>Ga0065711_1029006_pt1 | contig 38070 bp, 39 predicted proteins | sample Hoacrofraction12_FD_59098 | JGI IMG/M metagenome (GOLD analysis project Ga0065711, IMG submission 59098) | Hoatzin crop microbial communities from Cojedes, Venezuela - Epithelial fraction 12 v2 (version 2) | ecosystem: Host-associated > Birds > Digestive system > Esophagus > Crop | place...
AGGCGGCCGCCCGGAGCCGGAACCCGCCCGGCAGCCGGAGCCGGAGCCGGGTGGCGCGGGCGCGACGCAAGACCCGGAAGGTGGAGCGCGGCGCGGGAGGGAGGAGAGCACCGCCCCCGGCCGGGAGGAAAACCCGGCGCGACGCGGGGCGGGGCGGCCCGCACAAAGGGGGCGCCGGGGCTGGAAAACGCGGAGACCGGACCCGCAGCGGGGCGCAGGGGCGGCAGGCAAAGCCCGGAGCGGAGTCGGAAGCGGCACGGAACAGCCCGGGCTGGTTTGCGGGCAGGGTACCGCCCGGGAGGGTGTCACCACCCTGGGGACCCGCACCCACCCCAAAAACCCGCGACGCCGTGCCCCACGCGGTCATTTTCCCTCCCCGAACAGGTCTCCGGCGCCGGACGGAGGTTTCCGGAGGAGGCGGAAGCAGACGCTGGTTTCTCCCGCCGCTTCTTGCCCCCAGAGCCCCGGCGCAGGAGGCGGGGGGGCAGCGAGGGGCTGGGGTTGGGGTGCCGCCACCCGGTTTCTCCGGCTTTGGGGTTGGGGCAGGCGGGAGGGACCGGAGGAGAGAGAGGGATGAGAAGAGCGGCCATTTAGCCCAACAGAGGGGAAGAGGAGAAATCCTTCCTCGTGGTGATGAAGAGGAGAAACTGTCCCCGCGTGACACGCCCGACGCCGGCGGGCCCAGGACCACCTCTATGAACAGACTCAGGTCAGTTTTTACCCACATTTTTTAAGGGGTTGGGTAAAAGGTGTTCTGGGCTTTTGCTGCTGATTTTCAGGACGTTCAGAGCAAGAACGATGCTCCTGAGGGTGGGGAAACCAGCTTCTGCCGGGAACACGGAACAAAGCAGGGACGGGCTGGTGCCCCAGCCTGCTCCTTCCCCGGCAAAACTTTAATGATTAAAAATTAAATGATGTAATTAACACAGGAGGAAAATAAAACCGCTGCGGGACAACACGGCTTTGTTGGAAACGACCTCCACATCGCTCCGATGGCGCTTTTTGCCAGCACCGTGAGCGGTGCCCATGACCCAGCCCGCCCGGGGCTGTTGCCCCCCGGCAGCCCGTGGTTCTCACCAACGACCAGTGAGATCCCTGGGGACAAAGCCTTCAGGCGCTGCGCTGCCGTCAGCCGCACACACCGGGGAGGACAGGAAGGTGACAAGGAGCAGCTGCTGCTCTCGCGGTGGTGGGCACCGGAGATGGATCTGGTTTGACACGAAGCCAAATCCCGGGCTCGTGTTGAAAGCCTGGCTTAGGTACGAGGTGGGGGACCTGTCCTGGGAAGCAGCGCCCCGAGACGGGGATTTGGACAGGCATTAGGTGTGACGGCCATGACGTGAGCCTCCCTGTCCCCTCATCCTATGGGGGTGGCACAAGATCCCCCTCTGTCACGGCCATTTCTCCCTCCTGGGATAAGGAGCAGGAGCTGGAAACGCCAGGACTGCGGCATGTGGAGCCCAGCCTGGGTGCAAGCGCTGGGTGCTGAGCACGTCCTCACTGGGTGCTTCTCCAAGCCCAGGCCGTGCCGGTGAGGCGCAGGGCAGGGCAGCAGAGACATCAGTGATGTTCTGTGAACGGCACTGTCCGCCCCGTAACCATGTGCTCCTCCTCCATGCGCCTGCCTTCTGCCTGGAAGAGCATCTCCTCTACCTTGGTCCCACAAGCGCTGCTCAAGAGTTGACCCCTTCCACCTCCAGGAGATGCTCCAGGGAGCTGCAGGCAGCTCAGGCAAAGCAACCTCAATGTCCTGCCTCTCCCACCTGGCCACCAAGACCAAGTCCTCTCCTGCCTCCTTCTCCCCATGGCACCAGGACCTCGGGATGCCACCACCCGTCCCTCTCCAGCTCAGGTTCTGCGGGCACCGCAGACATTTCCCTCACTCTTGAGGCACACCCACCCAAGAGAGAAGGACCTCCATGACACATGAAGAGAAACATGCAGGCAAGTCACCAGGAGTCTGACTGGGACCATAGTGGTAGGACACAAGGGACAGGGACCGGCTGGTGGATGGGGGGACACAGCCAGAGGAGGAAGGAAACAGCAGAAGCCCATCCCCCTCTGCCACGCCAAACAGCAGCTCCCATACCATAACCTTCAGGCCAAGCCTGGGCAACTCGGAGCTGGAATGCCCGCAAGCGTTTTCCACAGGAGGAGCGACATGGGTGGACGTTGAATCCAGACCCACCATCCCCAGCATCTCTGAGATCCCACAGGCAGCACGAGGAGCCAGCAGACAACTCCCAGGGCAAACAGCAGCGCTCGTGGGATGATCTCCGGTGCCACAGCATCCAGCTGCCCAGGTTCAGAGGGCGCAGGCAGCTGGCACGAAGGCTTCACACCCTCCTCCTCCTCTCTGATGGGGTAGTGACAGGAACCGAGGCAGAGGGCTGGGACAACCTACAAGCAGTGACCACGCCAAGCAGCGGAGCCAGCAGCCCTGCTCTGCTCCCCCCACATCCTCGGGGAACAGGAGGGATGCCAGCAGTGCTCGGGGGTCGCTCTGTCCCCTCAGGAGCAGGGTGGGCTCTGGGGAAGGAGGACCACTTAGGCCACGGCGAGGCAGAGCCTGCAGCAACGCGGCACGGAAGGCTCACAGCCCAGCGAATGCGTAATGAGCACAGACGCGGCAGTGGGGGGAGATGCTGAATATGAAAGATTAAAGAGAAAGGAGAAATTAATCTTATTCACAACGCAGAGCAGGTTTTTAGCTCGTACACGCAGCTGCTGGCGGGGAGTCAGCTTTTGCAGGGTGGCTGCTGCTTTGATACAAACCAGGAGAGAGAGATGCGAAGCTGGGCACTTCCTGGCAATGCCAAGAGCTGTAAGGGCAGGCTCCCGCCAGCGGAAAGCCTCCGTGCAGGAACAGAGCCCGCCTCTCACCCGAGTCCCTGCTTCCCCGAGCACACGCTCGCTCGGCAGGGCTCAGACTCTCCGGCTGTCGGGAGCCATCTCCCTCACCCCCATTTCTCGCCCTACTCCTGCTAGCTCAGCGCCACGACGTGTCTGAGCCCATCCGGCCAGAAGACCTCCAGGCACATTTTGGGGACGACACGCTGGGAAAGCCAAGACGGAGCCACCTCCAACCTGCCAAGACGGATGGAGCTGGGCTGGCCGCTGTCCTGGGATCCGGCACTCGCAGGAGATGCGGAGATGCCAGCCCTTGGTTGAATCCCATCCCATCAAGCTCCATCTCCCACCCACACTTGTCCGCAGCGCATGACTCCCTGGGAAGCGCAGGGCTGTTGGGCGAGAGCTTGGTGAAAACATGTCTCTTTTAATGCCTTTGGAATACAACGGATAAAGCAATACCTAAAAGCGCTCTGGGATCCATCTCGCACCTGCTTTCCGGACTCGAGGACCATCGTGGCACCCTTCAGTGGCAGTTGGGTGCTGCGTGGGAAGGCGGTGCTGCTCCCTCATGTCTCACCCCATCGCCTTCTGCTTCATTAACCCCTTCTTTGCTCCCTGATGGATCTTTGCATCCACCTTCCCTGTAAAGAGGGGATTAAAGAAAAAAAACCATAACAAACCCTCATCACTCTTTATTTTTATATGCTATTTGCAATGCAAATCAGCTGGAGGCAGCAAGGTCTCCTAGTTAGTGTGTTCCTGTCACATTCAATTATCGTGCTTGAGGAGCCAGGCATTTCCAGCCACCGTGGCGTCCCTCCGCAGGCACGATACGGGGGAGCTGGGGGCAAGTGTGTCCGACACAGCAAAGAGATGCCGGAGAGGGGGAAATTCAGCGAGGAAGAGAGTAAATTAACATCCAGCACTCTCCCACTGCTACCAGGGGGGAAACCGATCCAGTCACTCGCCTGCAAGCTGCATGTCGACACGTTCAAAGGAGATGGGGGACCATCCCAAGCACCGTGTCAGGGACGTGTTTCTCCATAGTATGGCACAAAGCCGGGCTTGGGCACAATAAACCCTCAGCTTTGGGCTGACGATGCAATGGGGCACACAATGTGAGGGGGACCAAGCGGTCTGTGCCACCAAGCCCCAGGTTGGTGGCCTCCAAGGCCACCAGCTGGGATGGCCACGCTGCCTTTGCCACTGGGCAGCACCTCGGGGAGCCCAGGAGCCGTGGCCAGCTGCTCCAGTGGGACCCGGAGCAAACGCTGCCGCCTCTCGTCCTTCGCAGCCCTTGGTGGCTGCGCTGCCAGCTCCACTTTCCCAGCTGGGAGAGGAGCAGGACACCAGAGCATGGGATTTGGGCAACTCCTGCCAAAGAAGCCCAAAGTCAGGCGTGGCGAGCAAGCCGGAAAGGCGATGCACTGCCTCAGAGAAGCATCCCCATCCCTCTCTCCCTGCCCACAAAAAAGCAAGGATGCTCCCGCTCTCCCAGGCAGAGCTCCCTGCTCCAAAAGGGAGAGGAAGAAAGGGAAGGTGACCTTATGCAAGGCAGCGAGGCAAAGAGCCAGCCTCCCAGAGAGGCTTTGCTGCCAGCCAGCACCGGTCACCTTCTCTAATGCCACCTCTCCCCAGGAACTCAACTCCCTGCTCCTGCTCCCCATGTCTTCCCATCCTCCAAATGCCAACCTCATCCTGTCTCTCTCTGGAGCTGGGAGCAGGGACGGGGCTCCACCACGTCGCAGAAGCCAGCAGGCAAAACTGCAGAGGCTGTGGTGAGGTGGGGAGGGTGGCCCCAGTCCCAGGGGAGCATCCCCTGCGTCCCTCGGGAGGAACACGGGCAGCCACCATGGTCACACTGTCAGGAGGAGAAGCAAAGGGATCAGAGCTTGATCCCAAGGAGATAGACAGACAGTGCCTGTCCCAGCGAAATCCCAGTGAGGTGGATGGAGCCAGAGCTGGCAGGCACCTCATCCGGGTCCCACAGCATCATGCCCGGTGCCACCCCCCAGGTGACACACAGCTTGCATGGTTCCTCAGAGAGCTGTGATGCTCCATCCCAGCTACAGCACACAGCAGATCTCCTCCCTGATGGGGACTAGCACTGCCAGGCTCCAAACCAGTCCCTCTTCGGCCACTGCTCCAAAAACTACTGGTAAATGCCCGTGTGCAATGAGAAGCAGGCATTTGTCCAGAGAAAATGGCTCCAAACCAGCCAGAGACCATCGCCTTCTCTTCAGACTGAGAAAGCTTCTTCATTTCAACTAAACAAAGAGTCCGCCAATGCTTTTCCCAGAAGAGGCAGGTTACAACACTGCCTCGCTCGGGATGTCCCACCAGGACAACGCAGCCTCCCTGAAACCAGTCCTCCTCCTTCAGCTTCAGTTTTGGGCCAGCCTTGCTCCCGTCTGAGCTTGAGAGGGAAGTTCAATGCACCAAACCCATAACATGTGCAAAAAAAATGTGAGCAAACCCGCAAGCCACGGTGCCACAGATCTGCAAACTGAAACGCAGCTACAGTCAGGTTGAAACTGGGAGCAGGAACCAGACGCTGCCAACGTCTCGGTGCAGCAGTTGCGAACCTGCAGCCCAAGGGACACAAAAGGGCATCTGCAAAGCTCTTCCACCATCACAAATGAGAAAATGAAAACTGAGGCCAAGTGAGAGGGCAAAACAGGGCACTACTTGGAGCATCTATTTTCAGACAGTGCTCTCACCGTGAGCCACAGAGTTTGGAAGATGCTCTGGTACAAAGTCTAGGAGATCTACCATCCTCTCTGTCACCCTATGCGAGGGAAGACTTTCCCCACCTGCCTAAGGATGGAGAAGAAGCCTCATCTTTGCATTGGCTGGAAACAGCGACAAGCACCCAACAACGCTAAGCCAGCACGGCCAGACTGTCCGGAAGCGGCTTGTTGGCCCACCATGTTGCCAAGCCATGGGGTTTTTGGCAGGTGAAAGGCAGCAAATTCACACTCGCTCCATGCTCTGGTCCCCCACCATCAATGCTGTGTCGCCTCCAGGGCTATAAGCTTCATATTTAACAGGCCTGCCTGCTCCTCCCGGACCCCAAAAGCGATCGGGAGGCTCCTCTGCTCTACCAGCTGGCAAACATAAACATCACGTAGGTAACCTTTAGGAGAAGGCTAAAAATAAGGCAACAGCTCCAGGGTCCCCTTCTCTTTCTGCTCAGTGATTTAAGGACTCCCGTCTCACACAGCAACATGTCCTTTCACCCGCTCCTCTGCACCCTTCCAGCCGTCGGCTGTTGAAGCGAGGTTTCTGAGCGATGCTCGAGGGAGGCTTCTGGGAAGCTTTGCCCGGATTCAAGGAAATCTCCCACAAGAACAGCCACCGAGCTTTGTCCTCACGTGCTGAAACTAAGCAGGGACGTGTTTGGGGAGAGCCAGGCTCCCAGATGCAACACAAACACAGTGCCCGTACCTTCCACACAAACAATAACCCAGGCAGCAAAAATCGAGCTATGTTATTTTTTTTTTCCCATCCCCAGGCTGCTAGAAACAACTAATTTGCAACGGAGAAGTATTCGGATGTCACCACGGCGAGGTCCATGCTGTTATCTGGCATGGAAAACTGCTCTGGCTTGGCTTCCCAACAAGACAAACTGGCATTTTGTCATGGCTTGAGCCAGGCTTCAAGGAGAGCAGGGCAGCCAGCAAACTCAGGTGAGGACACGAGCCAGCACCTTCCCCCTGCTCTGCTTCCAGCTTGGAGAATTAACCTTTTGACTGCCTTGGATGTGATGCCAGCTCCTATTAAAACAGCGCCTTACCCCGATGAAAGGTCAAAGCCTTCCCTGCTCCTTCCCGAGGCTGTCACAAATATCACCCACACGGATGATGTTCCCTCCAGGAGGGGAACATGCAACTCCACGGCCTCCCCCGCCACTGCTCTCGTGACAGCTCCTGTCGGGATGGAGGGCCGGAAAGGCAGGGCCAGCAGCAGGAGCAGGCAGCGCAGGCAGCCGCCAGCACAGCCGGCTTCCTTCCAGGCTGTTAGACTGATCCTTCTCCAAGCAGGAAAGTGTCACAACACAAAGGAGACGATGTGACAGATGGGGAGGGGACCGACAGCGCCTGCACCCAGCAAGGCAGATGCGCAGAAGCCAGCTGCCCTGCGCTCACACCAGGCAGCAGCTTCCCCTTCAGCTGCCGCCGGCAGCTCTCCTCCTAACCATGGATGGATGGAGGCACATGTGGCAGTGAAGGGGCATGACAGAGCCTGTATGAGGGCAAGCAGAGGTTAAAACAAGAAAAACAAAAAACAAAAAAAGGATGCAGCAGCTGCTCCAGCAGGCAACAGCGACGAGGCTATTCTACCGCAGCAAAGACGTCTGCATCCTCAATAACTCGGTGCAGCCCTGCCTGCCCACCGGTGCGCGGGGAAAGACCCGTCCCTGGGGGAGGACGGTGCTGCTAGCAAGATATGAGTGCTGCAGCTCACCAAGCATCGTTTGTCGCCATCGGCTGAACGCACCTCCCAGAGGCTGCTACAAAAGGCAGGGAACAAACCAAATGGTTTCGCCCTGCTCAATACCCCAGCAGGGCAGGTATACTCTCAAAGCCCAGGGAGAGACCGAAGCCGTGCCGTAACGGTGCTTCTCTGAGCAGAGAGGGGAAAAAAAACACCTCAAAACCAACAAAAATAACACCACACCGTGCTTCAAAAGCCCTTATTAACCGGTCCTGAGAAATCCTGCTGGTCCTGTGCCGCTGGATAACTACTCCCAGAGAACTGCGCAGAAAACGAGAAAGAAAACCCAGTCGTCAGCTCTGCTAAATAAACAGCCAAGACTATTTCTGCTTATGCTGCTTTTAGCCTGTCAAATTAATTTTTCACATCCCCTGAAAGCGTGTACGGTGCCTTCCCCAGGCTGTGTGGTGAGGAGGCTGCTAATAAGGATGGAGCTGACTGCAGGCTCCCCAGCTGCTGCATCCCTCCTCCATCCTTTTTACGGCAGCAGGCAGGAATAACTGGCAGCCTGCGGAGGGGCTGGTGGCTCATAAAAAGGACTAACGACACTGGCAAGCGGAGTGCGGACAGATGCTGCGGCACTTCCCTGCGAGCTCGGCCAGGACATCCCATCCTGCCGGCCTGTGAATGGAGAACATCCATCTGGCCCTGCAGCTCTTGCTGCCTGAAGCCCTCACCATCCTCATGGGCGAGAGGGCAATTCTGAACTGCAGGCAAGGAGCTAGCGCAGATCTGCCTGAGCATCACCGCACCGGCTCATATCCTGACCCAGGCTGATGCCAGAAGCGGATCAGCTGCAGACACGAGCGCTCTTTGACTCCCGAGTGTTTGCAGAGGCAGGAAGAGGCATGTATTTAGAAGGAAGCAACATCTGGGGAAAGGGGAACCAAAGACAAAAAAATATTACAGATGTATTCGAGTCATTAAACAAACACCTACAGATCAAAGAGCACAGGGCAAAGGTCGCGAACTCATATGGCAAAGGCAAGCAGAGGCGGCGATGAGAGCAGGCACGAAAGGCCAAGGGGGGCATCTGTGGAAACTTTACTACTTACAGATTTTGGGTTTTCCTTTGATGGGAAATTTCACAACCATCTCCTGGGGGTTAGTGCAGATAAAGACAAATGGAGACTCAGACTCCTGGCTCAGATCCGGATACTGCAAAACACAGACACACACACACAAAACAGAGTCAGACCGACTGCCACGGGTGCAAAAAGAGCTCAGTGGTCAGGAGCAGAGAAACATAGGAAATGGGTTATATCTAGGCTGTAGCAGCTCAGACTAAACCAGTTCAAGAACTCTTAATGAAAAAAAAACCCAACAATTGCAGGCTTGGGTCTTAATCAGAGCGAGCCCCTTGCTAAGCCTCTTCTCATCACGCCTCTGTCAGAGCTTGGTCCTGTTTTGGATCTGCTTACCCAAGCCACTTCCATGTGTGCTCCCTAAACCTTTCCAGCCCCCTTCAGCACTGACCTGTGTTTCGCTGCCTAAAAGGTGTGGTTTCACATTTGGCTTACGCTGATCTAAAGCATGGGGTGTCGATAAGAGAGGCAGTCTGGGGCCCTGCCCTCCCAAGCCTGCCTGCTCACCGCCTGCTTTGCACCGGGACAAGCTGGACTCAGCTGACAGGGGATGCAGGTGCCCCAACAAACCTCCGCCGGTCCCAGGCAGCACACCAGCACCTCAACCGAAACAGTCTGGCCAGCCCAACAAGATGATGAGCACCAGAAGAGTGGCCACCTCTTCTACCAAAGCAGCTGTCCCAGCTACGGATATATCCCCATCTCTTTCCCACAAAGTTCAGTCCAAACACAAGGATTTTGAGATTTGGAGAGTGTGCATTGTCCTGCCATGGGATGCAAAGCAGTTAAATTCATCTGCATCTAAAGGATGAGCAGTAGAAAAAACACTTGCAACATGCCCAGTCGATGGCTGAGAGAAGCTGGCCGTCTCCGTGCAGGGCTGACTTTGCGCACGGAGTCTATGGAGATTTCACTGTGATGAAGATATGGGTGAATTTTACAGGCAGAGTATGAACAGATTGTTTCTCATTAACCACAGGGGGGAAAGGCAAAAAAAAAAAGGAAAAACCTCAGCAAGGGAAGTGCACCGATGTCCTGTCTGGTTGCAGCTCAGCCTCACTGGTGTTCAGAAGTGAAACAGAGAACAGTAATAAAAAATGTATACACCAACCATCACTTCAGATTCTCCATTAGCTGCAGACCTTGCGCTGACAGGCGCAGAGGCGAGGGCACGCTGTGAAGGTGCTCCAGCCCAGGAAAGCCTGTTCAAACAAGACTGCGGAAGCGGTTTTCCTTCCATGTGAAAACTGCCTCCTTTTTTTTTTTGCTCCCCTGCCTTCCTCAAGCAGATCCGTCAAGGCTGCTGTAGGGGAAAGGATGCTAGACCAGATGGAGCAGCGTGTCCTGGCAAATCCCCCATTTGTTACTAACAAATTACTCCTAGGCTGAGTGTTTGAAAAGCTCTCACCAACTTGCCAAGCTGAGTTTGGATTTGCCCTGGAACAGCTGGGTATGGAAAGGGGAGCAGGGAGCAACCCGCAGTCCCTGCACTGTAGCAGGGTTTGGCAGCGTTGCCAGCGGTTAGGGGAGATTTACAGAAGCCTGACACTGGGATTGCATCAACCAGGGAAAGCGTTTCCAGCCCCTCTCATTTTACAACAGCGTGCAAGAGGTGTTCACTGAGCAAGAGAGAGAGATATTTGTGTACTTAGCGGCTCGGTACAACACCTGCACTGGGGGAGAAAGAGCCACGCTGATCTGCATGGCACACGGATGCCCTGCTGCACTGATCAGGGGTTGGACAGGTTTCTGCCTCTTTTTTTCTATTTGGCTGAGCCATGTTACTTGACTTGCTTCCATGGCTCCACGCCGATGCCAAGGATTTTCATTTCCCATCTGCAGGGAAGGAAGATCCTGGAAGGTTAGAAAGAGCCAATGTGAGTATCCCCAGCCAACACCTGGTGAGTGCGAAATGCTGGCACTGCTCTGTTGCTCTCAGCATCACGCGGGTGACCGGTGGCCCCTCCACAGCCAGAGGACCTGACTTACCCAGCAGCTCCCACACTAGCACGGCCTCTGAAGGTCACACCTTAAAGCGGTGGGGCATAAGCCAGCATCCAGACCTGGTCGCAGAGGTGGTCCATTCCCACTCTGCTACATGTAGTTTAGCTGGTGGCTCCTTCAGCCAGGTTGCGTGTCTGGGACCAGTGCGCCGTAGAGGTCTTGCTGCCTAGCGTACAGCTGCTTCCCAAATTTCCTCAGCTCCTAGGTGGACCTGGACATCACTGTGTCCCCCTTCACGTACCTCACGCCCCCACACAGGGACTATCCCGGTAACGGATACCCAGCCACTGGCAGCGAATGCAACAGCCAGGTTGGTTTCTCCATGGACAGCTTTCATCCAAAACCAGGATCAAACCTTCACCTCCAAAAGCTTCCAGCTCAATCCAGTCCCAAGGATGAGGCGGATGCCACAGCTCCAACTTGGGGTTACACTTCCATGCCACAGCCTTTCATCTTCGCTCCCAGGGCACATTTCTGTATGTGTGCCAAATCCGTCCATGTTCTGCCTTTTAAAAGCCTCAGTCCTTCCTGTGGCATCTCACTCCCAGGAGGCAGGGAAGGAGCCCTTCATCAAGCCGCTACATTTAAGGATTCCTATTGTACCTACACCAGAAACCTCTTATCCCATCCTGGTGAACAACAAAAGCAGAATATTCCTGCCTGATGGAGCTGAGAAAAAGCCATAACCATTTCCTCTGCCTAGAGACAAGATGCTCCCAGGTGGGGAGGACGGGGCTGAGCCCTCACAAGATGCTGAGCCAACCTAATGGCCAGGCTCCCCTCTCCCCCTGGTCCCTTCCACAAGTCAGTTCAACTTCTTCCCCCTGCAGAAATCTAGGGAGCTTTGGGGCAAAGTCAGTTTTCTGTTGGGTCAATGGGCTGAACCACTCAAAGAAAGGTCCAGTGAAGTGGGTGAATGGCAGGAGCACATGGCTGGGGGCTGGTAGGAACCGAGACTCCTCTCGGAGAGCAGCAAGAGGTTAGACATGCCTGCCATACCTCCTGAAACAACTGCCTGCAACCTGAACAGAGAAACAGTGAGATATTCTTTTGCCACACAATACTGCCAACATTTAACATGTTTAGAAACCACCTCCATGGACCTCATTCATAGAAGTCACTGGAGCTGTTACTGTTCCCCAGCCAAAATCTCTCCCTGTTGGTATTCAGTCCCCTAAACAGTGCTCGCTCTCAACATCACACGTGATCACCATGAGCAACGTCGCCTGTAGACACCTACGGACTGGATCTACACTACCTTGTCTCATCATCAAGAGGATCAAGACAGAGAGTGTGGCTGAATGGCAGCACTCCACCTCTGCTGCTCTTTCTGTGGCTTAGCTCAGCGCTAGAACATCGGTACCTACCTGCCCTGCACCAGAGATGCCTCTCCTATTGGCAACTACTCAGCTGACTTATGCTGTCAATGGAGATGCTGCCACCAAGACTCCAAACGCAACTACCTCCGTTACATTTTTCCAAAGCTTCCCAAGTATCTAACGAGTAAAAAACTCATTTCTCAATGTTTCTGCTGTACGAGGTCAGCCGAGTCACTCTACAGGCTGCAACGCGGTAAGTTTAGGACATGGAGAACAAATTTATTCCCAACTACTACAACCCACTGACAGCGCTTCACAAACCTGAGACTTGCAGGAAAACTGCAAAAGCCACATCTAGTGTGCCAGAGACAGAAGACAGAGTATACACCCAGTAAAAAAGGTCTGCAACAGCAATTTTAAAATAAAACTCCAAGGTCAATTTAGAGAGAAACCACTCTCCCTCTCTACAAGAAACCAAGAATCAAACCCAGCCGGAAGTTTCATGGGGGATGTTCTTTCCTAATTTCAGTGGCATTCATCATTACAATCTTGACGGTGTAAATAAGACAGGTGGCAGTACTACAGGTTTTAATATTGCCTCTAGCGGGAACCACCTCAGCATTTAGGAAAATGGGGCTAAAAAGGCCCTCTACAACAAATAAAGTCCACAGGCCAGGTTGCCCCTCAAGAAGGAGAAAACCCACCCTTCTCTAATCCTTCAGATGAGCAGGAAAGCTTGAAAGACAGCATTTATGCAATGTAACTATGCTGCAAAAAAAATTATTCAGCCTCCTTTCAGACCTTCTGCCACCTTGTCGCAGGCTTGCAACGAGGCAGTCGGGAGGACGGTGGGCTCCGTGGGCTGCGAACAGCCGGCACAGCTTACCAGCTGCTGCAAACAGCCCACTGCTTCGCGCAGTCAAAAACCACAAGTACGCTCTCCATACATCGGCATCCACGCAACCACCACCCTCCTTGCTCATCCCACCTCTGTGACCACACCAGTCAGGCTTCAGTGTGCTGCCAACATGTTTGTAAGATCCTAGTTGTTGAAGAGATTAGCAGGGGGCAGGGGGGAGAAAAGCAGATCTCAACGCAGCTTAACACACAGAAAGAGCTTGAGGTTAAATGTAGCATCTGAGTACAAGCTGGAGAACGGAGCTGAACACTGGGCTCCTTCAAAAACCGGCCACCAGATTCGCCCTCTCGCTGGTGCCGGTGCTTTGAAAATACATGAAGTGGCTATCAGATGTCCCCAGCAGCCACCCCAATCACGCTGCAAGCAGGGCTAATTGCCAATGAATGTTCTCTACTCTTTGTTTTCACTGTTCCTCATCTCCCATCCCCAGTTCGTCACCACCAGAAATAGCAGCGGGGCTGCCAGCCTCCCCGCTCTGCAGCCCACAGCAAAAGAGCAAAGTAGGGGACAAGTCAGCTCAGAGGCAGCAGAGACCCACCTTCTCTGACATTTGAGAAAAGAAAATTCCTGCTAATTTTTTTTCCCCCACCAATCTGTTAAAGTAATATTTTTTTTCCCTGATTTGGGTAAAGCCTGCAGTGGGATGCGGGGGCCGTGCAGGCTTGCCCAGCATTGCTGGTAACAATGCAGGATTCAGGTCCTTAGCCCCGACCCCGTCTCAGCAGTGGGAAAAAAACTCATGGAGAAGGGCTGTCCCAAGCCCCTCGATTTCTTCACCCTTCCCCAATAATCTGCATTCGCTTGAACCCAAGTGCCGTGAACCGAAGGCAGGGGAATGGAAAGAGCTGGGGGGGAAGCGCCAAACCATCACTAAAGAGATGAGCTCTGCTCCGCTGCATCCGAGGCAGGAACAAAAGCACCGTGTGCAACAGAGCAGCGGCTCTGCGCAGCACAAAGCCAAAACGCTCCCTGGCAGCTTCGTTAGCGACCTTTCAAGAGCATCTCTCGCTCTCATTAAGGTCTCCAGACACAAAAGAAGACAAGCAAACACGGTGCAAGACACCAAACGCGAACACCAGGTGGGAAGAGCCCCAGCATTTTACACCAGCTGGCCTACAGAGCCCCGCAATGCAGCCCCAGCTCTCCTCCACTTTCCTTGCCCACCAAGCGCACGGCCCCGGCGTGCATCCTGGTTAGCCAGAGCGCAGCGGAGAATTGCACACTGGAACCTGTAGTCCTTCGGCAGGTCGCTGCCATCCTCTCCATCTTACAGCTGCTGGGGGTGGCCTTGGGCCCCTGGCACCGAATGGCGAGGAGGTGGTTGAGATGTTCTGCAAGCTTAATAATGGAAAGGGTTGAATCATTTTCCTGGCGTGCCTCCTTGGTGAAGAACAGGGGAAATACAGTTCGCTCTGCCAGGCAGCACTGGGCCAGGACACCAGCTCCAGCCTTCATTTCCCCGCTGCTCTCCAAGAGCTTCGAAATAAAAGAGGCAGTGCTGGAAAGCAATGCTGTCTGGAAAGAATAAAAGAAAGCAGAGCCCATGTGTTGGCAAGAGAGCTCACCGTAAAATGCATTCAAAGGGAAAAAAAACCTAATCTTGGCAGAGACGGCACCCCCTCCGAAAGAGCAGCACTGCTGTAACCAGCAGTGGCAATAAATCAGCTTTCCCCAGCAGGCAAAAACACGCACTGGGCTCTTCCCCGGGCGTTACGAGAAGCCCCTTGGCCACATGCAAGGACGTGCAAGGCATCCCCCTGGGAGCCGGGCACAACTTCCTTCACCCCATTTTCTTGGCGATTTGTGGGAAAGGCTGATCCGCTCTTCTTTCACGCCTCATAAGCTTCATAGCTGTCAGACTAACGTAACAGGTAATCTAACGTAACAGGTAATTAACTACTAAACAGCCATTTTCTCCTCCTCTCTGGAGGGAAACTGCTCACCATCCAGCTAGAAAATGCTTCTTTAGTGGTCTGCAAAGGGGAAAAAAAAGTTAGGAGTTTCTGGTGAGCAACAGGAGTGCGGCAGCCAAAGAGAGGCATTCGCAGTGCCTGCAACATGGACATACAGATACAGGAGAAATGGAGCCCACAAAATAGAGAGACGATGCTTATCCAGTTGTGGGTGCTGCAAACTCCCTGATTCCAGTTCCTCCCCGCAGATACCCCTGGGAGCAGCCCGGGTACAGCTGCAGCCAAAACTGACCCGGCGCTGGAAGCTCAGTTATCGGCTCTGCGGTCCATCTGCAGGTAGGAGTTCTTTAATATCAAGAGGGAGAAAAAAAAAAATCCCATCCTTGCAGTCTGCAGGACCAGCCTTCAAGAACTGCTGTGCCCAAGTGGCGTCTGTCCTTGCCACTTTTCCAAGGAGAGCGGTGTTGAAGAATCATTTCCCCATCTGTTGTGCTAACATCAGTACTCTCCACCACCTCTTTGCATGGACATGCACTTTTGGGGATTATCTAGCCAATTTTCCCAAAGCAGCCTTCTCCCTGAATCTCTCCAGGGCATGTTCGCCCAAAGGTGAACTGCAAAGGTGAACCCGACTGGCAATGGGACCCATCACCCAAGGGGGGATCCAGGTTTGCCACTGCTCTGTGTCAGCTTCTGACTCAGACCTCCAGTTTTGGAAAGAGCTTACAGAGCACCAGGCGCTTCACTTTGAGGTTTGATCTCCCTCATGACATGGTCTTGCATCACACCTTCAACTTTTGAGCACATTTTCACGCATAATCTTTTAAGAATCCAATCTCTCTGACTTAGCACTGGCCAACCAGCCTTTGGCCTGTGAGAAACATAACATTTTCCTAAACAGAAAGCCCAAAGCAGATCCAACTTTCTAGAAATGCCAAATTTTCTAGCCTGAGGCAGAAACATCCAATACTGCAGCCTTGCGAACATGCACCCAAGGAACTCTACACGCTGCCCTTGGCCACAGAAGAGCACATGGATGCACAGCAGCCACTCCATGGAGGCTGGGTTAGAAGAGCCGACATTGAATGCACTGACATTCAATCTGAATCAAAAGAACAGGCAAAAAAACAAAAAAGCAGGATCGCAAAGAAACACAAACAAAAGCCGGCAGCCAAACTTTTGTTTGAAAGCCTGTCAGGTCTAGACTGCAACGTGTGAGGAAGGAACAGCTCGAAACCACAGCTGCTAATGGTTATGGATTTGGCAATCAAAATGTCTTTGTTAAAAAAAAAGTTAACTGCCTTACTATTGAGGTTACAAACCGCAGCCTTGATGCATTGTTGCAGTCAACATCCTCCCTGCTGTTTTTGAGAGCTTACATCTGCTGCTGGCAGATCACGCGCTGGCCCCCTTCGTGAGGATGCGCAAGGAATTTTGCTAGCCTGCCTTCCTTTTCCACTTCTTCCCACAGCAATGCCTGTCAGTCCTTGCCTGCTCTGCCCCTTGCATGCTTAGCTGGTACACAACCAGATCCAGACGCGGCAGGCTAGGATTGCCGCAGGATCCTTCCCCCGGCCGGCTGGATCCATCCGGTGGGTGTTCTCCGCCTCCCAGCCTTGAGCCCGGCTCTCATCGTGTTCCTACACCACAAGCTGTACTTTGATCCAAAGGGCAGGGGAAGCAATTAAAATGTAGTAAGTAATAACAGGACTTTGAAATGTAGATTTAATATTCAAACTTGTGCTGGTGCACTTAGATTTTAAAACGCTGAGCAGTTTGCCAGGGCTACAGTCTGCAGGGAGACCCGGAGGACTCAGTGGTGCCGGCAAACACCAGGCACGCTGCACCACCTGGCTCTCCCTGAACCAGTGTCACAGGAGTTACAGCCACCACCACCCTCCTGCAGCTCAAATCCCAGCCTGAGAAAACACCAGCCCATGGTAAACCCTACAAGCAGTGCGAGAAAGGGTTGAGATGTTTATAGAGTGCCTAATGACCATCAGGGAAAACTGGGTGGACTTGGAAAAATATTCGGTAGTGTACTAGGCTCAGCTGAAAGAGTCATTTTCATCCTCCTGTGCCAAGGGGCGGTGGAGGCAGGGCTAACCTCAGCTGCAATGCAGCCCCACCACCGGCGCTGTTGGATGAAAGCTGGCAAGGCAACGGGGAGGAGGAGACGAGGGGAAACCAGGGCACTTGCTTCTGCTCAAGCAGCTCAGATTGCCTGCACTCTGCTAGATGCAGCCAGACATTTTCAAGCAGCTTCATAAAGTCCTTTCATAAATAGGAGTTGCAAAGCAAAGGGGTAAAAACGGTGCAGCTGAGCGCAGCTGGTGATGGAGATCAGCTGAACTTTGAAAAAAACCTCTTCAGCGAACACAGCCCTACACAGATACGGCATCTACGTCCCTGCCCTGGTTTACTTCAGCAGCCACCACCCCCCACCACCCCCCGCCCTGAACCTTGCTGCTGTTCCCCGAGGAGGCGTGATGCCAGCGGCTGCTTCCAGCTATTGATTCAATCCCACCAACGTGATGGGATTTCTCACGGCCCAACATGCAGGATATGCATCTGAGCGACCGGTCTGTTCAGGGTTATGAAATCGATGACACGGTGAAGAAAGCTTCAGTAAGCGTAGTCCTAGGGCACTGCTACATTTATCGTGGTGGTTATATGCTGTAGCTGCCGGCTGGTCTGTCATTTGGGGTCACCACTTAAACAGTGGTCATGGCTCAACCTGGTGGAGCTACAAATGGATGGTGAGGGTGTGGGGCAACTGAGCAGCTGCCAGGCTCAAGGTCAATTTTATCTAAGCCTTGGTTTCAGGCTTAAATAAAAACCAGACACCAAGAAGGTGGCAAGTATCAGTGACCACATCTGAGAGGAGAGAAAAAAAAAATCCCCCATCACTGACTAGTTTGCTGAAATGGTAGCAGAGGCTAAGTCCGCAGTCATCATTAATTAAGTCATACGCTTCAGCCTTGGCTTCGTTTTTTCCCTAGGGTCTAGGAAACCAGAGGAGAGGGCAAGCTAGCCTCTATCATTCGATTTCTTTGGCATGTTAATGCATTCCTAAATTAATCATCATCAAGTGACAATCTCTCCTTCATCTTAACAGACCGAGCAGTGGCCTCAGTAAACTTGCTGGCTTATGCAAGGCAGCTGGAGCCTTAGAAGAGTCTCTGATGAAAACCAAAGCACTTCACATAAGGAAAAACTCCCCCATCTCTTACCGTCTATAATCCAAACCAGCTGCATGCTTGCTCTGCTCCTCTCCGAGAACCACGGACCAGGGGGGCTTTACGCAGTGAGAAACCGAACAGAGAGATGCATCACCCACAGGTCCCTGCGAGCCAGACTAATGCCTAATACCTCCTGACCTGGCATTAGGCTACACGCAAGAGACAAATTCAGCTTAGGAGAATTCAGAGACCTGTAAAGTTCAAAGGCCTCTCGTCGGCTGCAATCATTAACAGCCACCTAGATTGCTGCAGAAGGAAGTACATCTGATGTAGCCTTCACAACCCTGCTAAAAATCACTCATCGGTAGAGGTGCAATAACTAAGCCTCAGGAACGAGAAGGAAAATACCCCGTTGGTGGGGGGTGAGCGAAGGTGCCAGCACAGCCACAGCACCGCGCAAATGAGCATTTGTATCACTTGGAAACCTTTACTTTGGGGAGAAGGTCCTCATAAAAAGTCTCTATGTATTTATACTGTTCTTCAAAGTAGACATCAATGTATACGTTTGTGTTTCTTCCTTTCATTAACTTCTTTCTTAGGAAAATATTACCAGTGGGCTATTGTTCCTTTATTTGGAGATAATCTAAACAGGCACCTTCTGGAGTCTAAATATAGAAAATTTCTACCCTTATTCTTCACTCCTGTTTGAGAATTTAAAGCAAGTACTGTATGCTTGGCGCTCAAGTCTCATTTTTTTTCCTGTTATTTTGACTGAGGAGGGAAGAGGACGGCAAAAGATTAAACGCAAATTTCCTGAGAGGGAAAGATGGAGCCTATTTAAATGATAGTTGCAATCTCGTGGCACAAAAATAGCTTAGATGTGTTCCCTTGTGCAGATTTAGGACACTAAGCGATCACCTAGAAATGAAAAATAAACACTTTACTGCCGTCAAACATAATTACCCAATATTTCAACCCGAGATAATAGCTACATCTAGATATCGGCATGTGTGCGCGCTTGCATTCAAAATAAGTCCAAACACACCTATCAACTACTAAAATAGCAGCAGCGGAAATGTTCTTTTTCCAGTTAAAGTAATAGTCTCTCGGATCAAAGTCATTAGCAAAATGAACATGGACTTCAGAGCATATTAAAACTGCATAAATGAAAATAGTTCTCTGCTTGCTTTAGGCTCTTGCCAAGCCCTGCCTGCACCATCCCATGTTTCCCCAGCGAGCGCTGCTGAAGTCACCGACACCTCATGCAGGAAAATAAAGGCAGCTCCTTGCTCTGCTCAAGGTGTCGGTGACGTCAGCCCCAGAGCAAGGAAAAGCCGTCGTCAACGCTCAGAACTCAACAGGGGAAAAAAAGTTTCCAGGTCACCTTTAGCACTGAAAAGCATAACAAAGGGATCATTCTGGTCTCAGCCAAGGCTTTTTGGGTGGCTGCCAGGAAGAGAAGGAAATGAGCCCAGAACACGCTCCGAGGAGGTGTAAGATGTGCAAAGCTCAACTGGAAATATTGAGATTTAAGAGCCACGCAGAGGGAACCCCTGGCACCAGCCAACCACCCGCCCTCAGCAGCAGGGCTGAATTCAGAAAGCAGCCTTTGCTTCAGCCCCCTGCAAACAAAGCAGGTGACACTCGATACCCGGGGTGGACCTTCCTACCTGCCAATAAATTCTGCTCCTAGAGCAGCTTCAATCCAAAGATCACAGCTTTGAGCAGTAAAATTAGGTGTAAATAACCTGCTGGGGAAGCACTGCTTTATTTTCCACATAGGAAAGAGACCCAGAGGAACAGATTTAACTAGTTCATGCAGTAAGTTGCACAGCTGGGATTAGGGCAATGTCATCTGACGTGACACTGATTTTGATCACAAGGACATCTCTTTTCTGCTCTTCCTCTGCTCCCTGCCAGCCACTGCGTACAAGATCCTGTTCTGTCATCACTTCTCACATGGCCCTGCATATCTGCAAACCACTTCAACAACATCAATCGGTCTTCAAACACTGTACATAGGGCAGAGCTGCAAGACTGACCCCACTGAAGGGGTTACGCAAGGCCAAACCTGCAAGTCCAGTAATAATGCAGATAAACAACCAGTCCCGTACAATAATGCAAGCTCTAGGGGCAGGGACTTGGTCTGAGTCTGCTGGTGCAGCATTCAGCGAAACGGGATATCGTTGCTCGATTTTGTTTTTTGAGCACAAGCGTAAAAAAAAAAAATATTAAATGAGGATAATGATAGAAAAATACCAGCAGGGTGCCACTAACATCTTCATTAGCAACCTGAGAGAGGATGCAAACAGCAAGGAAATTAAATCTGCAGACGGTACTAAATAGGGAGAGGATGACAGCATCAAAAGGACTGAGAAATAACAGAAAAGTTGCAGGAGGGACAGACCAGGAAGAGTCTCCCTTGCCCCTGGGAACGAATGGTCACAAGAGTCAAAACAAACTTCTGCAGCTGCTGAAAGAGGCAGAGCCACCATCAAAAGACAATGAGCAAGACAGGGAACTATTTCATCTTTGGGTGGTGGGTATAATCTGCAAACGTGGCTTGCCCTGAACTTGTGAAATGATCTCTTCTGGAAAATGCAGAAGCTTCAAACATGAGCTAATGAGGAAGAGAGGTGTGAGTCAAAGAGCAGTGCCTGAAAAGAGCTCTGCAGTGGCTTAAATCTCCAAGAGGTCTGCTGCTGCATCACATTACCTTACTTGCTAATATACTGCAGATCTTTAGAAAATATTCAATGTTTTTTGCATGCCCTAAGTGGCGAAAACACATCACCTTCCTTTCCCACCTCCCCACCCCCGAAGTGGGGAGGAGTCTTTGTACACCAAGAAAAGGCTGGATTCCACTGCTGACAAGTGGCTTTGGTGCTGGTTGCTGATGAACCTGGGCTGAATCATCAGCGTGAGCAACAGGGATTTCCGACTCCCAGCGAGATCTAGCTTGGATTTCCGAGCTGGCGCTGCACACTTTTTCAGCTTGCTAGCATTCACAACTAAATTAATCTCAGCTTCCTTCAGATGCACTTGCTGCTTATGATAATCCCCAAACACACACACTTCCTCATAAACCAACTTCATAAGGATGCTCAGATCTCTGAATTCAATCTTACAAGCTAGGGAAATGAACACTGTATAAAGCAATCCTGAGAAAAAAAATGGACAAAACCACTGTAAAAGGCAACAAATTAGGAATTATAAACAGTTTGCAATATGGGACAGCAAAAATCAGGAGAGATATATACCTGCACGTGCCATGGCATCATGGCATTGAGAAGAGAGGTAGATCTCTCGCCAGTATGTGTGATAACAGTGCTGCTCTTCCCCCAGTGCCTCTGCAGCCAAGCGGTGCCAGCAAACTGGGAGGAATTTAGAGAACAGCTATCACAGTTAGCTGTGAGGCTCCTCTATGGGAATATTAAAAGCTAGTTACCTACAGCTCAATTTCCAGACTGCAAGAAGCTGTCACAGCCATTTTTCCAAGACCTGAAGAACATACCCACAAAGGAGAGGAGAAAAGTACTTGTGAGAGACCAGGACGTGTTTTCCTACCACATTACAGACAGCGGAAGAAGGACAAGAATCTCCATTTAAGACCAAACTGCAAATCAGTGGATTATATAGAAGAAAAAGCCTCCACTGGCCCCAGTGTCCTTCTCTCCTCTCTCCCAAGGTTTGCTCCCCCACAAGGCAAAACAATCCTGCAGATTCCGGTGTATTTCAGTACCGAAGCTCCCTCTGCTGCCTGTATTCCAACCTCTCCCCATTTCGCCCGCAACTGAGAAGAGACACAATCTCATCCGAAATATTCTCTTCATCTCTAGTTTCCAGGCTCTTCTCTCTGCTAAAAAACCTCACAGGGCTTGGGAAATCCAGAAGAGCACTTCATGAGAAACAGCCCCCAGCTGCTGATGCTTCTTCAACTCTCCATGGCAAGAAGATGCCCATCAGCCCGGTGTGTCCTCCCCCTCCGTCCCAAGGAATACATTTATTCCACCTCTCAAGATGCTCTTGGTTCTCTGTCAAGCCCTACACAGTCTGGTGGTTCCCCTCAGACCAAACCTGACCTGTACAAGAGGCAGTGGGGTGAAGAGACACGAAATGGTATCGGGAACAGCTGTGCTGTGCTCGGTACTAAGCACAGGCTTTGTAAGTGAGTAAAACACATGCCGAGAAAAGCCGCTGCTCCACATTTTGGGCATGGAGTCAGTCATAGCATCACAGACTCAAACCTCAGGAGGTCTCTAGTCCAACCTCCCGATCAAAGCAAGGTCGACACTGAATTCAGATGAGTTTGCTCAAGGCTTTGTCCTGTCAGGTCTTGAAAATCTCCACAGGTGGAGACTGCACAACCCCTCTGGGCAGTGCCTGCTCCAGTGCTCGACTGTCCTCATGGGGAATATTTTTTCTTAAGTCACACTGAAATCACCTTTTTCAGCTTATGACCCTTGTCTCTCATCCTCCTACTGTATACATCAGCAAAGAGCCTGGCTCTGTCTCTCTATAATATGTAATACTCACCTTTCTCCAGTTATCAGCTCCGCTCCTGATCACCATAACCTTTCCAAGGTAAGGGTGGCCTGACATAGACATCTGCCGACTATCTCAGCATGTCTGGATGCACACCATCAGCACCCCCGGACTTGTACGGGTTGAGATCTCTCAAGAGATTCCTGCTTCAATCCTCCCTCACTGCAGGTAGCCCATCCCCTCCTTGAACCCTGCCTCTAGGCACAAGCTCTCGGGGAGATCTTGCTGGTGAAGCCTGAGGTGTAGAAGATCACAGTACCTCAACCTTATCTGTGTTCCTGGTCTCTAAATCACCTGCTTCCTTCAGAAAAAGGCCACTTAAATGTCCTTGGACTCCCTTGGGAGTCTTAATCCACTGTGATCTCCAGCTATCCCTCCTTCCCTGTATGTAAGGGCTCTGGATGTCCCCTCCGCAGGGCCTCCATGGAGACCTTGTGGCTCTCCTGTCCATCCTCCCTGGTGGGAAGGTGCTCACCTCCTCCCACAGCTCCTTCTTCTGGTGACTCGGTGCCCCAAGCAGAACACAACTCTCATCAGTGAGGCCACTGTGACTTCCGTTTCCAAGAAGGAAGCACCAGCCAGTTCCAGCAGCTACAGACCAAGATGCTTCTGCTTGAGCCAAGCTACCCTCTCTTATACCAGTGTAGTTGATCTTACTGGCACCACAGGGCCAGGGACAAGGTCTCATCGCACATCACCACCACTGCTGCAGAGTTTTCTGCGTTTCCACACTGTCTTGAGTTTCCAGGCCCCTTCACGTCCTCTGCCGCACAAATCCCTGCACTAACGCAAAGTCTCTGCTGGCTGTGCTCAAGCAGCTTTTTGCTACCCTCCAAAAGCAGCCAAACAGGTACTTGACCCCTGCTAATCCAGAGTCCTCCCTGAGATGGGAAGATCAGCGTAGATATACCCAGAGGTAGCAAAACATCGCTGCCTGGCTGGGCTAAACTTGGAGCAATCTGTTCTATTACGACCTCACAAAGTTTCTCTAACAGAAACAATCAGCACTTTAGAAGCCACAGGCAGGTAAGATGTAAACTCCCGAGTCTGCCAAATGAAGATGAAAACCAGAAATGCAACATTAATGCATTGCAGGTTCCTGTCTTCCAAATCCAGCTCAGCCACAGCATCTTGGTGCACATTCATCCATGCAGCAAGGGAAGCAACAGCTGTCATGAGCCCTTGCAGCATGGTCTCTCAAGCTAGGGTTGGTTTAATTAAACAGGTGTGAGTCCTTACTGAAACGAGTTTCAGTGTATGTGAGAAATCAGTTTCAACCAAACTATGTCACTGCCAGAGAGGCTGACACTGGATTTAGTCTGTATTAGTCCACTGCTCCCTTCCACCGTTGCTGAAACGCATTTTCTCGGTACATTCTCCTTCTAGCCATACACAACAGCATAGTACTTGTGTCTTCTCTCATCACACTCTAAAATCTCCATTCAGTGTCTTCTCTAGAGCATCTCATGGAGGCGAGTTACACTACTTTGAAAGTTTGCTGGCTAATATAAGCTCATAAAGGTTTATTTGCTGTACTCACCTGCTCGTTAAATTGCTCTTGCGATAAACAATCGGTCACGTCCACACAGCCTAGGAGGCACCCTGAGGGGTAATCGCTTGGAAATTCCACATCTGCATCAAAAGAAATATCTCTTCAGGGTGCCCATATCCCCACACACATAGCTGCAGTCTTCTAACCCCCAAGTGCCCTTCCCTCCCACCACGGGTTTCTACTTTTTGATACACAAGAAAACATACAGCATTTCTGACACCCTGTCGTTCTTTTTCCAGCTCTGGATCTTCACCATGACAGGACTAAGGCTGGGAGATTTAGTTATACATACACCTTTCCCTTCTTCATTTCTGACAGAGGAACATACAGTGCAGGAGGAGCTCCTTGCCCTGATGAGGGAGCAGACAACTCTGCTGTATGACATTTAAGCCGGGTGACGTGCAGAAACACCACACAAACAGGCACGCAGTGTAGGCACCAACATCCTCCTACCCACATGAGAGAATAACATTTTCCTGAGAACCTGCGGCTCTTGAATCCTGAATTCCCCAAGTTCAGAATACATGAAAAGCTTTTAACATTGCTGTAAACAGACTGAAGCACAAGCCACTTCATACGCACGTAAGCACACACTCAATAGCTTGTTGCTTGAGCCAAGAATAAAATCAAGTCCTTTGCTGTCAAAAGCTATCAAAGAAGTCAGGTGCAATTCGATGGTGTTTGTGCTTGGAGTATGTGGCCAGATAAAGGACGGAGTTAAAGTCTGCCACCGTACCCATTCGGCTGACGAAATGCAGAAAGGATGAAGAGAATTTCAAGAACAGAAAGTTAAAAAGTGAAGGAGTAATAACTGCTCAGTTGAGAGAGCTTTCCGACACTGCTCATTACGTGGCTCAATGTACCAAATAACACAAAAATCCAAGGAGAGAAGTTCACCTTTCCGCAGCAGCATTCTATAGGTGGTCTCCAGTTCAGAGATTTCCTGAGGGGAAGGTCTTTTAGCAGTAGCTGCAATCCATAGCCGCCCTCTATGAGATGTGTACCAGGTCCTGCCCTCCACTCTAGAGAACAAAGGAGGACTTAGGACTTAAATTTCAGCAGAAATCACTCACACAGACAGATTTTTCAGTCGAACGTTTCGCTATGCAATTCCTGCTGCTAAGCTTTGCCCTGACCATTTAAACTCAAGCAACATGTCAGCACTACAGAGAAAAGCTGAGATGGGCAAGAAATAATGCAACAAGTAGACCATGTCCTCACTCCTTTAGAACAACAGTAACAAAGGACATCAATCCCCTGCAAGTACAGCAGTATGTCGGACAATCTGCTCATACCATTCCCTTACGAGCTCAAAAAGTTACACACAGTAAGCATGCGATCTAGGGAGTAATAAAGGACCACGCATCCACATGAAGTGGTCGTTAGCTGCAGCTCTAGGGGATCCCAGCATGGGCACTAGGCATCAATGCCGCAGCTGTATGGGAGTGGCTGACAGCATCCCCAGACCACCTGGATGCAGGAGCTGGGCACGTTAACATTTACAGCATCTTTAGCGCGGGAAGTAAAAAAGCTTTGCTCTAAAATGAAAAATTATGTGAATGAAAGGAAAGAAATGGCTAAAGAAGATTGTTAGTTCTATATCAATGGTAGGAAAGGTGAATTAACATGTCAGGGATGCTGGCCGATTCCCTTTGCAACCCGATTCCTAGCCCAGAGGGGGAAGGTGGTGACAAGTGGTGTGTGCATGTGGTTGTGTCTTTTAAACAAAGCCTGGTCCCACTGTTGGCTTCTTTATGACAGACAAAAAGACCAACAGAACATACTGCACATTTTCAACCTATTTGCCTTTCAAATTCCAGAAAGGTGCATCATGACTACAGTGCAGAGATCTCAGCCTCTCTCTGAACTCAACCCACTGTGAAGAAACTTGTACCTTCCAGGTTAGCTACTCTCATGAAAGAGACTCTCATGAAAAACAAGTTCACTGGCTTCCCAAACCATCAGCACACTGGGTGACGAAGCATGGCTTCCAAACCTGGAGCTATCAGTAGGTATCAGTCACTGTACAAAGCAAGCACGTTCACAGAGGTCCTCTGAGGAACACAACTTTGCATCTCGCCTACAAAGCAAGAGCTGACCAGGACACATCACAGCTCAGGCCACTCCTTTACCTTTTGATTCCTCGTACAAGCAAGGAAGCCCAAGGCTGGTGCATGCTGAGGCACCAACCATCATCTGAGATCTCCTGCAACTCTCGATCCTGAATCCGCAACCTATTCCGCTCCAAGCCAGACTCAGTTCCAGCGTCCAAGGAATGCATGGCTCTCCTCAGGGGGAGCAAACCAGTTTGGTCCACCCACTTCAGTGTGGTCGAAAGAAACAAGAAAAAGGTTAGCACCTCTCTAGGAACAAAGTATATCAAGTGTAAATCCTGTTTGAGGCTCTTCTTCATCTAAGGACAGAGGTATTACTCTTACTGGGATCACTCTTGCTTGCAAGCTCACTGCGCTTACGTGCCATACTTTGGCAGGAGAAAAAGCAAGGCAGTGCTCCGCTCTGTGCGGCTTTTCCTGTCTACGCATCATAGCTAAACTATGGATGTAAAGAATACATCTACCTACTGGTGATTAAGAGCATTCACAGGAAGATACAATTTTCAAAGCATGTTCACAGCCATCAACGCTCAAAACTGGCAATAGTCCAACCTCCAAATGCTTAGCACACACCAAGAACACCACGATTAAAGTGGAATTAGAGAGTAGAGATTATGCCCTTCAGAAGCTGGAAATCTGGCAGAAAAGGCTCTGTAAATAGAGCTGAAAAAGTGACACAACCTTAGGCTGATTCTTCCACCTTCCTGAAAAGGAGGCAGGAGACTAAAACTCAGGTAACTCGAACCTCCCAAGAGCAGGCAACAGAGCACGGCACTGGCAAACCTTCTCTATCCCCAACTCAGACAGCTAGCGAGGATCTCTCAGACACAGGGGGGGAAAGAGGTACTACAAACATGCTAGAGTTCACAATTCTTAAGCTCATCTGTCCCAGAGTTAGTCATTACTCTGGAATAAATCATTCAACCCATACTGACCACAGGAGCAGGCTGAAGAAGACGGGGATTCACTAAAACACCAGAACTCAGAGTCATCTTTGCTTCTGGGCTCCAGGCTGGCTTGCTCAGCGTGCCACAATTAATGGCTTCAATGGTTTCATCCAGTCTGCAAGCACAAACAAGAGGCATGAAAATTCCCTGCTTCCACCTGGCAACGCCCCCCTTCCCCCTGCGCAAACACTTCTGACCCAAAGCATTTTTTTACTGTCTCCCCTACCTAAATGATTTCCTTGTAAGGTCCCATTTCTAATTTGAACAGTCACTCTTATCTACCACAGAAACTCAGCTTGGTTTGAATTTGAGACAAATTGGTTCTGTTGAGATAAGCCTTCTGCAACACCTCTTTCCAGAGCAGCTTTATCTTTAACAGGTGTGCCAGCTACCGAAATCCCGTGCAAGCCTCATGCAGTTGGGCTTTGGAGGGGGTCTCAGCAGAGTTGTGTTGAAAGAGATGATATGCTGCAAGTCAAAGGGACCCTCAAGGAAGAAATGGTAAAACTCCATCCTAGTGTTGGAGGTGCCCTTCAAGGGATGGGCTTGCTTCGCTTTCCTTACACTTGCTCTTCCAGATTCAGCCAGGCCACTATCCATAACGATTTTCACCTCCCTGCTCTCGGGCATGCCTTCGTGCTGCCAGTTGCCACTCACTTGCTGTGATATTCAGCCATGCTGTTGTCTTCCTCCAGGATCTGCCTGCCAGCGAAGTCGATGGTGATTTTTTTGGCAAGCTGAGAAGCGTGACGCAGCTCCCGTAGTTCCTGCTCTCTCTTCTGGAGGGCTTCCCTTTCCTGCTTGGAGAGCCACTGGTTGGAGTCTGTGGCAAAGTAATCTGATTCATCATCAATGACCTGGGTTCGACGCACGCTGGTGAGAAACAACCACAACAGTAGAAGATGAGCACAGATGAGCACAGCAGGAGAGCTACACAGTGTCGCCTGCCCCAAACCTGCCTCCCTACCAGCTCCTTTCTGTTTTCTCTTGAGATTTGCACTGTGAGGGACACAAAGCAAGGACATCCAAACAGGACCCACTCAAGGGGTTCCCTCTTGTTCCACCAAACGCCAATGTTACGGTGTGCATAGCTACAGCCCAGGTTTTAGAAGGAACTCTAACATTTCTGTTGAAGGCAGTGTAGCCTGCCAGACAATTTATGCTGTTTCACGATCGTCTCACAGCTAGTATCTTACCTCGTCCTGTCAAACTCCAACAACTTGTCTTTGTGTTTCACAGCCATTTCCAGGCCTGCTTTGAGTCTAGCTTCTTGTCGAGGCAATAAGTCTTTGCTTATGGCATCCAAATTCCCTGAACTTTCAGCACCTAAGATAGAAAACAAATCACAGGTCAACAGTCAGGGACGGGCCAGTTGCTCAAAGGCCAGTCTGGGTGGGCCTGGCTGCAGAAATGCCCCTTAAAACAACTTCCATTCAGGGAGCTAAAAGAACTTTGCACCAAGATCAGCACCTTTCCAAACCAGGTTCAAGCCCTGATTTTCCCTCTAGCCCCTTTCACGGACTCCTTCCTCCAAAGAGGAAGAAGCATTTAAATACTACAGCGACAACATCTAGGTAGTGTTTAGAGAGAAGGTCTTGGTCTTTGATTCTCCTTCACCCTTCTCTAACAATTTCGGCAGTCCAAATTCCGCCCATCACCAACTGCAGGCCTTGAGGCCCCTCCTAAAAGCCACATTGTCTCCTCAGTGTTGTCACCCCCACAAAGAGATTCTTGGTCACGACAGATCACTGGCAATTGCCAGTTACGCACAGAGCTAGCTTTCTGTCTGCTGCTACATGAGCCTCTTGCAAATTAAATCCTCCCCCAACACACCTCAGCAGGTTTTTCAGACCAGCTATTGTTAAAGATGGAGAAATCTATTCCCAGCAACAATCTCTTCTTTCTTACCATTTCTAGCAAGGGGCCAAAACCCAACCAACCAAAGAAAAAGGAACACAAAAAAAAAAAAAGGTTTGAATGAAAGCCACAACGAAACAAACCAGCGTATTTCACAGAAGATATCACACAGGCTAACGCCTTCATTTCAGGAAAACAAGAAAGCCTGTACTTCCCTGTTGTTGCTGATTCACACTTTTTCACTCCCAAGACAAATAGCTAACCCGTTTCAGCTTTCAATTCACAGATAATGCACGAAATGGCAGGGGCAGAAGGGAAGACCAACAAAATGAGTAAGAAAAGGGGATCCTAAAGTACATCAGGATCTCTAAAGGAAGATCAGAAACAGACCGACTCTGTGATCCGCTGTTACACTCAAAGACTTACAGAACCTCCTGCCATCTCAGCAGCTCTAAAGAGAAGTTGACACCAATACCCAGAGTAAATATTTCCCCAGTTATTCAGCAAAGTGTATTTTTCAACCAAGAACACTGTGACCTTGGCTGTATTTCAGCTAAACTCAGACAAACATCCCCATAACACACAGGTCTTCGCTGGGAGACTGGGTATTATTTCCTCTTGCTTTCCTTGGCTCTGTTCCTATTTTTAGCTCCCAAGATAAGTGTTAGACAAGAAGAGTCACTACAAAATATTAACCAACACCTCTCTAGACCCAGTAAATCAGATAGCAGCACTTCATCTTTCACAGCACACATTCCACATGAGACTTATCCTAATTTTTCAAGGCCTGCTACAACAATCCAGTTCATGTGATTGATTCAGGAATGCCTAACGAGCAGCCTTGGGGCCTCTGGCTAAGGATGTTATACGCTGCCGTTTGACACGTGCAGTCGTCACCTCTGTGGAAGTCCAGAAATGCTGCCGAGTGCTTGCAGAGAGCAAGGAGCCAACTTCCCAGCCATCCCTTTTAATGTCCACCACAGACACTGTGCAGCAACAGGGGCAAGTGGCTCAGTAAAGTCTGAAGCAAAGTTCACAAACTCGTCCTTGCAATTTACATCCCAGATAAACATTCAGGTGCCAGCTCCCGAGAAAGAATTATCTCTAGACTTTGCCATCAATTCTTTATAATCCAGATGAATGGATCCAGACAACATACACAGCAGGACACACACTCTCATTCCCACACAACATCAAGGCAAGTGTAGCACAGTGAGACAGAGGAGGGCCCCAGCTGTTGCACAACTGATTGGATTCGTTATATTACAGGTACGTAATTGCTACTGACCTGCCATGAGCTTCTTCAGCAACTTTTGGCTCTTGTTTGAGTCCCGCTGAATAATGTCCTGCTCTTCTTTAGTGCACACCTAAGGAAAAAAATGACAACTTAGGAATGACATCACGTGCTTGACCAGCTTGGAAGTCTTGGACAACAGCTCAGGGAAGCTGTTTAAAACGACCAAGACAGGCTACACCTCCTTGCCTTCAGTGTTATTGACATGGGGAGATCCCTGAAAGCTCGTTCTTTACTAAAAGCAATCCATGTGAAAGATACAGCCCGGTCTTTCTCAGTCCTGCGGGCAGGCACACTGCTAGGTGATCTCAAGGGATGAAAAATGCACTCAGAACCTCCCTAAGCAGATGAATAATGCTTAACACAGAGATCCTCTCTCTTGGCTGGCCACTTGGGTGTTAAACAGATCTTTAAAAACAGCAACGGACCTGATTTAAACCATTTTCTTCATCCAACCAACATTTTCCTCTCTCCTGAAGTTAACCGTGCCAAATCTGTAGTCATTACCTTGCCCCCTTTCTCCAAAACGTGCCCATTCAACCACATGCAGGGAGTAACAGGTATCTTAAACGGTGCATACAGCACAAGTGTTGAAAAAAAGTCAGCACACCGGCCCTGGCCAAGCCTCCTGCCCCTTACAAGGCTACCAGTGCTGGGCCCAGGACGAGGCTGAAGCCTTGCACACATTTTGGACAAGACTGCAGCGCACGGGAGAGGCACAGGAGACTGTCATAAATCAGGCAAGCTCCAAAATGGTGTAAATTATGAGGCAAACCTCTCTGCTCTCTGATGCAGCACATCACAAAAGAAACACAAAGTGACTTAAAGCCCCAACAGTTCTCCTTCCCCTAGAAGGAGATAGTACAGGTTCTTTCCTGCCCAGCTTCAGAGCTTGAAGAACATTGATAGAGGAACTTTGATCTGAGAGGCTAATTCAGCCCCACGCCATTTCACAGCCCTGAACAAACTAGGTCATGTTCAGGCATAGCAAATAAAAACCACCTCTTTACTAACCAGAGCACCACAGAACAAGCAGGGGCCAGAGCCCTCCTGCTCACAGACGATGCGCCCACAAACCAAGCAGTTGTTGATGAGCTTGTGCTTCTGGCCCAGGCACTCGCAGGTGTGACGCCCAGGGATCAGGACGGCCAGCTTGTCTTGGCCCTCCTTCGTATACAGGCTGACATACTTGGGCTTCTTCTTAGAGGAATTGCTGCTACTGCTGCTGCTTTCACTGCTGTTCTCCTGTGCCTGAGAAGCAAAAAAATAAACAAACAAACTGTATTCACACTGCAATAGCAGCAGCCAAGAGAAAGCACTGACCCTTGAATACACTGGGGAGACTCCGACAAGTGTTATTCTGCCTAACTGGAATGAAACTTGGACCAGACCCCAGACTCAATGGAAAGACAAGCTTAGCCCTGCCAGAAAAGGTCCCAGGAATCTAAACAAAGCAAGAACATAAGGATATTGCAGACCCACTTGATGCATTTGCTGCCTCTGTAAGCTAAAAGCGCTTGGGTCTAGGTGGCAGGCGCACTGTCAGTCCTCCGGCCCTGCAGTATCAACTCACAGGTATTTAACAGCTTCAAACAGCACCTCAGCTACATCCAGATTCTTTTCCAAGGGCTATTTCGGTTACATCAGCCCCCTGTTTGCAAGTATGAAGTCCTGTGTGTGCCCATCCCCAGAAGCAGACCGGTTGGCAGCAGCAGGACCTCTTCATTCACAGCCAGTTCACCACCCAGCATTTTTTGTTTTCCACCTGGCACAACCACCTGAGCAGAGGTTTTCCATGCATTGAGTGGCCAAGTATTTAGCTGTAACGTAAAATCTTCTCCTCCATTTCATGACTTGATGTCAGTGATTCTGTGATTCACCTCGAGTTTCAATCAGCACTGCACTGGGCCAGGCTTTGGGTCAGAGAACTAAGCTTCTGGTCAGGCCGAAATAGAGAAACCCTGATCAGGAACAAATCATTTTAGATAACGGCTCGATTAATAACCTGATAGTGGAATTCTCTGTCTTCTCCCTCAGACCTTACACCTCGATCAAAGAAACTAAGGGTTCCTCCTCCCAATCGACATCTCCAGCAGATACCAGCTGAGAAGTGAATTGTTGAGAAGTTAATTGCGGGAATTAATTACAGCACTGAAATCATTCCAGAGGAACAGAACAAAGCCAACTGCTACCACTTCTCTGGCAATACTCAAAAACAGATGCTTTGAGAAGTAAGCACAACACACTCCAGGCACAAGCCTGTCTCGTACCACTAGATAAGACTGGTTTCAACCATGAATTGCAGGCTAGCCATGACCAAGAAAGACTAAGACTTATTTCCCTTATCAATTTCAGCAAGCAGCACTCCGATACAAATGCACTCTCTGGCCTTTAGTTGTCATATCTGTGACATACTTGAAAATCCTCTTGCAGCTCAAGTGCAGCTTTTCTTTGCCTCTCCTCTCCACAGCCTCTCTTGACAATAGAAAAGAGGATTTCTTGGAAACCCTTTCCCACAAAGCCTGTCTTCATTCACCACAAAACAACAATTCGCTTTCTCTGCCTGCGGCACGCTAGAGGATCGCTCCTGCTCCCTGACCCACACCTCAGCTAACTTCTACATCCCGTGCCCTCCCACGCTGCTTTTCTCAGTGACAGTGCCGTGCTGTGGCATTAGGACACCTCTTGACTCTTTTTACCTGCTCTGCTCTCAATAGCAGCAGGCTACTGGTTTAGCAACAAGTGGGCGCAGCATTTCCAGTCCCCCCAGTTCCACCCAACTGACTTTATTGCCACTACCAGATCCAAACACTACCATTAGGAAAAGGAAAAAAAAAAACCACACACTCACAGACAAAGCAAACTTTGGCAGAGCTTTCTCAGTTTTCTTTTTAATTAGGTTAGAAGATAACTACAATGAAATGGAACACCACTGTCCATTTTTAACCCCTAGTTAAAAAAGTGTGGGGTTTTTATCTTTCAAACAAATATTTTCACAAACTTTTAAAGCATTTGCAGCTTCCCTGCTACAAAAACCTCAACTGAAAAATTTAACTTTAAGTTTCACCATTTATTCAGGTGCGACCCTGACTCTCGAGACTTGGGTGTTGCTCAGCCAGGGTCGCACCCGGATAAATCACCGAATTTAATTTTGAGAGGTGCAACGTTTATAGCATGAAGGACTCCACCACAAGTCTAAAGACACAGGTCAATTGCACTGCACATCCATGTGCTTATTCCTGCAGGGCACACGTACACTTCAGACAGCAATAGAGAGATTTACTGCATTTGATGTAACCTGGACCGCAGTGGCAGAGCTGGATCCGTACTTAAGGAAGGAGGCTGGGTTCCCAGCAAGTAGCTTGGGAAACAGACTACACCAGAAATAAAATCTAGAAATTCAGCCTAGCTAATTAAAGAAACATTTAACAGCAAAGACTGTAATATTTGATGCACTGTCTGTGGGAAACGGTTCTGCTGAATAGAAAGCAAGTCTGCTGCAAAAAATTATTTAACTGTCACAGCAAAAGGCAACTTCTGCTTGCTGCATGGCCTCACGCTGCTTGAAAATAGCAGGAGTTCTTGTTTTTCAGAGTTTCTGTGCTCTTGTTTTGCAGTTTCTTTCACTGCAGCTCAGACTATGTATGAATAGTGCAAAAGAATGTATCCACAAAACTGAGCAACATCTCAGTCTCAGCACTAAAGGTGCAGGAGCAGAGCTAAAACGGCCAAACCAGAGGTGCTGCTCAGTGGAAAGGCACTCGCTGCAACTCTCCGATTCCTCTATCTAGCACCCACAGCTTCCTCTCCAAAGCAGCCTGAACTATTTCAGTTGCCAGTTAAAGCTTTGTTCAGCTTGACTGGGAAGTTTTAAATACGGCAAGAAGGAATGTTCTACCTACTTGGTGGCTTCCTCAGTTCCTCAACCTTCACAACTCTGCTCTAACGAAATGCCTTTAACTACTAATTACAGCATCTACTTCCATTTTCTGCTCTCTCATACAGGCTTCTCTGGGGGGGGGAGTAAACCCATTTCGACATAGCCACTACCTGATGATTATTTTACTCTCTGTTATAGACACAAACATACACAATCTTTCTCCCCATCCCCAGATTATTTGCCCCACAGCAGTGAAAGACTCCTGTACACACACACAGGGTATGAGCATGGCCTGCCCAAATCCATGGTCCGCTTTGAATAGAGTTGATGCACAAGAATAGCCGTCTGATAACAGACTCTGACAACAAAGGATTTGTAATTCTGAAAGCTTATTTCTGCTTTCCAATCACACCTGTTGTCAGTGTTCGACATTACCTTTCCCTGCAACCCAGGTTCAAAGCGTGCCCTCAGCACCGAGTGACACGCAGCCAGCCCTCGCGTACCAGGCACACTCACCTTGGCCAGGTCGAGGGGGGTTTTTACTTCCTCTACGCGTGCGCTTGGTTCAGTGTACGCAGGCGTCTCCTGCTTGTTCCTTCCTTTGCGTTTCCCCTTTTTCGCTTGGTCTCCACCCCGAGGCACTTCCAAAGTCTCTGGAAGCGTGCGTAAGCACAAAGAAAGGCTGGGTAACTACCAGCAAGAGAAAGATGTCCCTGAGCTCTTGGTGAATGAAAATTGGCTTTACACCGTCACGACAAACAGAAATAGGACCAGCCACAGGCTTTCGTGGCATGTAATTGTTTATAAACAGAACAACTGAGACAAGCTTATTTGAGACTTCAATTCCTTCCTCCCCATACCACTCACCGTCCTTTTTCCGATACGCCGGCAAAGGCTCAGACAGCAGCTGGGAGGATTTCCGCCACCTGGCCAGCAGTTCTTCCACAAACCAACCCTTCTTCCCATCGGTCCCCTGAATGAGGTCAACGACGTACTCCCGTATCTCATCCTCATTTGTTATTGACAAGATGTACCTGCAAGGGGACAGGATGGAGAAAAACGGGGAATGGGGCTTTTGTTCTGAGGAAGCCAACAGCCTAACTGCACGCGTATGCAATTTATCTCTCCTCTTCAGAGACCATGGTGAGGAACGGGTTTATGGGTTGAATTTTGAGACAGACACTTTGGGAAACCCCTTGCGGCTGTTTCACTAGAAAAACAGGAAGTAAATTATATTTCTCCCCCCGTTCCCTGACATCTCCCCTGACCCTTCTGCCAAACACCAAAAAACTCACCCTAAGACTCCAGTTCCCAACGAGTCACATAAAAAAATCTAAATCATAAACCAACAAGCTCCTGCTTAAACACAGGGAGACGGCAGCGTTCCCTTCCTCACCTACCGTCAGGACCCCACAGCCCTCCCCCGCCACCTCTCACCCCCTGTCCCCTCACCGGGCGTCCACCCCAGGGACAACCCCGGGCGCAGATCGCCGGGGCCTCCGCGAGCTGCTCTGAAAACACCTTTGTCTCTCTGTGTTGGCCAGAGGGGGACCCGGAGGCGACGCGACGGGCCACCGCTGGCCTGTCACGGCGGGCAGGGGAGAAGGGACCCGCTAGGCCCCGGCGGAGGGCACGGCCCCGAGCGGGGCTCAGCCACGGCTCCTGCCCGCCCCGGCGCCCCCGGCCCCGCTCACCTCACCACCTCCTCGCCCACGTCCAGCCCGAAGTCTCCGCGCAGGTGCTGGACGCACCAGGCCAGGAGCGGACTGGGCGGCGCCATCTTCCGTGCGGGGGAAGGCAAACGGCGCCGCACCGCCCCGACACCCTCCGCCTCCCCCCGGGAACGCGGCCGCGGCGCCACCGTTCCGGCCCCCAATCCCGGTTCTCCCCACGGGGAGCCCCCGGGGCTGAAGGCGAGCGAGAGCGGGCCCTGTCCCGCCCGGCTGCGAGCGCATGGGGCAGGGCTCTGCGCTCAGGCCCGGCCGGAGTACCGGGAGGGTGCCTCCCCCGGCGTGGGAGCTGCCCCCTCCGGCCCAGCCCGGAGGGAAGGGGTGAGGGTCCCGGTGGGACGGGGCGAGCTGTCCCCGCTCTGCCTGCGCCCAGCCCGTCACGGTGAGGAGCGGCCGGGCTCCGTGTCTGGCTGGGCTCCCCGGCTGCCTCACTGTCCCTCCTGCCTTGCTTCCCGCAGACATGGACCTTGCTCCCCGGAGTCCCGGATCACCCTCCGGCGCTGCCCAGCCATTGACTTTGATACCCGTAAACGTAAAATTTCCACTTACTAGAGTGATTGTAATTAAACTAAAGTAGATCCTTGCTGTTTTGTGAAGACCGGAAAGCTCTAAGATAAAAAGGCTCCTAAATAATGCTACTTAGACAAACTTGACTTGCTGTTTTGGGGGGGACAGGAAAGCTCCAAGATAGAGAGATTCCTAACTAGTTCTACCCCAGACAGCTCAGCCTTGGGAGGGCAGATGCACCAAGCTACAGAGATAGAGGCACCAAGAGGGCACCAAGACCAGAGCAAAACAACCTGTAAGGACACGGTATACTGATCTTAGAACTGAGTTTGTGCAGAAACAAAGCTCAACCAGCGGACACTGTGATGAGGAGCATAAGCCTTCATCTTAGGACCACCAAAGACCCCAAACAGGGTGTTTGGTGCGCACATTTGGAGGAGAAGATCACCTGTGTGCCCAACGCTGTAATAAAGAATGCCTGCTTAATAGTCTTCCAACTATTGAGTCTTCAACTCTGGCTTTTCACGGCATCAACATGCCACCACGACGCTTGCCCAGTCCTGCGGTGCGTTTGATCCAGGAACAGTTCTTGCTGGAAGAGACCATGAAAAGGCATCATTTTTCGCCCAGAGCAGTTCTCCCACCCTGTTCCCTGTGACCTCCCACTGAACGCACCTGAACTCACACTGGTGCAGGAAAAAAAAGCGTCTTGGACCAAAACGCGACACGTTGCAGGGCTTTCTATGCTCTGGCCATTCCTGCTTGCTGATGTGTTTTTAAAAGGGGTGTAGGCAGACAGCAAACTGGTGGAAGCCAAGGCTTCATCTGGGAAGGGAGCAAACTTCCCCCTCCCAGCAAAGCTCAGCGGCCCGGCCCGCAGCTGAGTGCAGCCAGCATGGTTTGTCCTATCGGGGAGCAGCACCAGTCCCCCTCTGCTCCCCCCGGGACCGCTGCGGTGCGGGTAAGAACGAACGGCAGTGCTGGGCTGCGGGACGCGAGTGCCGGCCCCCGCAGCGAGGAAGGGGCGGCGGGCAGCGAGAGCCCCGTTACCGCGGAGGGGGGAGGCGCGGGCCGCCCGTCTGCCTCCTCCTGCCCGCGGGGCAGCGATGCGGTGGGGCCCCGGCCCGGCAGGCGTCGGCGGCCCTGGAGGAGACATCACCTGTCCCGGCGGGAGCCGCGGGCCCTGACCGCCGGTGGAGGCGGAGGGGAGCGGCGCTGAAGGGGACGGGCTGAGGGCAGCGGTGCGAGAGGAGACCCTGAGGGGAGCCGCGCTGAGGGGAGAGACCGTGAGGGGACAGACCGTGAGGGGACAGACCGTGAGGAGAACCGCGCTGAGAGTAGAGACCTTGAGGGGATAGACCGTGAGGGCAGAGACCCTGAGGGGAGCCGCGCTGAGGACAGAGACCCTGAGGGGAGCCGCGCTCAGGGCAGAGACCCTATGGGCAGCGGTGCTGAGGGGAGCGGTCCGAGGGGACCCGCGCGCCGCGCCTCAGGGCGGGGAGAGGCCCCGCGTCCCCCGGCGCGCTCCCATTGGCGGGCGCCGGCCAATAGCGTTTCCCCGCGGGCGGCGGCCTCTCGCGCGCGGGCCGGGATGGTGCGGACGAAGGCGGGCGGTGGCAGCGGGGCCTTCCGCAAGGGTGCGGGCTGGGCGTGGCGGGACGGGCCCGGGGGTGGGGGGGAAGTGGACGCTGCGCTCACCGCTCCGCTCTCCCCGCAGTGCTGGCCGCCCGGGCTCCCCGGAAGGTGCTGGGCTCAAGCAGCCTCAACGCGGGACCGTCGCCGGCCGCCAAGAGAGGTGAGAGCGGGCCGCGACTTCCCCCCCACCCCCACCCCGCCCGCCCGAGCTGCGGCGGGGCTGACGGCCGCTGTCCC
>Ga0065711_1029007_pt1 | contig 38066 bp, 22 predicted proteins | sample Hoacrofraction12_FD_59098 | JGI IMG/M metagenome (GOLD analysis project Ga0065711, IMG submission 59098) | Hoatzin crop microbial communities from Cojedes, Venezuela - Epithelial fraction 12 v2 (version 2) | ecosystem: Host-associated > Birds > Digestive system > Esophagus > Crop | place...
AAAAAAAACCTATATACCTGTTGCACAAATAAAACTGCACTGTTTAAGTAGCCAGCTATCACAGTTTCTCACTGAACGTGACCAAATGTGGCCGTGCTAGTTCATGAGCACGACTGGACTGAAGGTGCAGAGTGCTATTAGTGTATCCAGAATCGTGGTAGTTTAATATACATATTAAATGCGACTGGACTGGTAGTGGCAAATTGGACATCACTCAGAATTTGAACCTAGCCACACCTAGCCTCTCATTCTGGTGAAGAGAGTTAGAATGCAAGGGGGTTTATTTTCTGCCAAATTAACGCAACATCCAGTTTGTCACAATATGAGACAAACTGGCTAATATTAGCGTTCCCTTTGACATTTACGATGGCACATTGCACAGAAACTCTTCTGCCCTGGAGGCGTAAGCAAGACTACCAGTAGGTCTTTTCCGTCTAAAATGACATGAGTCAGTAGAGCATTACGCAGTATTTCCAGAAAGTACTGGCAGCAGAAGATTTGGCTTACAGGAATTCTACTATTTAGAGGACAGGACTCCAGGTTTTCTCATACTGTAAGGCCATTCCATGAAGTTATAAGTGGAAATTCTTTAAATCTTATAAAGATGAACAGAAATAAAAATATATAAAAAAACATGTACAGTTGAAGGGAAAATGCTCTTTGGTGGCACAGAGCCTGTGGGCAATAATATTGTCTAAGGAGGAATGACCTAGAAAATCAAAATTGCCCAAATGGTCACCCAGTGCCACTGTTTCAGGAAAAGGAATAGCTTAGCCCAGCTCATCACAACTACAAGTGTTCAGTGTATCAGCTTTATTGAAAAAGCAGTAATCTTTGCTGGCTAATGACAGCTTAGGCTATACATGACAGCACGGAATATAACCACATCTACTTCTTTCAGGATCTTGCACAAGGCTCAGGATCTTGAACTTTCTGCCGTGGACAAGTCTAAACAAGCTATGGTAGAGTTAGTCAGGGCTCTGTGATACTGAAATCTCAGCATGGGTGAAAGTAAAGCTTAAACAAATTCATCCACAGGATTAATGTTTCAATGTATGCCCTCAGAACCAGGGTGTGCACTGGCTATACTGAGTATATTCAGGGCTTTGTTTACTCTTAGTCGGTTACTATATAAATGATTTGTTGTGAGGAATCATGTATTTGACTACTGTGCCTCATCACCATAAGCTAGTGCTCCATCCAAAATTCCTGGCTGTATTCCTGACTTCATACTGTTTAGTTTAATCCTGCTTCTCTTCAGTCCTCAATATGCTCCTGTCACTGCATGGCATCTTCCCACCCCCGTGCACCTCTTTAATTCAGATCATAAGGAAATATTATTCACCCTTTTAAACCAGTGGATAGCTAAATGCTACCAAAACTTCCATTAGGTTGGTTGAGTAAGAGCAAGGTAGTATGCACACACTCCATATACATGTATTTTCCAGACTACCCACAAGGAATGCCTAACGACGAGTAAACTCTTTTTCCCCTTATCTCCCCAAAAGAGGCAAAATTGGTGCTTGGGAAATATTTGACATTTTTTCCTCATTCATCTGTCTGCGTTATATTGCAACTGTGACCTTGAGTGATGGTTTTAAACTACACCCCGTTCTTCCTCCCAAAAGAAGTGTTCTTCCTCTCTGTTTAAATGACCAAAGGCTGGAAATACTATGTTCAAAAAAAAGTTTAATGTTGGGTATCATTACTTAGAATTTCATAATTCTGTGTCATTTATCACTTTTCTCTCTGAGTGTCACCCGTTGCTTAGTCATACAGGACACCAAGCATTTGGAACCAGTTCATTCATGCAAAGATCTTTCCTTCTCCAGTGAATATTTTGTGTAAGTCTGTCCTTCCTAACACAATTAGCTCCCAAATAAACTTCATTTATGTCATCACCACTTGTCTGGGGCATATCTGGCCTTGGTTCCCTGGAGAGAATAAATGACAGTTGCGGGGAAGTGTTTATCATTTATTCATTCTCCCTCCTTTCTTAATATTTTTCAGTCTTTCCTAGATTTCACGTGATAATGATCATGTGAAAACCACTGATTCTAACTGTAACATATTCACAATAAAATTAAATTACAGACACCCAAGATGTAATTTTTATCCTAGAAGAGAAAAAATTCCAAAATGCTAACACAGTCTCCATATGTTTGCTTTCCATTATTTATATAATATTTTGCCTAGAAATAATTTAAATACTATAATGATTCCCTCCATTTTCAAAATAATACATTGTGGAAAATACATTGATTGCTGTCTACAAGCTTCCAACATCACTAACTGCATGTATAAAATCTAATAACACAGTCTGGACATCACAGCTGGCTTTGCAGTTTTATTCAGATTCTGGTCCTTGCTTATCAGAAATTCAAGGATGGCTAGAGAAAGTACCTGGGAACAGTGCAGTTTCGATTTTCACCCAAGTGTGATCACATTCAATTTGTCCTCCCTATCTGCTGCAAAGTGTCATGAACCAACACTAGCGACACTGCAAATCACGCCTTTGTTTTCTTAGCCATATTGGGGTTCTTGTCTGGTGAGAGCAAGGTCCTTTCCTCTGGGAGACGACTGAATGGTCGAAGAGGCCATACCAGACCTGGCTAGGAACAGGCTGAACTGAAAAAAACTGCCATGTGCTTTAGCAAGGCTGTTGCTCAAACAGCTCCCTTTGTCCTTTCGTCTGACAAAGCCGGCAGAAAAGCATCACTAGAAAAAGGCAGGCGGAAAGCTTCACCATTTTAGCAGGTGTCCTCTGTGAAAACGTTGAAAATAGAAGACATACGTTTGATACTACCGTCTTCTGTTCTTCTGAGGAGCATTGCAGACAAAGTTTTACAGTCTATATCTCAGTTTCCAATTAGATTTGCCAAGCGCGGTAACGATAGTCCTGGCCAGGGAGTCAGAGCCAACCCCGCTGTTCAGAGACTCTTGTGATTTAAGCCAGGCCCTGACCCCAGGGCTTTCAGTTCAATGGTTTCTAGCTTCCTGCTTACTTTCAGTCATTTCCTTGGAGACTCTCTGGATGAGACAGGAGGCCAGGGAGGCTAGATAAACAAATTATTAAAGCAGTTGTTTGCTAATGCAGCCAACAGTTTGATTGCAAATGCTTCCTTTCCGTCATTCCGCCAGATTCCTGGCTATTACAGAAATAAAATGACTACCTGGAAAGCAACTCATAGGACAAGTATCTCAGTTGGCAAGATACCTTTGAGTGCATTTTATGTGACTATTTAATGCAGTCCTATGCTATTCTTCCTGAGCAGATGGTAAATAAAATACAAAAAGTCTCTATATTCAAGGTGTTAAAATGAAGTATATTCTTAGCATTATTGCTTGTAACAGGAACCAAATTTTAGTTTCCTGAGATGAATGCCGCTCAAAAACCTAGTCAACCATAACTAGAAAACAAGGTCATTATTTCTGCTCTTCTAATTCTGATTTTGAATGACACTATTACTTTCAAGCTACAGGAAATAAACCCATGTACTTTGTTTCTACCATTTAATCTTTTGAAGGCACAAGTTACCTCCTCTGCATATTGAATGGCAAGATTTTATGACTTTTTCTTTGATTGAAAAGAGGATAGAGGTGAACGGGAGAGACATCTGTTCTACTGGTTATTGGCATAAAAAAATTATTATTTGACAAATTTAAAAAATGTTCATAAACAAAATGTTTTCATTACTACAAATGAAAATCGGAAAGTTCAAGTGGAAATCCAAAATTTAAATGAGAATTCTCCAAGAAAACAGAGATCCAGAGAAATTTTCAGTTCCAACATGAGCAGAGCATATTTTCTTTAAAGCAACTGATTTATAGTACTGAGCATTACATCAAGACTAAAACAGAAAGGCTAGACTAGAATTCAGTCTAGGTTCGTAAGGCAGAACATGAAAATTCATTAAATTATGTGTGTGTAGTTCAGATTTAATTTGTCACAGATTAAATACTTCAGACATTCATCTAACTTCAGTCATGTAAAAGTGTGACATTCAGTCCTGTTTAGTCGTATCAGCTCCTTTAGTACTCAACAGAGTGATGTTGAAAGCACATAAGTTTTTTACAAGAAAATAAAAAGAGGACCTACTTTCTATCTCCGAACACTAGAATTTCCTTTACAGATGTCTGAGGGTCTGAATCAGGGCCTCAACTAACATGATGAATTTTTTTTCTTTTTTCTTTTCTTAGATAACTCATTTAAATAACTAAAATTTAATTCCAAATGGATATGTAAAAATGACTTTCATTTTCATGAGTATTTGCACTAGTGAACTTAGGGTTTCAAACATTTCCAGGTATAGCCAAGATATAATTACCTCTGGCACAAACGTTCAGGAAGCTTACAGCTCCGTAGTCAGAAATTGTGATGTTTCAAAACACCTTTCCATCCGTTTTTCCAAAATGCTCTTTAATGTATAAAACGCTATGTAAAGGCATAGGGAAACCATGTTGTAATAATGTCACCCAGATGAATCCCTCCCAGGTAGCATCGATGCCCACTTTCAAATTCTGCAGCAGCCAAAGGGAGCTGGCAGGCTCCTGCACCTCAAAGCCTGAGATCCAAAGTGATGTCAACAACGCTGTGTGATTTTTGAAAGGCCAATGACAAGAAACGGCCATATGTAGAATTACAAACATTGGAAAACTCAGGAAAAACTGAGAAATTAAAATTCAGTTCAGATGTCTCTGTTCCTGTTACGAAAAGGAGATCATACTACGTTAATGCTTGCTATTGCATTAGATTCTGAAATGTTTGAACAGCATTTTTCTTCCTACTCTGATATTTTACTTTTAACTTTCACATGACTATCCTCTCAGATTTGTGCTGACGTTCATGGGAAAAGGAAGAATAAAATATCATGAAAAGGCACTTGCTTGCTAGACTTGAAGAGAAACCTCGAAGCCTACATATTTGTTTGCTATACAATTGCTAAACATCTGGAAATAGCAACTTCTCATGAAAGTGAACTAAACCTTCAAACCCAGATGTTTGTCAGTAACTGATTCTCTTTAATATCAGGTTGACATCCAAAGATTCAGCAGACCTGTTAGCAAGACTTCAGTGCTGCCCAGCAGTTGAAACCTTCTTTGCAAAGCACTTCATTGAGGCAGAACTGCCTTTGCCCTCTAATGCCAGGCTCCCGACAGAAAGCTGGCCTCAGCCGGGCGACACGGGCAGGGGAGCTGCTGGTGGAACCCTTCCCTTGCTGCACCTGAGGCTTTGTTCAGCTGCCCCTAACACACATGCTTGCAGCCCTTTTCTGAACAGCATGCATCACACCCTCCAAACAAGCCACACATACTTTGCTAAAGTAAAAGGTCTTCTGGATGGCAATTCACTCACCTTTGCTCTGCGGTTGAACACTGAGATTTCTGCCTGAAATAAATGGCCAATATGTTTGCAAGCGCTGTTGTTCTTTTTACATCCCATCCTCTCTAATTCACAGATTTCTACATATTGCTATGCTTCTGTTACGCATTGCCTATGCTTCTGCCCAGGCATGGTTATCCTCAGAGCGTGCTGTCTCATCCTCCCTCGGTGGAGGAGAGAGCCCTGCTCTGGAGGTACCGGCACAGCCTGCACATCTCTGCACATCTCTGTGCTACAGGGACTTGACCTCACCTCCGCTTCCACTGTCTCAATCTCCAAATCCCAGAGAATAGGGACTCTTTAAACCGCAGCGGCAGTGTCATTGCAGCTCTGCCTCATCTCATGACACAGCCCTCAGGTCTCTTCAGATTACAATCATGATCTTGCCAAGCTGATTCAGCTAATCAATCCCCAGTGCAGTGATGGCTAAGGCGCTGACCGCGCTCCTGTGTTCTGTGACTATTGCCAGCTCAAGAGAAGCAGGGTCAGGACTTTGATCATCAATTTCCTGAGTTTGCATCACCGACTTCAATCTCTCCGAAAGGAACAAGGCAACCTTAAAAGTGAATTGAAAAGGTGGGCTTTTTTGTAACCTGTTGCTCAGATATTCCTCAATATGGAGAATGGCAGGACTGAGACTTACTTCTGATAAAAGTGCCAAGCTTTTGTCAGCTGGAGAGGTCAAACAAGCAGCGCATGCGGCTGCAAAGGCAACGGAAGGGCTGTAAAATGCTTGTCCTGTGATTTCAGATGGAGCTCTGAGCAGTCATTCAATATATCTGAAAAATATTAAGCCTTTTAAAAGAATACAGGCTGCTTTCTGATCCTACTGCGGATGTATCTTCTCTTCCTTTTCTTTCTCTCAACCAGGCAAAGGAGATCCTCTCAGCCTTTCCTGCTGGAACAAAGCAACAAGCCTTCAAAACCTGGTTGTGACCAAGGAGAATCTGACACACGGTTCGTCCCCTGGCAGCTCCTGCCCTATTGAAGTGCCCTTTGCAGAAGTCCCTGGCAGAGAGGAGCGAGCCATGCTCAGGAGCCTGCTCTGCTGAGCTCTGGTGCTTTATCTCAGATCACAGCCTTCGTATCACAGGAGCTGCTCCCCAAGCGCTTGGCCTCTTGACAAACCCTATTCAGTAATGTACTCCAAATGAGTGCAGGTTTCCCGATAGTAACAGCCTTTTCTAGGAATTAGAGCTGAGGCTATCGAAGTTATAATTCTTCACTTAGAGAAATTTGATAAGAATAATTTTTTTGGTCAGGTCTGGTCAGAGCCGCTTTGCAAACATGAGTGCTGCGGGCAAAAATCTGTTTAGATAATCTGACTCACCAGCACTGAAACCTGAGGGTACATGAAAGTTAAATCTAGTCTTGCAGACCAATAATACAATATGTGATGTGCAAGTTGTTTTTGTTTGGTTCACTTAAATTTAAGCCCCATTTAGATGTATTTTTATATTTCCAAAATAATTTAATGAAACTAAAACCAGGCCACAGTAATCTGCCTTGTGTTAGAATTTTATGCTGTTCCTAACACTGTTCTCCCTTTACAGGTAAAAGATTTGTGAGTGAGGAAAATATAAAAAAATAGAGTCTGGTTAACAAAGGTTAGCTAAAAAGCAAGAGTTCTAGATTTAGCCAGGTCACTTCCTTCTCTGCACCTCAGTTTCCTCAGCTCTAAAATAACACCAACTTCCGCAGTGAAGCATTTTGAAATCCAGAGGAAAAGAAGCACCAGGAGCAATGTTACTGCCATCGGCTCCGTTGAATGCTAATCCAAAAAAATATTAATTTGTCATGTGGCATTTTTTATAAGGATAATATTTTCTCCTACTGGGGTATATAGAGGTTATATTGTGAACTGCATTCACAGTAAAATTAGGCAAAACACTGAAGTCCAGTTACATACCTACTGAGTTTCCACACCTTCTTTCAGAAGCTGAAATTCAAACCTTCAAAATTTAATATGTGGCTATAAAAAACAATTAAAGGAAATGTTCATTTAACTACAGTCTACTATTACCTCTCCAAAAAGTCACACCTTGTTTCAGAAGAAAGTTGGGAACTTTGAATACAGCAAGTGCCTGGAAGAAGGTGACTTCAGAAGTGCAGAGGTCATGTTGACTGAAGTTGTTGCTATTTTTCCGCACCATCCCAACTACTATGTGTGAATTCCCAGCCAGATCTAGATCAGCAGCCAGATTTGATGACATAGATATGTAGTTATTAATACAAAGTAATTATATAAAAACATGAAAATAAACATCCAGTACAATAGAGGCAGTGAATTCCTGGTGTTTAGCAGGTCACACAGGTTGGGTGACCTAACTGAAGGCAAAAGATCTGTGTGAAACTGGCTCCAACTACTGAACACACAGTCACAGCATTGCAATACTGAGAAAAACCCTGCTGTTTGAATCTGAATGTTGTCATGAATATTCTGAGCATACCATTCTCCGCTGCGCATACACTGTTTCGAGCATGGTTATGCAAATATTGCCTCCTGTTTCTGGCTGCTGTAGACAATCACAGTCCCATGAAAAAAATCATGCAAGCAAGTCTTTAATAAATCTCGTTATTGCTGTGGTCTACAAACATGCTTTTGTGGTGCACCTTGTCTGATCATAAACTTCCCTGTGGTCACAATAGTGGGATTGCCCTGCCTCTGAGAAGAGCAGAAACACACTCCAAACAATTGTGAAAGGCAACATGAGCTTTTAAACTTATGGGGAAAAAGGATTAGAGGGAAACCCCTTGATTCTCATGTAAAAGTTAACTAATCTGAAGGAGGAAATAAGAACATGAAAAAGAAGATGGAGCATTATTTGAGATTTGTAGTATTATCTGTACTTAGCAAGGGTCTTGCTGTTCTGGTATGAGACATTAAATCACAGCATTTCATTTCATGCGCTTGTCCTTCATCTCAAAGGCAATCGCTTTTTCCTAAGTAACAACACCAGGTTGCAGATCAATTGTTTTCTCTGCCAGTTCTTGTTTTTTTTCCCTTGGGGCTTTGGACAGGATGACTAGACAGAAATGTTTCTATCAATTTCATCTTTCCTGTGAAGCCTTGATAACTCTGTTACAAAGGTGACAGAAAACAAAATATGAAAGACAGACTGTTTATTTCTGTTAGAAAAAGGTGAGTCTGCAGTAAAGTACAGGTTTTCTTCACACTGAAATCAGCCATGCCCAGGTCTGGCATTTGATTTTTGCCTTTGTAATTTATTTGTAAGGTGTATTATACATTTGTAAAGCTTGATTCTGGTCTTGTGCTTCAAGGCAATAAATGGAGAAAAAGTTTACTTCTCTCATAATTTTCAACAAGTGTTGGTTTTTTCTCTCAGTTTGAGTAGTGCTCGATTCCATATGTTGTTTCATTTTTTAGATTTATTTCAGAAGTTTCACAGCTCAAACAATTCTACTGGAGTCATGCATTTTGCTAAAATAAGTGATTGCTAATATATAATCTTAGAAATGAGTTTCAAAATAGTCTGACAAGGCAGAAGTAATTTAAATGCTCCTGAGCCTGAAGCTTTTCAAAAGCTCCTGGGGAGTTAGATAGGATGGATCTGGCATACAGAGATCCCCCTCTCGCATATGGGCATCCTCCTCTGCCTTAGCATCATCTGAGTCCCCCTCTTCTGTCTCCCTCCTCGCCGCAGCACTGTGCTCTGCTCTGCTGCTGCTCTGGTTTACATGCGGTCACAGCACAGTTTCAGCTCAGAAGAGCAGTAAGGAGAGTTCGATGGCTGACCAGCTAGCTTGCTCTGTCACTCACTTTTTCAGGACACTCTCTAGGGCACAGGTTATTCAGAAAAGTCCTTTCCTTATGAGCCCATCATTTCTCCCAGTACAACTGAAACCCAAGAGGCACAAAACCACTGGTTATGTGCAAATGTCCTTCGAGTCCTGGCAGTATCTTGCTACAAGATTGTCTCAGAGTTAAATGCTCCTGAAACAAAAGACCTGCCTTCAGTAGCTCACACTGGCAATATGGACCCAACATTTGCATTTTTGAGACTAGAATGGGACCAGGTCTGGAGGAAATGCAGAATCAGTCCTAGTCACTACTAGTCGCTCCCAGGCAGTTGGGACTTCACCCTCAAAGGCAGCACTGTGTAGAAGATCCTGCCATCAATGGCTGTCCATGCATGGCATGACCACCCTTGCCCAGCGTGGTTTTGCTTTGACACTCTGTGGCCATGGTGCCGTTTGTCAGGCCTTTGAGACGGCCACGCATACAGAGGGCAGGTTGGCAATTGGGTCCAGACTCCAGGTTTGTCTGCTGTTAGGGTTGAAGCATTTGGCAAGGGTTTGAGCTTGGATTCCTGGCTTGGGTCCGTCTTTCCTCCAAAGATGTAACAGTTTTGATGTATGAAAATCCAGAAGTTGGATTCTGGTATTTTTCCATCTTGACATATCAGGAAAACATTTATGCAATTAGAAATGCTACTACATTTTCTCATAGATGATAGCATCCTGTGAGACTAATTAGCAAAACAGAAACGTCCCTAAAGCTTAAGTCAAGAAGAAAGATGAAAGGATCTCCTTTTCTCTGCTTGTTTCCAGCGATTCAGCTGGAGATTTATCAAGTGGCAGGAAAATACAAGAAGGTGAGAATGATCCAGCTGTTGCATGAAAACCATTGGTAAGCTTGTAGTTTACGCTGTTTGTGGTCTTAGCTTTATTGCCTGCAGTCTTGTTCATTTGCTCTCTTGCTATACACATGTCTGGAAACATGCTTTCAAGCCATATTCTGTGCAGCTGACAGATGAGACCAATATCTAATCTAGGCTTACATGGCATTATATTTTTTTCTTGAAGGGGCTAAAAATGTTCACCCCCATACTACTCAGAAACGAATCAAGAAGAATTTGCCTTTTCTTCTCAATCTTTGAGAGATAATAGTCCACAAATGTACATGAAAGTTACTGTATATAATATCTGTAGTTCTTTACTCAGGAAAAGATTAGGTTTGATTTAGCCCTGAAACCAAATTACTACTTACCTTTCCAAAAAACAATTAGGAACATTTGCAGTATGGTGGGAATGCTGTACGGAAGCCACAGGGATAAAGCAACTGCACCATACCACACAAGAAATAAAGAAAAAGAAAAGGCCCACTCCTTTTTTCAAAGTTAACGTCTCCCTGCCCTCTATCATTAGCTGTGTTTTCAGCATTATGGATCTGTACACCAACTTCAAAGTCAATCATTCACTGAGACCCAGAAGTCAGAAGCTCCACTGGTTCCATATGAGCTCTTCATGACCACTCTACGAATCTGTCTAACTCCAAAAAACAAGGCCTCTCCCGTGTAGTTATTGATCCTTGGCACAAACTTGGAAATAAAATCATTACCATGCCTCGAACAGCACAAAATGTACATCTTCCACATTTACATATCTCAATGTTTGGGATGGAGGAGCGGCTCCAGGTGAAAGACAACTGCCTGGCTTCAGATACACTTTTGTCTTTGAAGTCTAACTCGTTTGCTTATTATCCTCTTTATGCCACTACCATAGAGATACTGCTCAAATTTATCCGAAAGTTATAGTTTCAGTAGCTGTGTTTCCCAATTTTTTCCTGACACTTGCAAATTCCTACCATAGCACACCAGCCCACATTCCTCTCGTTTAGGACCAATCCAAGCAAACCACTGTTTACAACTTCTGGCCTAAGACACCAGAAGCTTGCTCTCCTTTGTTGTGGCCATCCGTCTGCTTGAGAAAATACCCACTGTAACTCCGACATCACTTCCCTTTGCCTACAGATATATTCACTTCTTTCTTCAATGACATCAGCAGGTCTTGACCACCCAAATAGGGGCAGAATTAATTAGTCCTATGGTAACTAGGTAATTCGCTCTCCCAGTTTATTCTGGTCAGATTTTGTTTCAGACTCTGTCATCAGCCATGAAGGTAGTGCTTTTAACAAATGTCTAAACCAATCCCTTCCTGTAAGCCAAATTCTCTCCTGTCTTCTTCCTTCCTTGCACTCCATGTGTCAGTGGGCAAATCACAAAGCATTAAATAATTACAAACTTCCCATAGCACAAGGCTGGCAAATGAGACCATTATTAGTAATCAGATTCTCTGATCATACGTTTTTCCTCGTCTTGTTGGAAGATGAAGTGATAACAGAGATATCATTTTACACCTCTTTGATCTGGATCACTGTAGTATCTGTGTGTTCTTATCTTTTGTTTTGTTTCTTACCCAATATTTTTTCCTGGTTTGAAAAACTACTTGTAAACATTTAGAAGAGCTATGGAGCAGATGGTTCACAGTTAGATGAGAGCATTACCCTGTGTGGTCCCTTTCCTTGCTCCATAAAAAGATCAGCTCTGCAACTAGCCATTAATTAGGTCCAGGAGCAGAGCAGGATTATCTACAACCCTTGAATGTGGGTCAGAGATGAGAATACCTTCTCTGGAGACATTCAAAACCTGCCTGGATGCGGTCCTGTGCAGCCTGCTCTAGGTGACCCTGCTTTGACTGGGGGATTGGACCAGATGGTCCCCAGAGGTCCCTTCTGACTATTGCCATTCTGTGACTCTGTGACTCTGTGATTCTGTGATTCTGTGAACTACTGAACAATGCTCCAAATTCAGGAAAGACTAAAATATTCAAAGAACGGGTCATGAAGTCTTGAGAAATACATATTCAGGTAAAGATCTCTCAATATTAGTCACTCTTTAATTTTGATATTGTGTGCAAAAGAAGAAAATACATTCCTATTGCAGTGGCTTTGCGTCAGGTGCGTAAAGTCTGATCAGCTTGCTCTGACCAGTTCCACATTCACTTCGACATGTATAGACTAACTGTGAGTGACTTTAACCTGCCTTGAAATTCATCAGGGCTGAGATTTTATGGCCAGCCATTGTAGTAACTTTGCTTCTCAAAAGAAGGATAATGTGGAGGAAGTTCTCTCTCAGGGTGTTAATCACATTTAGTCTAGAGTTACAGTATTGTGTGGGTTGCTTAAGTAAGTGCTAGTGAATTCACTGAGGGCAATGAATGGCAGTAAAAAGGGACTGTTCAACATGAAGTGAAACTTATTTAATCTATGCTATGCAAATTACTTGGCAACTTCTTAATTATTTGTTTAATATTGGTAACATTTTCTCCAGATGTGATATAATACATGGAGTCTACAATTTAGCAAAGAGGTATGGAGAGGGAGAAGTATTCAGGAATGTAAGGCTGTGCTATAATATGATAGAAATATATTGTACCAGAAGGAGTCATTCGCTCCTGTGCTCTGTGCTGAGGCAGCACACATAAATCTAGAGTATCTTAAAAAATCTATATAGTCTTTAAAAGCTTTAGTAAAGGAGATTATATAATCCCTTTAGCTGACAGATTTTTGTACTAACGTGAATTTGTGGCATTAGATTTCCCTAATATCTGATCTGAAATTCTATCTTTGGGTGAAAACAAGGAAAATACAATCTTCTTTGTAACAGACTTCTACATTTTGAAGAACTGTCATCAATCTTCCTTTTTTTTTTTTAAATAAAGCTAAACGAAAACATTTGAGCATTCTGTTACTTTCCTCTGGACTATAACCCTGTGCCGAAGAAGCGGATCTGAAACTCAGCACAATGTTCCAATTTAGATATCACCAGAACTTAGTAAACCATTGTTAGTTATTGTCCTGTGTTTTGTAGGAAACATTCTTGTTAGTGTATCACATCACAAGATTTGCCTTATTTAAAATAGTATCACATTGTAGATTGGTTCCTGTTCTGTTGTCCAGAGTAACTCCCACACTTTTCTTGTTAAACTGCTGCCTAGTCAGAGTTTTGAATTTTGTCTTTAGGCATCTTATTTCCTCTTTCTGACTACAACGAATTACACTTCCCTTTTCTGAATTTCCTTGTGTTGAGTTTGAGTCATTTTCCAGTTTAACAAGAATAAAAAAATCCCAAACATTTAATCTTTGTTTCCAACTTGGCACCCTTTCTAGGCTGGTATCATTCGCAAATTTGATAAGCATGTTTGTTTACCATCTGCCAAGCTTTCAGTGCAAATATTAAATAGAACCTGGGTCTGGGCAGACCAAGTCTGGGTCTGTCCTGAGGGTCCTACCAGAGTGAGAGTGTGTCACTGACAGCTGTTGTCTGAATACGCTTTTTAACTGCTTCTAGTTTCAGGTCACATTGATCTTATCTACATCACACTTCCTTAGCCTGTTTATGAAAATAGTGTGTGGACACTAGGATCAACTGTTCCCTCCTTATTTATGCTGTGAAAAATGAAATTAATTTGCTCTGGCTTGTTTTAGTCTCAGCAGTTTAATGGTGGGTGGTTGTTTTATTTTGTTACTTTATTATCTCAGTGTTTACAACTTGATTACTTAACAACGTCTTCCAGTAGTTTTCTTACTATTTAAGTTGACTGATCTAGAATTCCCATGCTTTTCCCACATTCCTTTATTATCAAGAGGTGTTTTTTTTTATCTTTCCTTTTGTTTTTCACGGTTTCCCAAAGATGCTCATTGTTCATTCTGCTCAGTCTTGAGTAGTTCTTTGCATATCAGAGGGTGAATTTTTGAGGGGTTGCTGACATGCATTAGTCTCATTCACATAAATACTGTTTTCTCTTTCTCTGCTCGCATAGTCTGGTGGATGCCTGGCTTTGGGAGAACACACCAGTATTATCTTTAGTTTCCTAGATTTCTTCCCCAAAGTTGATTAGCATCCTGAGTTCCTATTAAGGACACTAAAATTTTGGATTAGTAAAGATGCCTGACAAGATCCGGTTCCTGTTAAAATATCTCCCTTTTAATCAGATAATGCAGGCCTCTTCCTACAAGCATTTGGATGTCACTAGCCTCTATTGACACTGTTGGAAAGGGAGTGCTTCGCATGCCACGGGTATTCTCTCCAACCTGTAAAATCACATCAAATGCCATTCTCAAAAAAAAAAAAAAAAAAATCTGTCCTGCATCACCAAGAACTCACAAAACTTTAAAAATACCTTCTCAAGACAAACAACAAGGATACATTTGTCTCTTATTCTGCTCATTTTCTCAACGTCAAATTGTTAGTACATTGCATGACAGTCTATGGATCGATCCACTAAATTCTTGGCTTTTTGTACAACAGACCCTTTCCTGTGTCTTTTCCACTCTTCATTTTCCACCATTTCATGTGATGGAATACTTTTAAAAATTTTTTTGAGTGCATGTTGTATGGATAAATTTTGGTGGTTGGCATGACCTCCCATGGGTTAGAGCTACATGGAGTTTCTGTGGTTTATTAATCAGCAGTGAATTCTGTAGGAAATGGAGCACCAGTCCTTGGTTTTGCAGAGATCCACATGCTCGCAAAGTTTCTGGATCCATTACTGTGAACTATCCTCGCATGAGATTTCTTTTAAAATGCCCTATAAATGACACCTTCCATTAAACACTCCAGAGCACTTCAAGATTACTAATGTTGTGGTTAGATTCTGAATGCCAGCCAGGTTAATATTATTTATTTTATCTGGCTTGATTCCTAGCACCAAGTCCACGGTGTCCTTTGGTCTTGTTAGTTTGTCAAATAAGCATATACTCTCAACAAATGATATTCCTCTTTCTCCAAGGACATTACTTTCATGATATCTGTGACTGTTAGCTGCTCTTATTAAAGGCTCAAACTTATTATTTTCCATATTATTACTTAAATTATTATAAACTATTGGCATTAAAGAACTGAATCATGAACCCATAACAACCAATTATTATGCTGAAAAAACAGATCCTACTATATTTCAGGCTTTCTCTTGATAGACCTGTGCTTCTTTGACTATCATTGTCCTCCAAAAACATTTCTTTTTTCCCTTGCTCACACATGTGTACTCCTCTTGGTTTGTAGTTTACAGCGTTGGACGTTCTTTACTTATTTTCCTTACAGTGGGAAAGCTTCAGGACCTCCTGCACTAGACAAAGACTGAGAAGGGTTGTGGGAGATGAACAGAACTGAAGAACAGGCTGCTATTGAAAGCTTCATGAGAAAAATAGTTGTTGCTTTTTTAGGGTTGGAGCATATTAGCTATGTGTTTTTAGAGTATCTATTTTGTTAGTATTTCTAGACTCTCCGTTGCTTAAATCTTCTTATTTCTTTAATTGTAGTTACTGTGCTTGTTGCAACAGTCTCTTTTTTGACTGTTAAGAGTCTTTCCCCCTAAAGCTCCCACTGTCTGAACATTTCTTCCGTATAGTTTTTCTACACCTCCTGCTGATTTTTATGCCACTCAATTAGAGATACATATTAGATTTTCTGTAAGCATCTGTGATTTAAGGAATGTTCAGCATCTGCTCAGGGTGCCTTGCCTGACATATGATTTTACTCCTTTTCCTAGATGTTCTCTCCCTCGCTTTCTCTTCTAAGAGAGTCCTTATATTCCTTCACCCTGAAAACTGAGGCAAAGTCTTACTTCCCTGTAGTGTGCATATATGCCCACAAAGAATGCCCTCTGAAGCTTGAAACAGGATTTCACAGGACTACAGCACTTTCAGGAACTTGAGAAGAGACAGACCACCTCTGAGTATCTTCATCTACATGGATCAGAACAGATGGTGCTCAGGAACAGAAACAAAAGAACAGAAGAAACAGTCAAAAATAAACGATCCATAAAATACCAACATTAAATTTTTTACCCGAAATACTTTACCTATATGATCTCAGTCTGTCCTTGAGCAGATTAAGGTTCCCCAAACAGAATTGTTGTTGAAGGGACAAGTTATTTCAGCAATATACATATAAATACATATATGTGTGTATAAAACAAAATGTAAACTAAAAGAGTTTAAAAAATTCGATTGAAAATTTATATATTGTTCTTCATAATTTCTGCAGAAAAATCACAGCTTTTCATCAAAAAGGACATATTCCCTAAAATTATGTGTGTCATCAGGTAAACACTGAACAGTTCTTCTCCGTTGACAAAAAAGAAATTGAGAACAGAGACAAAGGACAGAAGAATAAATTGACCAAGATCACTGCATATTTTAGAGAGCAGTGACAACAAATACCAAGTCCTTGTCCAGTGCACTACTCATTGGACCTGTCTGTCTGCCTGGCTCTTTCCCTTACAGTTAATCTGACCTTACTTTTGAAGTCTAACATTTCAACAAAATATGTTAAAATAGCATGCAAATACTATTTCTTTTGACAGTATCTGGCTGCTTCACATCTTGAAGTGTGTTCTGTCTAATCAAATAACAAGAACGAGAAATCTTAAACATTCTTCTAGAAATTACGTTACACTGATGTACTGAAAGATAGAACACAGTTTCTTTCCTATAAATCTCCCAGGTTTATATAGAAGCAGCTCAATGCTGGAAACTGTATTAATGCTTGGTCCCTCCAATGGAGTTAGTGAACTTAACAATTGCTTTTGCACAGATATTTACAATGACATAAGTGGTTTAATATTTAATCTCATTATGTATGTATAAAACAAATATAACAGCATCATGCTAAAGATAATAGGACAATAAAATTAAAGATTCTCAAACAACTGAATAAGATCTTATTGTACAAGTTTATGTATATTTTATATTTTATTTTCCTCAAGTCTTTAGATATTATTTGAGGGCAGAATTTAATAGGCCTTTAAATCACTGGTGACATGATTCATAGAATATGCAAATGTAATCTTTCTTCAGAAAAAAAATAAAAATCAGAATAGAACTTCTTTTAGTTACAAAGATAGGTGTGTGAACAGGCCCAGTAAAACCTCATTTCATCATACACTCCTTACTTGCTCATACTGCTCATGGCGAGCTCAGCAAAAATATCGTCTTATAAAAGAAAACAAGTCTTTAAATTTAGTTTGTTCCATCATACATATAGAAACATTTAGGTTGGAAAAGACCCTTAATATCACTGAGTCAAGCCATTAAACTAATACTACTAAGTCCACCACTAAACCATGTCCTTAAGAGCCATGTCTACACATCTTTCAAATATCTTCAGGGATGCTGACTCAACCACTTCCCTGGGCAGTCTGCTCCAGTGTTGATAACCCTTTCAGTAAAGAAACAATTCCTAGCATGCAATCTAAACCTCCCATGGCACAGCCTGAGGACATTTCCTCTTTTCCTATCACTTGCTACTTGGGAGAAGGGACTGACATCCACCTTGCTACTACTGCCTTTCAGGTAGTTGTAGAGAGCCATAAGGTCCCCTCTCAGCCTCCTCTTCTCTAGACTAAAGAGCCCCAGTTCTTTCAGTCACTCCATGCAAGACTGGTTCTCTAGATCCCTCACCAGCCTCATTGCCCTGCTCTGAATGCGCTCCTGCCCCTCAATGTCCTTCATGTAGTGAGGGGCCCAAAACTGAACACAGCACTCGAGGAGTGACCTCACCAGTGTGAGTACAGGGGCATGATCACCTCCCTACTCCTGCTGGCCACACTGTTCCTGTTCTAAGCCATGATGCCATTGGCCTTCTTGGTCACCTGGGAACACTTCTGGCTCATATTCAGCCAGCGGTTGACCAGCAACCCCAGGTCCTTTCTACCTGGCAGCTTTCCAGCCACTCCTCCCCAAGCCTGTAGCATTGTGCGGGTTTGTTGCGACCAAAGTGCGGGACCTGGCACTTGCCCTTGTTGAACCTCATACAGTTGGCCTCGGCCCATTGATCCAGTCTGTCCAGATCCATCTGCAGAGCCTTCCTACCTTCGAGCAGATCAACACTTCAATTTGGTGTCATCTGCTAACTTACTGAGGGAGCACTCAATCCCTTGATCCAGATCGTTGATAAAGACGTTAAACAGAACTGGCCCCAAATTAAACAGAACTGAGCAAGAATTTAGCTAAATAAAGCATACATTTTTTCTATTTTCTCATAATTCAGAAATATCTTTAAGGTTCAATCAAGTTTTCTATGATCATCTGTTTTTCTTCATTGCTTGTATTTGAAACAGACACCATAAAATATCTTTCCCTCTTCCTTTTTTTTTAAACTTATTTCACTGGTCGAAGGGGTGTACATGAAGAAAACACAGTATAAAACCTGAAGAAATGCCACAGATATTTTCAAAAGTTCTCACTGCTTGTTTAAAAACTTCTACTGAAGTTAAAAGTTAATTAAGAAGATTTTCCATGCTAAATGTGAGTCTTACAGGACAGTAAATCTAGACAATCCTCATAATCTACAACCTACTGTTTTAAGAGTCTAACCCAAATTATCCAGAAATTCTTCGCTTGTACTAGTGTAGTGATCTTAGGCAATTTTTCTTTTGTCAGTCTCTTTTGTACAGAACTAATTTTAAGAGGTAGCGAAACTGCACGTATCTTATTTCTTAAAACAAGTCTGACTATATTAAGTTTTCTCCAGCTACTCAGAGGGGTGTCAGTGGGTTATGTCAACCAAAGTCTGTAGTCAGATAAAACTGTAATGGACTTAACATATGAACATGTATGTATTTGACCAGATGCCAGTCCAGTTCCTATCTGCCTTTTTTAGAGCCTTGCCCAAGTAATAATTTCTGCTTTAATGTTGTTATAATTTCAATTATAACAGAGCCAAAATAATTTTGGATTAATTATATTTGTTGTTTAATTAATGTGCAATCAACTCTCTCTTTGAATTTCAGTATAGAACATTATAAGGTAAAAACAGAAAGAAAGATTATAAATCTAAAGAGGTTATACTTGGGCAATTGAGAAGGATTTTACTGCAGAATCACCCACTTCTCTCTGCAGAGTTTCTTCAGTGGCCTTTAGTAGTTGCACATGTACTTCAGTTTCCAGTAAGGATAGATTTTACTTCAGATACCTGTCTTTTGAAACAGTCCTAGCTGTTGGCTGCAGATCCCCTGTGAACTTTGTAAGGTTAGTCCTGATGTTTTTTTCTTGGATCTTTTTTTCTTATGTTGTGAAATACATAGTTTGTGAACTGTTATCCAGTCAAAAATATGAAAGTAGCCTGCACCATTAGCATTTCCAAGCATGTGAACACCAGATTTGTCATCCAACACCACCGTTATCATGTTTGATTGGAAATACTGAATATATCAGCAGTTCACCCTCCATACTCTTCCTAGCTCCCATGAGCCACCTTAGCTGTTACAGAGGCTCTTGGGAAGCAGATTAGAGTTCTCCAGTGAAAGGGTTTGGTGAAAGCCACTGAAGAAGACCAGATACAGATGCCTTCCTCCCTTGCTGATGTGTATGAAAGTTCATTTAAATGAAAGCAGAAGTCTTTCTCCCAAACATCTTGGACACGGAAAGCCTCCTTGGCTCAGTTCAGACCTCTTCTTCAAATCACTGTGATGCTCATGGTCCCTCTCACATTGATTTTAAAATACTCCATGAAAGTATTTAATTTTAAAAAATTCAATGAAAATTTGTCAGTTCTCTTCATTCTAGTTCAACAAGGAGTTTATTGGAGTGAAGTGTACAGAAATATAAATAGTGTGGAATACAGTTGTAGAAATAATGATGCTTTAAATGCAGTTTTGGTAATTTGTATTAGTACTTTCTTGTAAAGCTTTGTCAGGTAATAAAAGTTCAGACTTTTTCATTACAGGAAACATTTAAATGGACATTTACAGGAAAAGGACACATCTCAAAACCTGATGGCTTTGTAGTACCATATAATGAGTAAGCTTCTTTCACAGGAAATGCACACAGTTATCTGCTAGACAAAAAATAAAAATAAGAGTAAAGAAATCCAATGTATGGCCTGAAATCAGTTGGTCTGATGTGTCCAATATACTGGTGATAGAGACACTGCATTTTACAGCACAAGATCTAAAGAAAACTGAAAAACAGCAATATGTGTAGTACCATGTATTGTCTGCTAATAGAGATGTAAAATGTTTTGTCAGCAGTGTATGGTCTATGTAATGTTGTTGACAGGTTATTCAAGTTCTTATCTATTTTAAATACCACTAAAATTTGAGGATATGAACTGTTCACATTGTCTCTCCTTCAGTGCAGAGTATATGCTGCTATTTAACAAACTAAAGTTACTAAGCGATGACATTAGAGAAACTAGGTTACACATATAAAATTTCAAAATAAGATTCTGGGAGACTATGGAAAAGACTAACAGTAATATATGGCTTGGTTACTTTCTTTAAGCTACCACTTTTTACAGCATATTAGCGGATCAATGCATTCAGTGTTTCAGCTATTTATCTATTTTCTATATAGATTGCGTTATTTCCTATCTTTCCCCCTTATTTCTGTTTCTTCCATTTCAGTTTATGCCTGCCTCTGTTAGATGTTAACATTTTTATTAAGGTAAAAGATATTTTGAATCATCACCTATGAATCCCTCTTTCATCCACAGGGTAGGTCTTTAATTCATCTGTAGACTCTGTCCTGCGTCTAAGTTGCATGCTAGACTGAATGCCTAAGGAGACTCCTCGTTTCATCACCAGCCTGTGCCATGTGACTGGTTGGCCCCTCTGACACATTCATTACACAAGACCTCCTTATACTGCCATGTATTTGCTCACCTTAGTCTTTTAGGATGTTTTTTGTGACCTAGACACTTGGCGGGGGGAAAAGCAGATGTATCAGCCTTTGTGCACCTTGTTTGCCCTTGCAGCTCTGGGCCTTTTTTCCCTCTCCAAATTCCTTTCTTCCATGCACTTGTAGCAGTGGGACACAGATTTTCCTTGAAGACTGGTCTGTGCTGGACTTCCCTAAAGTCTTGACAATATCGCCCTTTTACTCTACAGTTTTCATGCCACCAGTCTCAGCGTGGGAAGACTTTGCATAGAACCTCAGTCTAAGATTTTTGTGGGCAGATTTCTTCTCCACAGTTTCTCAACCAGGCTGCAATAAGAAGCAGAAGCCTGAAACCTCCTCATGGGCTGGAGGAGGTGTGGCCACCACCGGCTCATGCATACCACGTACGCAGCCATGAGCTGAAGTGTTCCCTTGTGGGCCAAGGGTCCAAGCTCTCACTCCCAGGAGTCCATTGTCACGCCACACATGAGGTGCATGACAGGCTATGGGCAGTACAGTATCCAGGGTTAAAGCCTCTTATGCTCAGCCGTACCATTACTCAGTAAATTCAGACTTTGTAGACATCTAGATGTAGTAGACATCCAGGCTTTACAGGAATTCACAGACACTTAATGAGTTAATAAATGACAAAGTAATCAAATGTCATGGTCTTGTAATTAAGCTGCTTCAGAGGGGTGGGAGCAATTCTTCCTGACTGGGATTTTCAATCTGAAACACTGTGCTGCAGCTACATGTGGTCCTCAAACCCTCTTTGTGCAGCACAGCCCAGGGAACTGGCAATTGTAAGAAACTTGGCCTGTGGTTAATACACTCAGCCAGAATGCATAAAAAAAAAGGTTTAATTTCCTCCTTGGACAGAGGGGAGTTAAAACTCTTCGACTCTGATTGAAATAATTGAATATTAATTGGGCCGTGAAGAGAGAACTAAAGGCCTGTGTAAGAGTTAGAGCATTTATGTAGGAGTCAGGGCATGTTTAAATATTTTATAGTAATTATTCACTGAGCTGAGCATCATTTCTCCCAGGTGAATGCCCTTCTCTTTCTGTTCTTTGTGAGCAGCCTAGACTGCTTCAGCACCTTATGAGTCTAGCTAGCTAGATACGCTAAAGACTGGGAGAAAAAATATGGAAAGTATCTGAAAAACTGCGTTTCCTGAAGGACTGTGGGTGTTCCACAGTGGTGCAACATCACTTGGGTGAGTTCTTCCTTGTTGATCTTCTTAAACACGTGACAGCAACTGTCTTTCAGCCCTCCTTTTTTGTTTTCCTACCTCTTTCTTTGTGGAGTAAGGAGGCTGTAGCATCTCCTAACATTCGTATGCTCAAAAACACATAGTTCAAGACTGAAAAAAGAATTTTTGCAAGATCTGTCATATATCGACAAATTATTTAATTTAGCTGAGCCTTAGATACTTTGTTAAACAATATCAAGCGTCTCTCATTTGTATGCCTGATAGATGAATAGATACAGATGTTAGCATTTTTGCAAATTCATGGATAACCTTGCAAATCTTGTCCTACCGTTCTTTAAGGCGTCTTTCTAATTAACTGGTTGTTTGCACAGGGCTAAAGCTCTAACAAGGAGATAGGGAATGGGAGAGAAAGACCATCTTTTACACAGAAACCTATGTTCATGTACTGCCCTGATGCAAAAATCCGTCCTTCAGCAGAGAAAAGCTGGGGTGGGAGAATAGGAATAAAGCTTCTATGTTGACAGTGACAGCACATCTCTGCTTCTTTCTGTCCTATGCTAAACGTGCATCCTTTCTTGGGACAGTAAGATGCAGAGAGGTCTTATCTGTCAGGGCTTGCTTGAAGGCAGGAGTGAGACATCATCTGTGAGGTGTCCCAGAAGAGAGACTAAAACTTCCTTGTAATGGAGCTCAGCAGAAGGCAATAACAGTGAAGGTGGAAAGGTGTAAATGGCTAAGAGAATAAGAGGGGTTACCATATAATTGACAATGGAAAATGTGCATTTTGCATTGAAGAAAAACTCAAAATTTGCATTGAGATTGGAATTGGGCAACTGCCTGGCTCTATGGCAGTGCTGAACAGAGACAGCATTGGCAATTGTCATTTCAGTCATTTTGACAGCTGTGATTTTTGTCTAAACCTGGAAGCTGCGGTTTCTCAAGCTGTCATTAGTGATTGTCACCTGGAAGAAGCACTTGCTTATCGACTGAGAACAAGGGTGATGATTCCCCCAGCAAAACCTTACTGGTGTTACTGTGTCCTCATGCTTCTACACTTGTCTGTGCACATCTTGACATTTATCTCATGCTTTTTCTACACCAGATTTTTTTTCTTATCAGTAACACTGACTGTGGAAATTTAGCCTATTTTTTATCAGAGACTGTGGGAAGAGCACTAGAAAATAATTTCCTTTATTTTTGCCTTTTTCAGAGACATGTTCTAGACCTTATGAAACTAGCAGTGGCATTTAACCCATTCTTCAAGCAAAAAGTAATATGAATTTTAAAATCTCTGATCATATAGTCTGTACCAGTGGTAGGGAGATCTAAGCTAGAGATGAGACGAGAACCCATATTATCTGTGAAATGGAGTCACAATCTTCAACACAAGGTTCATCTGACAAGCCAGGGACATCCCTGAAGTTGATAAATACACCAAAACACATTAACATCTTCAATGAAGGTTTAACACATCTATAAAATGTGATAAATGTCCTTCTCCTTTTAAAACATAACCAACAAACTGCAGTTCATTAGCTTGCTGCCTCTTCTTTATACATCAGAGACAGCAATAAAAAAGAATAAGGATATTTAATTTTTATCAAAGATGTTTCTTACGTCTTTCTTTACTTTAAGGTTAACATAAATTAAACAAATTTGACTTGTACAATGTGACAAATTTCCAAAATTTCATCAAGAAGCAACACAGGAAAAAAAGTTACTCTTTCTGTATGAAAAACAAATGCTTTTAAAGGCTAAAGCAGAGTTTTCACATTTTGAATGTCACTGTCTTGCTAACAGCTCTTTAGAGTGTGACTTCAGAGCAATAATGCACTGTTTCATAGTTACTGCCTCTAGCTGAATTCCATCTTGGTTTTTATTCATCTCAGTTCCCTAACACTCAACTAAATAACATCATTAATCCAGAGTATTTTAATTCCAGATGTGAAAATGTAGAGATGTGTGCTTTAGTCCAATATTTCCCTTTAAATATTATTTTTCGAGGGAACAACATTTAAGGAAAAAAATAATAACTTGATATAATGCACAACACAGTGCTTACATACCACCATATTTTAATACATTTGGAAGACAAAACTACAAGAGTAGAGGGAAATAAGATTATCTGCCACCATTACTACTAACCTTGTGTTGTTCACCAAGATGAGTTAGCCAAGCTCCATCCTGCGCTTAACAAGTGCAGCTCTGTAACAGTTATGTATTAGATATCCCACCTCACATGGCTGGTGCTAAGCCTTCCAAAGTGCTCATTTGTGAATATTACCCTCTTTTCCTTCAGAAAAATACATAGATTCGAGAAAACTGGGATCTGAAAATCATGCGCAGCAAGATTTAATCTTTAGAGCATAGTCCGAGGCCAGTGACTTCTAATCTTGATTCTGACATTGGCTTGTTCGACCTCCTTTTGTTTGTTTCCTGACCTGTAAAACAGAGATAACATTTTGCTTACAGATTATGATCTTTAGATAGAAAAAAACTGAAGAATGAATAGACTACTATTAGATGCAACGTACACCTCTTTCTTCATAATATTTCTTAGTTTTTCCCTGTGGTACATACACAAAAATAGAAGATTTTCTTTACCCAGACCATAAACTTTCATGTAGAGTCACACAGAACAAACCAAATCAGTCAGATTAAATTCGAGAGTTGTGAAAGAAACTCGCTCATTTTTTCTTGAACTGAAAAATTTAATTTTACATCAACAACATATTGACTTAAAGTGGATAAGTGAAAATTGATTCACGAAATAGAAAACAGCCACGATTTTCATTTAATACATGAATAATTTTTATTAATATATTTGTGAGCTATTTCTCAGTCTTTTATGTATAAATACCACAGCAAGACCATTCCTATGGGAACAGTTATTAGTTGTCTCTCAGTATGAAACTGACTCTGTATCTTAACAGGGTACTCTTATGTTGTTCAGACATGCTAAATCTTCCTATTTTTCTGTGAAGCGTATGTCCGGAAACAAAGGAGGACATAATATTCCATTCTTTAGTAGTATAATAAATAATCATTGAGAAAATAAGATAGAATTTACAAAAACAAGTAAAAGAACTTAGAACAAAGTGATGGCTGTACACAGATATATTCAACTGCTAACACCAGCTTTGAACAAGTAATTAGGATGGTAAATCCCAGGTGATAAATGAGTCCTCAGATTTTGACTCTGCCCCCCCATTGCTGTGCGCAGGGAAGCGACAGCAGCCCACCCAGGGCAGAGACGCTGCTGCTCCTAGAGCTGCAGCCATCAGGAGCCAGGTGGGGACATACCCTGGCTCAGCACCCAGCCATAATTACACTGTCTTTGCCAGAAACAGTGCAGAAAATAGCCATTAGACTAAACATTTCAGATACACCAAGAGAGGACTGCCAAAAAAACTGTCAGATGTCAACTAGGCGATGGTCAGTTTGTGGCCTGGCTTGATGTGTGCCAGGATCGAAATACGATAACCAAGTCTGAGAAGTCTGGTGAGGTAAGAGACCTGGGGTGAGGTTCCCTGCCTTGATCAGCTCCAGGTTCAAAGTCTTGCTTAGTCTTCCCCAGTGGAATTGTCTAATTTATGAAATGGGAGAGAAATCCTTGTAACTGTTATGATGTGAAACTTTAAATGTAAACAGCTTCCTACGTTCATTACACGCTTTATTTCTGATAATTTATACGGTGATATTGAGGCAAGCATTATACACTCTAATGTAAGAAATATTGATTTGTTAGTTCTAGTCTTACCGAGACGTATAAACAGACCACACACCAGACTTCAAAACATGAACTGCTGGATGACATTCTGATAAGTCATAAGCCTTTGTAACACAAAATTACACACAGCTCCACCAGTGAGTTCAGGAATGTTTTCTACGTTTTATAAAGCTTTAACAAAACAAGAACCAGGAAATAAAAATGCTGTTCAAACTGGTAGAGCATTTTTCATACAGGTAGCATTGCTTGTCCAGTAAAACCATGGCAGTTTCTCTTGTCAGAAACACAGTTCAAATTTTAAGTTAGTTTACTACTGGGACCTTTGAATTTTTCTTCTACTTTCAAAGCCATTTCAAACATACAGCTAGAAAACTTGGGACACGGATGCCAAACATGCTCTTCATTGCATGTGGCTCCAAGAATTACCTGAGGAAAAAAAATAGGCTGCATAATCTAATGCGCCTTAAGCATGAGGCAGTGCAGCCTCAGGTGATGACTGGGACACAGGAGGGAATTTTAGGGGACACTGATCTTCAGCCACAGCTGAGGGATTCTTGGAGAAAACCGAGAGGTCAACAGGAAGATAGGCGTGTGTTTTCCTATATTTAGATGACAACTGTCAATAACATCCCTTGGGTAATAATCTTAGCTAGAGGGGGTGGAGGAGCGCTGGCAGGCTCTGCACTAGTGGAATTAGGCATTTTGAGAGTCTAAGTCGGCCTTTGGCTCCTCTGAGATTTTAAAATCCAGCACAAATCAGTGCCTTTGCTAGCAGTGAAATAAATTTTCCGTTGTTCAGAAGATTATAATCTTCCATGTATTCTGTATTTTCCCTTATTGTTACAAAGATCTGTTAGGAAAATATCACCAGAGGTAGAGAGAGAATGTATGTCTGGAACCACTGTGTTGTGGTAATTAACAAATCTGAATCTAGAGAAATTTGCACAAATACAACAAAGAACATTTTACCTTCCTTTCTTATCATAGAATGGTTTGGGTTGGAAGGGACCTTAAAGTTCATACAGTTCCAACCCCCCTGCCGTGGTCAGGGACACCTTCCACCAGACCAGGTTGCTCAAAGCCCCGTCCAGCCTGGCCTTCAACACTTCCAGGGAGGGGGCAGCCATAGCTTCTCTGGGCAACAAATGCCAGGACCTCACCACTCTCATCATAAAAAATTTCTTTCTTATATCTAATCTAAATCTACCCTCTTCCAGTTTAAAGCCATCACCCCTTGTCTTGTCACTCCATGACCTTATAAACAGTCCCTTTCCAGCCTTCTTGTAGGCCCCTTCAGCTACAGGAAGGCTCCTCATCTCCTGGCAGATTTCCCTCTACTGCACAACGGTCCTGGCGTTTTGGAAGGCCCTTCAGTTACTGACTGAAATTAAGAAGTCCTGTTTGCTGACATTACTGTCATATTCCTAAAACAAATGAAAAAATTTATCACGTTTTTGGATTTTCATTTCCTCACTTGCAAGACTTGAGTTTCAGTTTATTTTAGGCATTGCACTTCAGTTTTAGAAACTCAGTTTATTGGACTTGTAAAATGGTAACATATGAGCAATACGTTTAATGGAACATAAAATGTCTTATCATATGAAGCACAGTCAGAATTGCTTTCGTGAACTAGATTGCTCAAATGATGTTTTATCTTATATAGACAAGGCCTGAGAGTGGAAGTTGTTTATGCCATTGAAATATTCTACAGTTTGCTGCCTTCTTTGTTAAGTACTCTGCTGACTGGGAGGGCAAATGAAGTATAAATCTGCTATTAGAATACTGTCTTCATTCTTCTGCCACATGTTTTCATGTGGATGTGAAATTACCATTGTGGTAACTACTGAACTTTTTCCTCTGATGATCTCTGTTGCCCTCTCATCATTTCTTTCCCTGCAGTGCTTTCTAGCTGGGTACATTTTATCTTAATACTCTGTGTGGAACACTGTGTTTCAAGATCTGATTCTTGAATGGTCAGATAACCGTGTCATTTACTAGAGGGCTACAAGTCCGGAGCAGACTTTAGCACAATGCTGTTGGCTGTTGGAGAGCTGGAAACCACAAGCAGACAATAAGGCTGTCAACATTCTCTTCTTTTGTGGCTAATATTCCATGAGTGATAACTAAAGACTCGAATGGAGCATGCACGGCACATGTTCTTGTGTCATGTGTCTGATATGTTGGCTGACATTGTTCCTCAGAGACAATAAGTAGCGGCAAAGCCCATTCTACATGAGGGAGGTCATGAAAAGCATAATTCTGAATAGTTTTCATTAAAATAGTGTCAGAAGTAGAAAAACTGAGGATCTTATGCACCTCTAAGAGAGTATTACGCTGGTCCGAGATAAGTGAGCAACATGGAAGCGTGATGGTAGTTAAAATGCTTCTTTTCTTCATTGAGAAAGAAGAATTGGTCATTGGAGAATTAGAAGCAGCAACTGCTTTGAGAGAGGGCATTTTATCTATAGTCAGATAGCTGATCCATTATAGAAAAGGTGCTTCCGGAAAGAAGTGGAAGCAAATAAGATAGAACAAGGAGACAGTAGGAACGATCCTGGATAACAAAGGAAGTGAAAGGAAAAATCCAGTGAGACAGAAAGAAAAAGAAGACTGGAGATGGAAGATTAACTAGTCCAAATCAAGATGGATAACCTACATTATTTGTGTTTTTTCTTCTTTGGATCTGGCTACATACAGCACCTTAAGACTTCCTTTTTCATCAGTATACTGCACTTTCAAATACCTAATCACCATTGCATAGTTACAATATGAGAGTTGAGATGAATTAGACCAACCTCATACATCCCATACTGTGCTTCCTCTGATCTTATTAGGCTCAAAAGTGGCCTTGTCAAAGCATAAATACTACCTGGGAAGCTCTTTAGCTCAGTCAGCCTGTCTTCCTCTTGGAGAATTTCTACCGTTAAGAAAGTGTGAAAAAAGTTTGATTCTTATTTAATGTGATAAAAAAATAAATGCAGGTTTTCAAGTGTTGCTGACTGTGGTTGAGGAGCTTTTTGTATGAATAATCTAGAGAAAAGAAAAGGAAAAGTACATGAAGTCACTGAAGCTTTCCTAGAGGAAATGAAGAAAAATGAACAATGGAAAACACAGTGTTGCCCAGGTTTTAGATATAAGTACACTGGCTTAAGACTTCTGATAAGATGATTCACCAAAATAAATTAAAAAATGGTCTGACTGCTAATACCAGACAGTCCTGAGTCACACCTTCCCAAAATACCAGAAAAATGGATGACCTTATCTCTGACTTAGGTCTACGGTTCATCTGTGACACAGAAATATCTAACACAGGAAGTATCATTGTTTGGTCTTTTATGAAATACAATTCCCTGCAAAATCAGAAGGAAAAGGAAAACTGTTTTAGAAACTATGTTATCATACCAAAGAAGATATTTTTCTCACTATTTTTGCTTCTGTTTGACTTCATATTTCTACAATGAAGAGATTTTGAGGCTTTAGAAATAATGTTTTCTAGAAAGATTAACTATGTGCACAATGGTCAGATGTTCGTTACATTGAGTTACTTCTGTATAGCAAAAGCATAAGAAATGAGACAGTGTGCAGTTTCCACAATATACGATCTCTATATTTCAGAAAGCCTGAAAAGATGGTGCAAATTATCCATACATCTAGTCCTTTCAGAACTGATAATAGTGAATAATATTGTGGGAAAAGTCATACAAAATGACATACAAGCTATGAAATATGTTTTCATAGACAAGAGAATAAAAGTATTGTCATTTGAGCAGGAGAAAAATGAGCTTCACAAGAGGTGGTGATGACTTCAATCACCTGTTCAGTGAACTTGCACTGTTACACATCGTGAAAGGCCACAGGTTACAAGTCTAGCAAATATGCAGTGTAAAAAAGCCCTTACTCATATAACACTCTGCTGGAAATCATCAACCATTACTCCAGAATAAAGCAGATTCATCCACTTGATCTGGATACACAAGAATAGATGTTCCCTAATTAAAATCTAATAGAAACTCATCAGCATTTTGTATCTATTAGGTTTGCAACAGAAGACAAATCCCTCTTTGATATCTCTTAATGTTATCAGTCAAGTGTATTAGCAATTACAGCACAGAAAATTTTCAGAAGACTTGGTGATAAAAACAAAATACTTCTGCGTCTTAATGGTAATAGAAAGGGAAAGCTTCATGATTTCTTACTCAATGTTTCTCTTGGGCCTTATAGACCTACAAGAAACATTAGAGACAGAGACAGTGATTTCTTAGTAAACATGAAATATCACAATATATTAAAGGTAACATTTCCAAAATTATTTTTTTTTTCTTAAGCTATCCTGGAAACATGGGTTGTTTTAGGAAACAAGTTTATGCATGATGAACAGACTGATGAAGATCATGTGGAAATGTAAGTAAATAAGTGTTCACTGGTGAATTAGAGGAACGTCTTCTGTTTAGGTAGATGTCCAAAAGCCAGATGGAGTTCTTATTTGTGCTACTCAAGGTATGCATTATGCTCTCAACTGTGTGTTTTTCTTGCTGTCTCTGTGTTGCATTCATTGGACTTGCACTTTTGAAAACCATTTTATTTAAGATATCTTTTGACACTTGTATGTAATGGGAGGAATATGTCTTAGCTACCCAGTGATATTTTAGTGTAATTTGGTCAGACTGCATATTAAACCAACATATATCCATCCCACTGCTGCTGCTTCTTTACTTGCAGCCCATGCCCCGGAAATCATCATCTTCTGCCTCTGGACAGATCCTTAATGTCTGCCGAAGGCATGGTTTATAGGCCTGAAGGTAAAAGTTATGTTGGGTAATGGTGGGTATTGTGTTGGGTAATGATCTGAGCTAATAAATATTACCAGCTTAAATCTAGGATTGCATATCCCTGATGGATTCATAACCCGTAATGAATTTAAGATCCAACAGACATTTTGAAACTAATCACTGATGGTCAGATTGAGTAACCTGCCATGAGGTTTGTGATGTATATTAATACTTCTGGTAGATCTACAGACTAATGTTTAAGTTAAACATTTCCTCACCAAAAGCTCATTACCTAGACTACAGAAAGTAACATTTTTAAACTAATATATCCATGTGTCTTTTTGGTCTGTTTTTTAAAAGGCAACATGAACAGAGTAATGCCACTTAAATGAAAAACTACTGTAGTGATAAAAATTGTTATACTTAATAGTCACACATTTAAGAATGAAAGTTGTTTTTTTAGTGTTCATTACACGCAGCATATAAATTAAGTTCAGATTTTGATAATAAAAATGTCACGTAAGTCAGGGTTACACAGATGAAATCAAAGTAACAGACACCTCCAAGCAAATTTCTCAGTCTTTCCCTCAGACTGCTTTACAGTCCTTCCCCTTAAAGACAGGTTTTAAGATGTTTTAGGTGTTGTCCTTGTTATGGGTAGTTGGCAATTTCTCATTAATTTGGCTCTGCAGTCTGCTTAAGACAACAAAAGATGACGGCTGTCTAAAGGAAGAGAAGACTTTTCGAACCAGTATGATATTCACAGTAAATACTGTATTCCCATATTTCACCCCAAAACTTGGGGATCAGAAATCAGTAGGGATCGAAGCCCATGGACATATTCATTTTTTTCCTCAAGACTCGATGTATCAAGCAGTTGACACCATTTGCCCTGATCCCTGTTTCAAAACTTTGTAAGGTTGCACTGTGCTGACTCATTCTTGAGGTGAAAAGGGCTTGGATCACAAAAAGCCCCTGTGTACGAACAAAGTACTTACATGTCAAATGGAGTGGCGAACTGAAAAACAACAATGTTTGCCAGCACTGCTCTGTAACTACCTATCCCCCACAGAAAATAGAACTACTGTTATGAATTCAGGCTAGAAAGAACAGGCGTGTTCTTTCAGCCTCTCAGTGGTGTGAAGTTTGTTCTGCAGGGTGGCTCCGGTCTCATCCGTGCCCTAGCACTGGACCAGGTGTTTAGTATCACAGATATATAGATCATACAAAAGCTGTTGACTTTCCCTTCCAAGTAGGCTGGGAAGCTGCTGGTGCCGCTTCAGCAGTGTTGACAGATTTCTGGTTGCAGCAGTGTTGCAGTAGTGTAAGGCACTATTGGATGAGCGTGCACCCTCATTGCACTTTCCTTCTCACTAGTGCTCCTCGTGTCCTCATATCCATCGGCAGAACTACATGTGACAGTTACGCTGCTCCCACTTTGTCGGAGGGTCTGGGTGAGTCTGAGTGCTTTCGAGAAGGAGATTGATGCTTATTTTTGGTTAGGTTTTCTGCCTTTCCCACAAAGTTCATTGACAGCAGCAGGTTACAGAAAGGAACATGTGTGATGATGCCGGCAGGTCTGACAGGGCCTTAATCTCCAGTGGGGAAGTGGTGATAATTTGCTTAGGGAGGCAGCATTTTGTCTTCTCAAACAAAACCTCAGACACCTTAGACAGCTCCCACCTTTTACTAGCTATGTTACTTGCAGACTGATAAGTTTATTTCTGTCAAACTTTCCTCTCGCGCCCTCCCCCAAAGCCCCCAGTAGTACAGGAACCTGTAATTGTCCTGCATAATGATTTTATGTTTCGTAACAATTTCAGGAAGAATTACACTTTTGAGTCCTTCTAATGGTAATTTTTTAGGTTTTCCTATAAATTAGCTATCCCCAAACCATTCATCCACTTCTTTCCTTACTTAAAAAGCAAATGAGGCAATAAAGCTGGATAACTGTTCAATTTCAGTTTTGATAGCTACCTTGCCTATTGTTTCACATTCAAAATATCGCTTGTAGGACATAATGTGTAGAAATTAGTATTTTTAATCTAAAAGAAGTCTTATGTCTGTGCTTTTAGCACGTAGAAGAGAATGTGAGACTAGGAAAGGACAGATGGCTGGGTGTTTAAACTAGTGTATGTTCTGGCAGTCTGGGATTCTTGAAGCTTTATGATTTGAGGAAGCACACTCTTTAAATGGTGCTCGAGGATTACAGAGACTTAACCTTCTCTTCCCCCTACCTCTTCTTCTTAGCACAAGCTGCTTCACTGACTTCCACATCTGTAATTTGGCCCTGAGCATCTAGAGATGGATGAACTCATCTTGGAAACAAACGAGAACTGAGAAAGCGTAAAATGCATTTGAGGATGTTTTACATTCTCTGGAGCCCCTGGTATTCAGCTCTCAAATTCCCTGCTTGCTTGAGGAGGTGATAATATTAAAAAGCAAGAAGAATTACAAGCTAAAACTAAGCTTTTAGTGCTGTCACTTCTGCACTGCATTCTCTACTGTGTCTACTGGAAATATGTCTTAACTTCTTGTATCCGACACAGAAATGATATCAGAGGTGTAGGAGTTCAAGCCAGAGCCATTGTGAGGGGTTTGCAATTTGGACTTAGGTGTGCAGAAAGTTTGTTAGGACTTCTTTTTTTGATGTGCAGTTCTGGTATCTAGTTGTACTGCAGACTGTCCGAATCAGTATGATTGTCAAACCACAGAAGGCACCACCCACCCACTCGCCATCCTCAAAGCAGAAAGGAAGGCACTTTAAAAGCTTTCTTGATGTGTCAAGTGTGTCAGTTTTCTGTGCAGAAGGAGATCTGAGGCTTCACAGGGTAAATCAGTCCAAGAAATAACAAAGCGCTGTTATCCACTTCGGAGTGAACAGACAAAGCATGCAATCTTCTTAAAGCATAGCTTTGATTCAAATGAATCAATTAGTAGTTAAACACATGCTTGATTTTAAAAGGTTGAAATGCAAATAATTGCATAATGTTACTAGAATTGTTTTTAAATTTATTAATCAAAATTCCTGTCTTGGATAGGAGTCTCAGCTGATACTTGAGTTATGCCCACATGCATTTCCATACTTACATCATTTACACTCCCTCTGATCATCTTTGAGCAGACTCTGACTGGCATGATGTCTTGCACTAGTGAAAAAAAAGGAGCATAAAGGACAAGGTCCTCTAACTGTCCCGAAATTAAAAAATTTCCTCTTCCTAAATCCAGTGGGCATGCATAATAGCTAGCAGAGAGTGATACATCTGATAGGACCATTTCTCCCTCTTCTATTCCCTATGCGGTGGCAAAATCAGACAGTAACATTGCATGAGTCTGTCAGGTTCAATGTGTCAGGAAAGCATCTGAAAGCCACCTGGTGCGACCTCAGCTGTGCCTCGTCGTGAGCCGTACTGACATGACTCCTTCAGAACTCACCCTCCTCCAAAAGCACTACTTAGCAGGGGCTCAACACATCTCCCTCTGGAAGGGCATCCCCACTCACTGTGCAATATCACGATAGAGACTGCTCCCAACCCGAGTTTTTTCCATTAGGTTACACAGACTTGTTTGAAACTCCCTTCTTAAGACGTTATAGTTACCTCAGTTTAGACTTCGAATAACTCCATGTAACTTAGGTATATCTACAGAGAATTGAAAAAGGAATCTTTCAGGTCTGGAAGAACTACAAGTTGTTTCCACTTCTGCAACCCCATTCAGTTCCTGCTCAGAACTGCTCTTTGAGACAAAGCAGTTTAAGAAACAGTATTGTTGCCACTGAACTATTCAGTTGCTCTTTTTTTTTCGAGGTAGTCAATGATTTGATAGTTTAAGACAGATATGAATATGCCATAAAGAGTTGTTCTGCTTTGATGTTAATTTTACTGAAAAACTGCAGATTATGTTCACTAAAATGCTATTTGAGATATATTATTTTACTGTCATGAGAAACAAATGCACTATAAATACAGCTGTAAGCAAAGCGTAGTATGCTGCGGATACATTCACTTCATTTACTTGTTAAATACCCACTCAAACTACGAACAAATAGCTACTTGAAAGCCTCTGCATCATCTGCATTTCTATTCGGATTTAGTGGCAAAGACTTTCTGTTTTGTGAGGCATTTCTTTTAATTTATTTTACTGTTTAGTTTTTTTTATCTTTTTTTTTCCTGTAACTGACATGCTTTCTGCTTTCAAAATTTATGGTGCTTTTCTTTTTTTAAGAATATTGCTAAAGAGAAGCTTTAATTAAAAAATGTAAACAATGTTTCCCTGGCAGGCATAGACAATCACGTGAAGGGCAAGCTGGATATAACTCCTGTAAGAAAGCTGAAAAGCACTGGTTTTAAATCCGAAATAATAAGAGAGTTTTTGCATTCCTCAACATCTTTGAAAGGGGAGAAAACCTCTACTAGCTCTTTCTTTTGGAGCAATCAGAAGGTAAATTCTTTAGGTGAACCCCAAAGCTTTGTGCTGTTTGCCCTTTGAGTGGGCTGGATATCAGGTGCATTCATACACTGCCACACAACAGATAGGTGATATTTAGAACTAGAGAAAAATAAGGTTCTTTGCATGAAATAATTCACCACATTAATCTATCACAGGACAAAATGTATTAGGATAGAGACAGTCAAGTTGTTTAACCCTGTGAGAAAACAGCTCATCGATACCAGTGGACTCAGCCTCCTGAATCATAAACAGCCCTGACTATTTCTTTCCACTTACCTTCAGAAACAGTCTTCAACACCTAAGAAATATTCTAAGAGAGACACACTTTTCTGCTGAAATGTGGATGTGTGAAGAGCAGGCTGTCCTAGGGTTTTTTTATAACTAATTAAAAAAAAAAAATGCAAAATGGAATAATTTTGCTTATTTTAGTCCAAAAACATAGAGGATGAACTAATACTAGTCAAAGTTGCAGAACACTTTGCATCAGAATATAACCTCTCTCATACCACTAACATTAACTCTGGCATTTACCTGAAACAACTCTTTTCTGACAAGCCTTTGGATCTGTTTTGAACCTGCTGTTCAGGAGACATAGAGCACCTAAAGAGAGTTTAGGAAAAAGTAAAGGTACCAGAGCTGTTTGGATTGCACACAATAGAAAAAACAAAAATACAAATTATTAAAACATTTGGTGTTCTGCAGGCTGTGTATCAACAAAACACCCAACATTCTCCAAATGTTGGAGAGTGTGTGTGTGGATACGTATACAACAAGATAATCTGATTTGCAGATGTGAAACAGCTGGTTCCTGGGGCAGGGTGAGTTTTCTGCAGAACAGTCAAACTCTATTGGCGAAGATAAAGAAACCTGATTCACTTCTTGATTCTTTCATGTCAAAAGAGCTTGGCTTGCAACTTCTTTACTGTCACAGGATGGACGGTAGAGATCTTGTGACCCCTAAGAAGTTTTCCAACAGAGTATGCATAGCAAGATAGAAAAGAGCTGATGTTCATTGGGCCAGAAGCTGTACGTATGCCAACAATGTTGTGTTGCAGAAAAGAAACTCACATGTAGACATGACAGCTGCCAGTAAGACCCATGGATAACCCTGCAGCTCTGGTCAGGACTGGTAGGGCTCAGTGCGAATACTGTGTCCAAGATCAGGTGGCACATCTCAAGAGAGGTATTGACAAAGTGAGAAAGATCAGAGGAGAGCCACAAGAAAAAGTCAAAGGTGTTGGAAGTACAAAATGGAAAAAATTAAAAAGAAAAAAAAAAGACATTACATAAGACTACAGAGAAAATCTTAGGAGACAAGATAAAGCTCTCCAGTTACACCATATCTCTTCAAAAAAGCAAGAAAACAAGTTGTCTGTTCACAGGGCAAGTGGCTTAATCATCAGTTTAGACAGCAGCAAGGAAAGACTAGATTATAGGCAAGGAAAGCTGAAGCTTTCATGAAAAAAAAAAAAAAGGCAAGACTGTGGTTGCTCAGGTGGGCTGAGGACCCTCCTTTGCTAGATGGAGTACACCAGGAAACATCTCCCAGGAGCAGTGTAGGTAGCTGATCCTGTGTTATGGCAGAGGACAACAGCAGGTAACTTCCTGAAGTTCTCTCTAATCCTCGTTCACTGTGATCCTCTGAATCTGTATCTTAGTAAGCAAAGAGTAGAGAGGGACTGAGCCACCACAGTGTTAGTTCTGATCAGAAGAAAGAATCAGCCAACATCTCTGGCATTTGGTGATGGTGAAATTAGAAGAAAGAGAAGTAATTTCTAGCTAATTGTAGCCCGGAGTTTGAGAAAAATTAGCTGATTTTGTGGCAGTTCTTTACCTAGCCATTTTATCAGTAAACGGATTGTTTGTGCTGCAAGGTTCGTTCTTAAAATAGCATCATTACTCCAAAGAGAAAACTAGAATCATACTTCTGCATGTCATTCAAATTAATTCCCTTGCTATCTGCTTACTCATGCCATCAGTTATGATTTGCTGCTGAAGCTCACAAACACGTTTCTACAGAGGAAATCTACTGCTGTCATCATGTGACGTCCTGTCTAACAAACAGCCCTTCTTAAACTGGCAATAGCTGAATATCTTCATCAAAAACAAGTGAACATTTAGCACGTGTGCTTCAAAACTCTTCTACAGTGGTTGTAACTACAAAAGTGTTATTGCTGGAAAGGACAAATAAAGTGAAAGACTTGGCAGTCTGCCATTGCTCCTCCTTTTGGTAACTTCTCCCCATCCAGTGCTACCAGCAATGGAGAAGTCTTTGTGGCGCTGGTCTGTGTGAGAGCACTGGTCCGAAGGTGAGAACACCCTTGCCAGGTTGCGGGTACCAGCAGGGGTGCGGCTGGGCAGCAGCGCTGCCCTTCACTGCAAGGGGCAGGGAGCCTGCTGGTGCCAGGCTCATGCTTCAAATGGGGAAAAGCAGAGGTTTTCGAGTGTTGGGAAAGAGTGAAGTGTACTGTCTGACAGACTGTATCCAACAGTCTGACAGACTTTAGCCAACTGTATCCTGGGCTGCATCAAGAGAAGCGTGGCCAGCAGGTCGAGGGAGGAGATTCTGCCCCTCTACTCCACTCTCGTCAGAACCCACCTGGAGCACTGCATCCAGCTATGGAGCCCCCAGCAGAAGAAGAACATGGATATGTTGGAGTGGGTCCAGAGGAGGGCCACGAAGATGATCCGAGGGCTGGAGTACCTCTCCTACGAGGACAGGCTGAGGGAGTTGGGGCTGTTCAGCCTGGAGAAAAGAAGGCTCCGGGGTGACTTTAGAGCAGCCTTCCAGTACCTGAAGAGACCTACAGGAAGGATGGAGAGGGGCTTTTCACAGGGGTGTGCAGTGATAGGACAAGGAGGAATGGCTGTAAACTAAAAGAGGGCAGATGTAGATTAGATATAAGGAAGAAATTCTTCACCGTGAGGGTGGTGAGGCCCTGGCCCAGGTTGCCCAGAGAAGCTGTGGCTGCCCCCTCTCTGGCAGTGTTCAAGGCCAGGTTGGATGGAGCTCTGAGCAGCCTGGTCTGGTGGGAGATGTCCCTGCTGATGGCAGGGGG
>Ga0065711_1029008_pt1 | contig 38059 bp, 19 predicted proteins | sample Hoacrofraction12_FD_59098 | JGI IMG/M metagenome (GOLD analysis project Ga0065711, IMG submission 59098) | Hoatzin crop microbial communities from Cojedes, Venezuela - Epithelial fraction 12 v2 (version 2) | ecosystem: Host-associated > Birds > Digestive system > Esophagus > Crop | place...
GGCTGGGTCGGGCGCGGGGGGCCCGGTGCCAGGAGCCGCCCCCCTCCCTCGGAAGCTGAAGGTCCGGTGGACGGTTTTGCAGCAGTGTTGGGGGCCGGTGAGACTGACTTTGCAGTCTAAAAGGTCCTCAGGTCTCCAAACACCGGTGAAAGTTCCGTTAGAAATGGAAGCCCTGCTGCGGAGATTAACCGTACTGCCGCTGGCGCAGGGGAAAAGCGGGGGGGTCCGGCTCGGGTGGGTCTTGGGCGCCTGCGATGAGCCCGGCCGACGGCGCGCACGGGTGCTGGTGTCGGCAGAGCCGGGCTCCTCACGGCGCTCGCCAACCTCACGGCACGCGAAGGCGCTTCTGGCAGCACGCGGGTCCCGCGCTCTGACGCGGCGTCGGTGCCCGTGGCACGGTGGCTGCTGAGCGGCCCGGAGGTTTCCCAGCTCCTGCCGGGAGGCAGAAGCCGTTCTCCGTGAGGGGGTGGGACGGGCGCGACGGGTGCCCGGGTGATTTCGAGCACGGGATGAGCTTCTGTGTGCTTACGGGTAAACGCGTGGAGTAGATGTAGCTCAGTGAGAGTAAAGGATGTTAGTAGGTGCTAATAATGTGATCTGCTCTGAATCTGTGACGTATTTAGGATTATGAAGACTTTGCCTCCTATAGAATTTTGCAATACATGAAGTTTCAGATCACTTAAGTAGAACCAACAGAGTGCACCGGTTTGTACCAGTTGTGAACTGGCTTATTGTCTTTACTGTAAAATGTGAGATATCCTTATTTGTGCATGCTATGCTTCTATTGGAAATATTGAATTAAATGGGGTAAATTTGTTTTACTGTCTTTTGAATTACTTTCTTCACTGAATTCTGCTATAGATCACTTTTATTCCAGAGTACTTGCACTTGCTCTAGATAATTAGTTTTCGTTAGGAAAGTTGATCAGCTAGTCACTATTTAGATACAAAGTGAACTAATGAGCATGGCTGAAAAGGTTTGAGTTCTTGCAATATCACAGGCTCTTCTGATGGGCTCATAACAAATAGGTATTCTAGTTTTCCTGTGCTTGAGAGGGTGTTTCACTCATCATATCAGGTAGTGCTCGCTTGAGAGTACGGGGGAACCTGTGACAGGCTTGGAAGGTGCCAAGTACTCTCGTTTCCCAGAGGAATCTATGGTCCTGAGGTTCTCAGGCACTCAGTTGACTAGATGATCCTTGGTACGTAGCGTCCAGAAAGCAGCACACAGTGAAAAATCACAGATGCTATAAGAGTAGCACCTTTGTCACTTCATCTGGAGGTTGTGTGCTTGATGTATGTGAAAATGACTCAGTCATATCGCAAATATTACTGAACTTAAACCAAAAGTGACCTTCCCCTAAACTATCCCTGAGCAAACCTCCTACTGAGCAGCGTCATATAAGCTCAATTACTAAAAACTAAACATGTCTGAAACCCTGTCATTCTACAAACAGAACTGCTTTTCTGGAATGTTTCTGTGTTATCTGATAAATGATGAGAAAAGACCACACAGACTTCTTAGCATGTCCAATAACTAGTTGAAGTGTATCTAGTTTTACCTGTGCCATTTAAAAAGTGACTTTTGGTAAGATGATGCATTTTAACTAGCCCTCTCTTTAATTCAGTGTATTCTTGTACCTTAAAAAAAAAATCTCTGAAGATCCAGTGGGAGCTGACTTGAGAGCTGTGGGCTCTCTATTCAGTAGAGGGAGATATTTCAGAGTGGACTATGATCGGGTGAAAGAGTAAACCAATGTGACATGAACCATGTGGATGCATTAAGGTGGATGTGATGCAAATACCTCGTGGCCGTCAGCAATACCAATTTTTAAGAAAACCATTTTATATGATCTGGCTTGAAAAGGAATCAGGCTGAAGCTTGCTCAGTTTTTGCTGGGTCATGAAGCACCTGATAAAATCTTGTAAAATCTTCTAGAAGCACAGGGACACCCTTTGCTGAAGTCCATTGTTGCAGGTCCGCAGAAATTATGCAAGTAGGATAACCTACCTGTAATGAAAAAATAAGAATAGAGATCTAACTTGGCTTTCATCAAGTGTTATGAGACCTGCTTAAAAACTGCATTCATTTTCGTGTTATTTTCTGTAAGCTGCTTTACAATTTACTGCAGGACAGTTTAATCCACATGGAATAGTTGTATATGTTTCTTAATTTCTATTTCACATTTTCTTAGTGACTATATTATGAATGATGAAAAAGTAGTTAGCATCTCACTGGAGATTTAATTTCTCCAGGAGTCACAATGTGGGTACTGGAAAATGCAGGCTGCTTTTTTAAAATCGTGGTCGGTCTTAGAAAAATTGTCTACAAAGGCTGTACTGTTGGCATCTCAACAAGATTTAAGCTGATAAAATTATGTTTTTTGCAAGATGCTAGCTGAAATCTTGCGTAAAGCAGTCTTTGACCTCCAAGTTGATAGAAGAATGTAGGAGTGGCTAAGGATGGTGTGATTTTCTGTTTTTGTTTTTTTTTTTTTGAGGAGTTCCTCAGCCAGCTCGTGTTCTATGGAAGGTACAGTCTAAGCTTGTATTTCTGTGCTCGTTTGTATAATCAACAGAGGTTTTGTTTTCTCAGGAAAAATGGTGTTACATGACAACAGTAGTTGTACTACAACACAGAACATAAACTGTATGTTGTAAATTTAATGGTTAATACAAAATTACGGACCAGTGTAAATCATCGCAAGTTGACTGGTACAGGTTAGAATAGCATCACTGCAGTTTTACAGTGCAATTTTGCTGGAATATTCAGGTTAGAATAGCATCACTGCAAGTTTTGCAGTAGTTCAGACCATCTCCATCTGCTTCATGTTGATTACTAATGATAGCGTTATCCTAATAGCATCATATGTGTATCCCGAACATTGATAGACTTTTCCTTATGTTTTATTTTTTTACGGATTGGCCTCTTACACAATCATATCCAACAGCAGCTTTTGAACTGTGATACTGGTTTCAAGTAAATGTATTGCCTTCTAAATTGTCTGGATGAGTTCCATTCAGGTATTTTCTAACAAAAATTTCTCATTGCGTAAAAAGACTTATTGTTGGGAAATGCCCGTTCATATCTGAGATGATGCTGTTCTTTGTCCTTTTGTAGCTAAACAGATCGAGTTCTGGGAAAAATGAGGAAAAGAAAGGAAATAAGGGTAATGGGAAAGGTGAATCTGTTTCTGAAGGTGGAAAGACAGCCGTGGTGTTTTCCTTGAAGAATGAAGTTGGTGGATTGGTGAAAGCTCTCCGACTCTTCCAGGTAAAGCTTACAAATCATTATGCTGACTGTTTGTTGGTATAAATCTAATGGACCGTGGCGGAAGGAATAGTGTGCAGTTACACTCTGCAGAATTGGATAAAAGTAACTTAAAATTTTATGGACCGTTCAACAAAGTGTTTTGGGTTCATGCAGGGTTTTCTGGAATAAAGTTTTAACAGTGATGCTGATGTTCATGGTAGTCACTTTAGATTTCCGACGTGTGATTCTCAACACTGTAAATCAGATTTGAAGTCTTCTGTGCAGGCCACAATGAAAGGAGGCACTTTCAGAGAGCAGTTCAGAATCTAAATTACATGCAATTGGATGGTTATGGCAGCTTTGCTGCAGGACAGTGTTTGGTCATGATGTTAAATGTGCCTTTAAGTGCTTGTAGGGTCAGGGCTTTACATGTCTAACTAGAACGTAAATTGTGAAGTATTGGTTCCCATGTAGATCCCCATGCAATCAGTGCCACTACTGCATGTAGTCTGCTTGCTTTATTAGTAAACTGAAGAGGGCTTGGAGGCATGTCTGAGGACAGTTAAAGCAAAGCAGTATTATAAAAGTCTTGGGTTGTTCAGTCTGTGCAGTGCAGCGAAGAGAAAGTTGGGAGGTGGCTTGGGGTCTGCTTCTAAGGCCAAACTGTCAGAGTGGTGGAAGTGTGGGGGCACTGGGCGTTGCCATTCCTAACCCACAGGAGCTGGCGCTGGGAGCAGATTCCCAAGGCTGGTGTAGATACCGAGACTCCCTAGCCTAGAAAAAAGGTGTGAGTCAGAACCCCAGGAGGGAGGCTGCCTGGAAGCAGGGTGTTTGACAAAAAGCTGACAGGAATTGCAGGAGCCATGTTTTCAATGCAGCTTCTCTCCAAAGGTTAAGTGTCTAACTGCAGCTCTGGCTTAAATGCTTGAAATGGGTCATATCAAATCCCGGATTTACACATCAACTCCCTCTTCCTGGGAATGGGCATAGAACTCACTCTGGTCTCTTAAAACATGGCTGGAAGATGTTGCAGAGAAGTCACCCCTGTTCACGGAGTCACTTAATGGTTTGAGTACTGTGAGGGCGAGCGCAGGGTTTTGCTCTCTTCCCAGCCTTGCATAGATCAAAGCCACTTGTCCAGCTTCCCAGGAGAATGCCTAAAGCTGGTAGCTCTGTGTCAGCTGAAAACACACAGGGGATTCCTATGGCCTGTGTTATTCAAGAGTAGATCATCAAAATGATCCTGCTCGGCTTTGTGATCTGCCAGTCTACAAATAGCAGATTCGAAACCCTGAGCAGATGGAAGGTTTTCCTTATGTGATTTTGTTATGCGAAAGGGTTAGCCAGGAAGATACCCCATATACATACCTGATGGAGCATGCCAGTTAAAGAACTGTGTATGTATATCCAGAGGTGTAAAAGCAGAGACCGCTGGTTGACTGTACCAGCGGGGACCTTCACCTGAAATGGAGGTTTCTGCAAAATAGAGCAGGCAAGTGGAAGTATAAGCACAGAGTTCTCCCTATTTGGAAGTCAAAAATGTTTTATTGGCTTCACTGAGTAAGCGAAAGGATAGTTGTGAAAAGTAACAGGTAGTTTGTGTCTGGCAAAACAAGGAAAAGTCAAAGAGTCAGTAGAAATACTGGTTGAAACTAATCATCTAGTCCAACCTCCTGTTTTGAAGCAAGGCTGTCACAACACTAGATTGGGTCAGCCATAACACACGATGGTTGTCTGTCATTGTACAACACCCTTGGCAGACCAATAGTTGTGGTGGGAGAGATACTCCATGGGAAAATTTTAATGATAGAACTATTTACACACGCATTTAGTTTTGATGATGATGTTATAATAGAGAACAAATTGAATTAGATTTTAATTTTATTATCACTTCAGGTAATTCATAATTGCTGCAAGAAAGATAGATGAGGACTGATACATAGTTATCCTTAAAGTATTTTTTCCCTCACGTTCATGAGAGATGCTAAAGTAGTACGCATTTAATAGCATCTAAGTAAACACACTCAAATCCAGTTAAATTAACAGTAGTGTTATGCACATTGCCTAATAAAATTGGTAAACAAAGGTAAATATACAATTGGATTACAGTTTTTTTTATTTTTTTAAATTATAAGGTAATACTGTCCTACAAGATTGCCTTGTTAGATAAAATTGGATCTTTAGTGAACTTTCTTCATTAAACACAATAGTATTATTTTTACATTTAGCATACAGATTTTGTCTTTATTATTTACTAAGGATCACTAACCAGTTATGTAGGTCCAAAGTAAATACTTTCAATGAAAATATAGTTTAGTAACTGGGAAAAACTTTCCTGAAGAACATGCCATCAATATTCCTCTTCTAGCTGGCATGTCTGCATTTCATATGCTATTTCATCTTTCCACAGGAGAAACATGTGAGTATGGTTCATATTGAATCACGAAAATCGAAGAGAAGGAACTCGGAGGTGGAAATTTTTGTGGACTGTGACTGCAGTAAGAAAGAATTTAATGAACTAATCCAGTTGCTCAAGTTTCAAACTAATATTGTATCTCTCAATCCACCAGAAAACATCTGGACTGAGGAAGAAGGTAAGGCTGCTTTTGTATCACTTGGGTTAGACACTGACAAACATTTTGCACAGGTATCTCCATAGTCTTACACTCCAGTACATTCAACTTGCATTCTGTCTTCTACAGATCTTGACTGTGTCCCATGGTTCCCCAGGAAGATAGCTGAATTAGACAAATGCTCACAGAGAGTTTTGATGTATGGATCTGAGCTGGATGCAGATCACCCTGTAAGTGTAACATTACATTGCATTGTGGATAATTTGTTCAGATTTTTTGCCAGTGAATTAAAAAGCCTGTTGACTGCCAATTCTGAGTACCTTTTTGAGCATATGGTTTTCAGAAGATGGGGATTTAGTTGTTTTTAATGGTTTCAGTGAATTAATTTTCCTTTTCTGTAGTAGGACACCCAAAAAGGAGGTCCTCCAGAGATCTTACTCACTCTTGAATAATGGTGTCCCCTTTTGTTCTGCTTTCATTTATTTATTTTTTTTTTAGTTAATTAGTTGGTAGAAGCTTTCAGACTCTGAAAAGTTTAGATCAATGTGACCTTCAGTTCTGTCACAGCTCTTGGGTAAGAATTGATATTAACCTAGGTGTCAGAGAAGAAAGAGTTATGAAGGAAGGCTTCCTTAGCCACTGGAAATAATTGCAAAATAAAACAGAGCAACATGTTCCTGTTTCTGCATGAATGCAGCAGATGGGAAGGTGTCTCACATTGTTTCCTGACTTTGGTGACAGGACACATTTCACACAAGCTGTATCTGCAGTAATGCCAAATGCTCAGTGCAAAAGGCAAAAAACAGATTTGTTATTGTTTTATTTCTTTTGGCTGATGTCCATAAATGTTTAACTTCTAGGTCGCTAGATGGCAGATGATGGCAAGCATTAGTGTTACATTTTCACTTGTTATAAATCCAAGTTTCTACCTTTGGACCACTTGACTGAAAGATACTGATGGTAGCTAGTTCTGTTCATTCCTACTCCAGAGTAAAATAAGCTGGATTAAACTGGTACTGTAGGAAACTTCCAGCTGAAAGGAAGTAGGTAATGAACTAAGATACCTGACCGTAAGATTGTCCTGTAATATATCTGATTAAACTGTAGCTGTAGGCAATAGTCTCCCATGTTTTTTGTCACATGCGTTTTTTGTTGGTATTGTCCAAGGTGGTAGAAGATGGCCCCAAAGAGGTTGTAAGTGACAGCAGAAAGATTTATTTGGTGTAGGGGATTCTGGTGATGCACCTGTGCTATACGATGGTACTGCAGCACCTGTGCAGACTCCTCCTTGGTGTTGAGGAGAGGCAGGTACTCCTGGTGGCCCTGGGTTTGGGGCTCTGGGTCAGTGAGGAGAGGCAGGTACTCCTGGTGGCCCTGGGTTTGGGGCTCTGGGTCAGTGCAGAAATGGCGCTCTGGCTGCTGCCATCTGTCCTGTCCGCTCCACAGCTCCTACAGCTGCCGTGCTGTGGTGAGGGCTCAGGCACAGAGCCTCGTGCCTGTGCACACAAGCAAAGAGGACGTCATCATGATGTCCCCTGGCAGCCCCGCTTTCCTGTCTCTGGTGTCACCTGCCCGTGTATCAGCCATGGTAAGCATCATCGCATCGCTACCCTTCCCGTGAGCCCTTCCCACGCTGTGGGCCCCGGTTGGCGAGAGCCTTGCTGGATTCTCATTTCTGCCGTGTACTTCTTGATGACAAGCTAGGAGTTGCCTTGCATTTTCTTAGAAGGGAAAAATCTGTTGATTACCTTCAACCATTAACTGTAATTTGTTTCAAACAGAGGCTGTCGTGGCAGCTCTCTGTAGGCTTGAGTCGATGACTGTGATGGGCCATTTGATACTGTTTTATGTTCTGAGCTGGTGCCTTCATTAAATACTTGAGTGCTCTGCTGAAAATCTACCTTCAGTTTTACAGACAATGGAAAAAGACATTTACATTGTATGAATATATATTTTACACTTGGGGGAACTCTTATAATTTACACACCATTTGTTAGCCTATGCAGCATGCTACATATTAGAGATGGGGAGAAAAAAAACCTGTAAAATCTGTGACTGGCCTTTCAAAGGCCACTTCTGGTGCCCGCCCTGTTCCTCAGTGGTGGCATGTAGGTGCCAGAGGACCAAAGGGATTTATCCTGTCATAGAACCAGCACAGCACCACTTCAGTAGCGTAGACCTAACCCACTCCATATTGGCTAATGGTTTGTGTTTCACTACAAGTGACAGGCTTTTAAAGCCCCTGGGCTGTCTTCCATCTCTGTTCAGCTCTTGAATGGTCTGCAGCTGAGTAACTCAACGCTTACATCAAAAGGTGTTAAGCAGACCAGGAGGCGCCCGCAGATCACAGCAACTTTTTGCCAGCCAAAACGTTTTTCTGCGTAGGAATGGAGGCTTGAAGGTTTTCTGTAGTCCTTTGACATTCTCCCTTACTCTGCCCCAGCAGCGCAGCTTTGGTTGTGGGTTATGCCTTCTGAGTTTTCTGGAAGCCGATACAAATGTTTCAAATCAAACGACATTATCTTTCATTCCCTTCAGTGATTTGCGTTTGCGTATGTGAGCAGTAAGGGAAAAATGCATTTTACTTTTCAGCTCTGACTAGGTGAAACTTAAATGCACTTTCTGGGCTACTAACTGGGGAACTTAGATAACTCTTTACCCTTTTTCATCCTCAAGAAGTTGGCAGTCCTGCCTTGAAAATAGGTAACTCTTTTTGTAGTCCAAAACATGAAGTGTCTACATCTTTTATAGGTGTAGAAGAGATCTTGTTTTAGTTTTGAATAGCACAGAGGGCTGTAACTGGCTTGTGTGTGTTACACAGCTCTTTTGTGCTTAATATGCAAAAGGTGTGAGCCTACTTTAGCCCATGAGCTCTTCCTCTGTAACTCAAATTGGAGCAATATGCATATTTGATGCTTGAGGTTGATGGTTCAGTGTCTAATGCGTTAGTTAAGATGGCAACTGCTGAAATAGCATCTTCAAAATAAGCTGTGTATGAACTCTGGGAGCTTGATTCTTCTAGTGGAGAAAGATGTGTTAAGGATAGGTCAATTATTCTGCTTTGTGCCCGCGTGTAGATCTCCATTCAAATTAAGGACAACCTGAGTGAGATGAAATGACAGGGAAAAAGTTTCCCTTTGTCAACATCTTGGATGAATGACTGTACCTATGCACAAACCTGTCTCAGAAAACTCCTGTGGGACTTTGGTGGGGAAAAAAGTGAAGAAATCCTTATCTTCTCTTGCACTCCAGTAGATAGTGTTAATCAAAATACATTATAATTAGGTACTAAATAAACACTTTAATGATTTGTTTTATAATTATTACAGCTAATTTTCTGTCCTTATTGTAAATTACTCTCCTCTTCCTTGCTTAAGGGATTTAAAGACAACATCTATCGACAGAGAAGAAAGTACTTTGTGGATGTTGCCATGAGCTATAAATAGTAAGTACTGGCGTAATTCTTCCCCATGCTGCTGACTAGTTACAATTCATGCTCTACTTAATTCTGTAGGATGAAGTTTAACAGTAGACAAAGTCATCCTTTAAACTTTGACTAGTTTAGTGTAGGCTATAAATGACAAACCTGGTGCTTGAAATCCCGTTATATTTTTGGTACAGATACAGTCAAGTAAAGCATTTGAAAGGTAAGCACTACCTCTTCAGCAGTTTATTCACAGCTGTTTAAGAAACTCTTTTACAAATGCTTGCATGTCTTAATGGCAAACTGATGCACCACTGAATTGCACATATCTAGTGTCCCTAGTTAGTTGGATGAGCTCACTAAAAACCGAAATTATTGTTTTCTTTTCATGCGCTTACTATACTGGATGCTGCAAAATGCCATTTATCAATTTTGCCAACACAGCTCGAAACTTTTCAGAATTCAGTCAGTGGATTTCTCTGTAGTTCGTGGAGCTGGTGTCTGTGCACCAATATACTGCAAGTGTTCTCCCATTTTGACTCCCCCCTCTCCTCCCCTCTCATGTTAAGTCAGTACTTTCAATTCCCTGCTGACCCTGGAAGTTAGGAAACTTTCTGTGCTACCTACAAATGCCTACTATGTTGCAATTTTCTTGTCACAGGAGCATTCAACTAATTCTAATCATACTGTACATTTTGTTTGCAACAGGCTTAAGCCCTCATTCTGAAGGGGAAGAACATACTAATTTCATGTTCTTTTCCATTTTACCTCCCTTCTTCAGGTTTTTAATTTTTCTCCTTTGAGATTTCTACCTAAGTTGTTTAAAGAATATAAAACAACAATTTTTCTCCTTTTTGTAGAAGGCACATCCTGTCAGGAGGCAATTAAAAAATAGATTTTTGAATGTTTTTCAGTACTTTTTTTTGTTGTTTTTAATATAAGGCTAGTTTACAGGCTGCAGACTTTTGTCCCATTCCAGTCGTTAAGCTATTGCCAATCTAATAAATATGTAAGTGATAATGTTGGTATCCCCTTTTTCTGCCCACGGTGGCCTTTGTTTATCTGGGTGCTCATGACATTCATCCAGCACACTGCGCTGCTGCCTGCGTAGACAGGGTGCTGGTTGGTAGAGAAACTTCCTAGGCTGACCAAGTAACTCCTAAGTTTAGCCAGCTTTCAAATATAAATTGAGATGGGGTTTTTTTGTTTGTTTGTTTACAGCTGATTGATTTAGTATCTTTTTTTTTGGTCTAATGCTTGGGGTAGAGTTAGTGCTTCTTGCCTAGCATTTATTGCAGTGTGAAATGTCAAGCAGGTGCCTGTGTATGAGGGCAGACTGTGTGTGCTCCCAGAGCTCTTTCAGTAAGTGGGATAGTTCTCCATTTACCCATGATGGTAGCTGTAGTGCCATGCATTTCACAGCTGCTGAGCTGCTGGAAATATCTTCCTCCCTTCTCCCTCTCAGCTGCTTAAGTGCTGGAAAGATCATGCTGCTGGCTCACTAAGCAGTGGTTGGTCTTCTGCTACAAAGGGCTTTTTTTTTTTTTCCTGAAATCAGTGAGAAACATCTTTTCACAAAAATTGCATAGAGTAATCCTATGTGTTCCCAGAAAAACAGATAAAAGAAAGGGAAAATTTTTTCCTTCTTCAGATTTTGGAGGCTCAAGAACCATTCCTGCAGGCACATTACGAAAATCAAACACCACGAAACCGAGGTTGTTTGGGGGCCAGATCTTGTACTTCAGCAAAACTGCTCAGGAGTAGTCCTTCATCTCACTGATCTTTTCAAATCTTTGAAAGATTTCAAACTCTTCCTAGTATTATCAGCAGAGGTAAAACAAGATGCTTTATGTATTTTTAGCCAGAGAGCACAAAATGTCTGGGAGGCCAGCGGTTATGCCAGTTACCTCAGATGTGGCAAAATCTCACTCATACTCCTCAGATCTGCCACAGTGGTTGTCTTAACCCCAGGGATGTGCCGTATCTACTGGGCTGTACAGTCTCTCCCTGGGTATGCCTGTGGACACAGCCCAGGGAGACATTTACCCTTAGCATCCTGCAGCTCAGCTTAAGCCACACTGAGAAAGGGTAAATCAGCTCAGGGAGGACTCTGTGCTGCTACAGCTAAGCTGTTTCTGCTACCCATGCTGGGGAGCTCAGAATTAATTTAGGTGTCTCCACACTACATTGCGGTCTCATCAAACCCTCTTCTGTGGTCTGATGACTATTTACTTATTTACACAAAAAGAACAGCTGTGTTGTAACAACTCCTTCCCTTAGGGATAAATTCAGAGTGTTGTCTTGAACCACTCAGTATCTTCCAGGTAAGTGACCTTCCTAATCGTTTATTGAGGCTTGATGTATTTTTATTTTTCATTTTCCAATGTAAAAAAAACCCAAAACAACCAACAGACTTGTTTCCTTAAAAAAAACACAAAAAACTAAACAAAAACCCAAAAGGGATTTGGCTGCGAAGAATTGGCTGCAAAGAATTGGCTCTGTAAAAAACTTGTTGAGTTGAAAATCCCAGATCAGCATTTCCTTTATGAATTGCTGCTGTTCTGTAGTGGTAGGTGTTCTGATCTGGTTGAGCATACAGAGGCTTCTGTAGAGGGGAGAGAGAGAAAAACACTGAGAAATGAACTTAGAGGAGCAGATATTTGCTGGTACTGGGTGTTAAAGGGAAAGACATGAGCGCAGCAGTGGAGATCAGATGTGTGAAATAAATGGACCAAAAAAAAAAAATTCCTCCATCCTTCACTTAGCTTCTGCCCTGAAGATAGCGAAAATGTGTTAATCTTGCTAAGTAGTCCTTTGAGACTGATCAGGGATTGCAAAAGTGTTGAGAAAATTAAATCTGTAGGGAAAATATGAGATTTAAGAAGGAATTCATAATATGAGTTGATAGCTCATCACCATAGCAAAATGGAAAGACCCTATTTTAATAAGAGGAAAGAAAAATTCAGGATAGGTTAGCTTGAATAGTCGTCTTTCTCAGCCACAAGAAAACTGGCTATGCAGGCTGGCCATTCCCATGGTTTATAGAAGAGTTTGAGAGCAAGGTGGGTCTTGCTTGCTGAAGTAAGAGGGTGAGAAAAATGAGATTTGCAGAGCTGAGTGAGAGCAGTGTAGGTCCTCCCTCAAGTCTGGCTGCCTTGATCCTCTTGATAAAGCAAGCAGTATCGTGATCAGCTGGAAAGAAGATCAGCTCTCCTAGGCATAAATCCTGTTAAGGAATTAATGTTCAGTGAACCGTACGTCAGTACTAATGAATTAATTGAAACAATAACTAGGTTATAAACACTTTAGTGAGCAGTGAACAAGCTTCAGATCCCTGATTGTGTTTATACCTCTCTAGTGACAGGCTAAATAGAAACCTGAGTTTTTCCACTGGTGCACATGTTCCTTCCTCTTTGCTGGGCCGCTGCTGACCCATCCTGGCAGTATCCGTAGTAGAGGTCAGGTCTAAGGAAAAGAGACGAGGCTACTGCGCAGTATTCTGGCAACCTCAGGTGGATGGAGTACCAACCTGCTTGTGTCATGTACGGTACAATTTTGAATAGCTGTGTTGTAGTTTCCATGAGCTAGCAGGCAGCTTGAGGCTGATAAAGTGTAAAGGTGAAGACAGATATTAGATTTGAAGGACTGACTCCCACCACAGAATGAGCACAGACCCAGCGCAGCTTCTGGTGATGGGAAATGCTTCACTAAATGTGTTGCAATTCTTGTCATGTCTGCAGAGGAGTGGCTGGAGGGGAACTAGTGGATGTATTGGATGTTCAGTGAGTCCTTAACAAGTATGGGTGCCTCATACAAAGTAGCCTTTGACTGACAGATACTGCCATGGATCAAAATGCTTTGATATAGTGAAAGGCAAGGGGATTACATAGTAAGTTACAATAAAGATGAAGGGACAGCCACAATGAGTGTAGGGTGGATACTCTTCTCTTGTGCATGTAGGAACTGTATGGCAGCAATTGCATGTGACACGAGGGCTCATGCCTTGTTACCTCATACAGTGGAGGCAGCATTATGAACCAGGCAATGACCAGGATGGAGAGCAAAGCCCAGTGCTGCAGTTCTCCTGCTGCAGTGGGATTCTCTGTGCCCGATACTCCTGTTTGGCTGCAGTCTGGGATGCCGGGGAAGCCACAGCACTACTGGCCCTGTGGCAGGGGGGTGGGAGATAGGGACCGATGGGGTGGAAGGAAATCCTGTGAATCCCTTTGCCAATCTGTACTTCGTTACAGTGCGGGAAAAGAGGATACCCGAGGAGAAGGCAGGTTGCACAGATGACACTATAGATTGTGAGCATTAAATCCAGAGAAAGATAATAAAGTTTCTAAGGGGAATTCATAGCATGAGATGGTGGCTGGTGACCATGGCATGGGAAATTCCTTACAGCTAAATGCAAGGCAGTGCAAACTGGCAGGAGCCCTTCACACTCTTCACACAGTTGGTTTTGAATTAGCTCTAACCACTCAAGGCATGCTCTGGATGTCAGAGATGGATTAGCAAGTACCCTGGAAGGCTCCTGCTTTGCAATTTCTGTATATCCATGTAAGGGGGAGGAGGCAAAGGGATGGTGCAGAAGAAACAAAAAAGAGAGATGTATTTAGAGACTTAGTTTCACTTAGGCTGGGCTGTTGGCTCTGAGGTGAGCTTCCTCATGATGTAGTCCTGCATGAATGTGGGGTTCCAAACATATCTGCACATGTAAGCAGCAGTCTAAACAATAAATATATGTATTTTAATTGGATCCACTCATTTTTAAACATCTGTGTAATTGCCTAATCTTCACTTTGTAAAATGCTAGGTAATGATGCTGTGTGAACATTATGTGTTTTAAAGAATGCATAGAGCATGCAGTCTGCTGATTGTCTAACTGAAGTTAGACTAAATCAGGATCTTCCGCTAACCACTTGCAAAGGCATCAGTGGCAGTGAACAGAGAAATATTACTGTGGTGTAGGTACATGGCATATAAGAAATCCATCTTTCTACAATGATATGTACAAAGATTAACAAATAATCTCATTGCTTAGTAAGAAACACAGTTCTTAAGAAATGAACATAATATATACAATATAAAATCAAGAAATAATTATAAGTAAAAAGCATCTATCTGTCATTTTAAAATAGTTTTAAATAGTTTTAATAGTCTCTGTCTGCCTTTATTTAAATAATACTTCTCAGAGAAATTTTGCTGTCTACAGTCTGTCTAGAATCTGGTCATATTCAAATGTATTTCGTACTATTTTATTTTTTACAGTGGTCAGCCCATTCCCAGAGTGGAGTACACAGCTGAAGAAATTAAAACGTGGGGGGTGGTATTTAGGGAGCTCAGTAAACTCTATCCCACCCATGCTTGTCGTGAATATTTGAAAAACTTTCCTCTGCTGACCAAGTACTGTGGATACAGAGAGGATAATGTGCCTCAGCTGGAAGATGTTTCTGTTTTTCTTAAAGGTAAGATTCATAGTCAACAGATAAGGTTTCATGGCAACAGTCTTTTCTGTTCGTGTGAAGTACAAAGCACACTGATTGAAAAGACTCCCAGCATTTTCAGTGGACTTTGGTTTAGTGAGAAGTGTCATTCTGTTTTTGACGTTCTCCATGGCAGAGAGTTTGTTGAGTCAAGACAGTTTAATGTGTGTATTTGCAGGCGTGAAGCTGAGAGGAATTAAACAGCTGAACATGTATCTATCACCTGATGTTATCTTGCACGGGAGAAAAGTCCTTCAATAAAATGAAAAGGGGCCACAGGGTGGGAGTTCTGATAACTGCAGTGGGCATCACCCCAATATCCAAACAGGTAAAAGAGGGAATAAAATGCCAAGGTAACGGAATTTAAAGAGGAGAGCAGGTTTGGCACATTATTGTACAGTCTGATGAGTATGAAGCTTTCCTGAGTGCCCAAGACCTCACAAAGCTAGTCATCATATTTTTGTATTGAGAAAAATCAATGGGACTCCATAGGTGATCTGGTACTTCTCTTTCATGTTCTTTTTTAAGAGATCAATATGTTACATATTTAAGTTTGAGAATACCCTTATTTTTCCATCTGTAATGGAAAAGTGTCCCATATAGAAGAAGTGGCAGACATGGACCTGCTGTTTTTAACTTTAGAGGAAAAGCAACCAAAGAGTTAATTTAACATTTTTGTTTCTCGTCAAGGGACCCTTCAGATATGTATATTTGTTCCTTAATCCTCTTGCTCAGGGACTAAAATACTATAAAGATGGGTGTTGGGGAAAAAAAGTTACGTGCTGTTAAGTGTTGTGAGGATAATTAGCAAAGCGTTTTGTCCCAAATGTGTATGGAAAATCTTTAGCTAAGAGAAGTACAAAATTTGTAATGAATGGCTTACTTTCCTCAGTCCTTGCTTCATCTGTAACTCTTGTTTGTGAACACCTGCATTTATTAATAACTGACTCATCACTGTTTGAATTTGGTTGTGTCCTGGGTCTCCCATATATTGTATTTTGGTCTTTGAGGGATGATGCCAAAGTGTACGGGTTCTTTCTCCCTAACTAGAAACCCAAAACCTCACATTTCTTTCAGAAATGTATTTTCAAGTGAAGTACAGCGATAGTAGTGTCTGTTGAAGAAAAACTTGGAACATTCTCATGTAAACACTTGGAAAGAGTAAAGAATGAATTTGGGAGAGAAATATGCTTTTCAAAGTCACAGTCTGGAATTATTCCCCACTGGGGCTAATCTGACAACTTTAACTTTGTTAAATATTTAAATGAGGACCTCAACTGTGAAAGTCAGTATTTTACTGTCACAAACAGTGTTTTATCTGGAAAAATAAGGACAGATTTGATTTGGTCCTATTCTGTTAGTTTTTAATATATTTTACAGAAGTCATCTTCTGTTTTGCAGACTTCTCTCCTGTTTGGTACCAGACATAAAAATCAGACTCTCTGATTTGAGAACATCACTTACCATGGTACCTCACCATCATTTTTAGATAAAGGTATTCAAACCAACTTTGAAATATCTCAGTCTGTTTTCATTAAACATATGCTAGCAATGCAAAATAATAGGTGAAAATGAAGTGTGGTGATCTTCAGCCAAGATTCTCTGTGTCATGGTTCTCGTAGTATAATTAACCACAGATCATTACCTGTTCTCAGAAACTGCTATAGTGATATATATAATATGGACTTTTATTATCTTCACTTCAGAAAGGTCTGGCTTCACAGTGAGACCAGTTGCTGGATACCTGTCCCCCCGAGATTTTTTAGCTGGCTTAGCATACAGAGTTTTTCACTGTACTCAGTACATACGACATGGCTCAGATCCTCTCTACACACCGGAACCGTAAGTTGCTCCATTTGCTGTAGTGCTGAAAAAATGTGCTCGCTGGATTCTTAAGAGACCCACTTAAATTTGCCAAGATTGAAAAGAGGAACCTTCCTATAAATGTAAAAATCTACTTATACTGTTGATGACAAAACCCTTCTTCACATTGGTGAGTCAGAAGGCTTCTTTTGCACTTTTTACAAGAGTCTTAAATAACTGGGTTAGATAGAATTTTTTGACCCACCATGTAAATATCTGGATTATTTTTCAGTGGAAAATGGAGTTTTCAACAAAATGTTTTGAAAAAAATGTATAAAATTTTATTTTCTGTTGGACAGCTAAGGAAAGAATTTGGAAAAAAGCCCTAATTCCCCTGAAAAAAATTTGCTTTTAGAATTATGATTTGGTTTTCCTGTGTCTCCATTTGTCTTTTTTGGGCCAGACTCCACAGGTGAACTTCATTTCTCTCCTATAACACGACACAAGCAAGTCATGAGGCACGATTCTCTCACCCAAAGAGGACATTAGATACGAAGCCTGTTATAGGGAACATGACAGAAATAAGAGACACTTTAATTATGACTTTCATGGGACAGCATTGCAGCTGTTCCAAAACAGAATATTGCGAGTTTGGATGAAATATTTTGGCGTTTGGTCTCTTGATGAAAAGTGGGGAAAAAAAAGATTGAAGCAGTTGTAGTTCTTGTCTTGTATTATATGTGGTGTGCTCTGTGCAGTAATAACAGAACAATACATGTCAGTTAGATAATATGGGGGTAGTGTTACCAAAGGCATCTGCTGATCTTGTAACCACAGGAATGACATTTTCACAGTGAATCAGTCATCAGGCAGTTAGCATGAAATTGTAGCTGCTCTTTAGTCAGCTCGGACTATGAATTTAGACAAAGTGTTCATACATATATATCCAGCTCCAGTCCCGTAAAAATTTGGATGCATGCCTAACTTTGATTTCATGAATAGACTGCTGAAACCACGGAGTAATATTTTTGAATATAAAAGGATTAATGGAACCGCATATTAATCTGTATTTAAAAATGCTCTAACATTATTCTGGCAGGAGTCACCAGGTGGTGCTGTTACACGCTTATCTGCTTACGGTTTTTCTCAGCGTGTGAACTGGGTGAGGTATTTCTTGAAATACTGTAAGGCTCGTTTTGCGTGCGTGCTTCTTTTGGGAAAGAGGTGGTTATCCCTGAAGGAATTCACTCACTTCTGTAACCTCTGTAATTAGAACTTTAATCTCTTCAATTTTTAGGCGAATTGCTACGATGTGAAATCTTGAAAGAAGGGCTTGGCTATGTGACACTGGACCTCTTCTGGTCTATCTGGAAATATCTGTAGATATTTCAAAAAAAGAAATTATGAAGTATGAGGCTTTGTACCAATGATTTCCTCTCCTGTGGAAAGCCGGTGTTGCAGATTGCAGCACCTGCTGATATTCAGCAAAAGAATGATGGTATTTATTAACTTAATACAAACTAGAACTACATTTTCATCTGTTGGTAGGGGGTGTAAGTACAGAACGCCAACAGGAATAAAGGAAGGAACATCTGCCAGGAAACAATTGAATGTGTCTACGCTTTTGCCGATGTTCTCTGGTTCATTGATTTGTATATTGGAGACCCCTGTAGTTTTCAGGATGCTGCTTACGTTCAGGATTATGCAGTGTATCATAGTTCGTCCTAAGCAGTAACAGCAGCTATCTTTTTTGTAACCTTTCTGGCCGTGGTGTCGGGAAAGTCACCGTGTAGTAATAATAGTTCAGTGAGAATAAATATTTTTATTCCTTATTTGGGATGAACTTAAAAATCTAGGTTATGGTTTTAACATCTCTAAATATGACTAACAGAGGTATAAAGTTGTCATTTTCTAATGATGTTCCTCTCTTCTTGCAGACCTCCTTGTTCACATATATTAAATAATGTGTACTTACTATCAGCAACTCCATAGGAAAACTTTGAAAGTCACTTTTTAAACCTGTTTAATTTCTTTTGTAAGGTAGAGCATATAGTAAGTGTTAGCAGAAATCTAGAGTGAAACTCTGTCTTTTTTTGAAATCAGTGGCAAAACTAAACTGACCTGAGTGGGGACAGGTCTTCGTCTTCCACAGCAGCTGCAATGCCCTGAGATCTGGTTGATGTATGGGGCCATAATGAGGTTTGCTGTGGGTCCTTGGCTTGGTGAATGTTGCATTTCGATGATATAAACCTGGTAAAAAGACTCCTTTGACTTCAGTGGGCTTTCCATCAGATTTAACACCCAGAATATAGAGCTAGATACAAATTAGAGAGTTCATTTGGTTTGATCTGTATCACTACTGTATGCATTTTAAAACATTTCTTCCTGAGTTTCATTATGTTTCTGCTGCATTCACAGAGCTATATAGATTTCTTCTGCTCTGCTAACTAATTTACTCCAAGAAAAATCTCTTACTGTGAAAGTGCATTACAAAAATCTTATTTTCTCGAGCAATGTGTGTGAATAAATTAAAGGAACTTAATTATTTTCAGAATAAAACAAAACAAAAGAATCAAGCTTTGGTAGTTAAGCGAAGAATTACATTGTTAAGACTATTTGTAAAGGGCCAGACTAGCAGGGAAATTGAAGAGACTCCAGTGACAATCCCAAATGCTGGCTCATAGTTCTGCTTAGAAGACTTGGTTTTTTTGGTGGGTGTTTTTTTTATTTTGTTCATAAGTTTTTGTTTCAAGCTCCCCTCTTTGTAACTGCATGTTCAAAATACTACTTTTCGTAGTTTTAGTGGAAGAACCTACAAGCTAAAGGCATGAGAGATATCTTCTGCCTCCTCTTCCTCCTCCCCTTGCCAGGAGAGACAAGTTAATGGGACTAGGCTTTGTCTGTTCCCATTTTGTCTGCAAGGATGGAAGTGACACAAAGAGCCTGTGTTCTAGTGCAGAACTAGAAATAACACGTCTTCACGTATTTGTGTCTGGAAGTTGCGACCTCAGCACAGGAAAATAGAGGTGTAGACACTCACTCAGCTGCTAACAGTGGTGATCCTGCTGTAGAAGCCTGCCTGGAGACAAGCGTGCTTACCTGAAGCCAGGAACTTGAAGCCAGTCCCACTGTATCTTCTTTGCTCTCATTATCTGAAATACTGATATGAAGTTACCTAAAATATATCTGGACTGATGCAGTGCAGCATAGGTGAAGTGCTCACCAATCAGTGTTGATTTCTCTAGTGAAGATGAGAAGTAGAGTTAGAGCTCTGCACTTCCACAAAATGGGTTTTGTGGCCCATTTCTGTGTTGGAAGGTGATGTTTGGGGGAGTCAGGTTCCTCCAGTGAGTTGTTTGATACTGGGAATTCTCTGGGTGTACCTATCAGACTGCGAACTTCATTTCCCTGCTGTCCTTTATATCATTAGCAAGCTAAACCTTTCAGGGGATGACAGAAGAAATTGTGGAGGGTCATTAACCTTTGAAGATTATCCACTCAAGTGATGCAAACCGTCTCCTGAATGATGGATACAATGCAGTGCCAGCCTGTTTTTCAAGTCTGAGCTCCCCTGAGGGAGGGAGTAGTACCTAAGCTATGGGTCTTGTGGTAGGGAACTTTAATCATCTTGCAAGACTCAGAGCATCACCAAGCAGATGGGTGTGGAGATCATAAAAGAAAAGCCTTCTTACCAGTGGTTTTTGAAGAAAAACGGGTAAGGAGAAAGCGGGAATTTCCCAGGCTCTGAAATGACTTGCAATGATGTGGAACCAAGAGAGGAAAGATCTTACTTTCAGGAGGAAAAAAAGCTTTACCAGGCAGTGGAAAACAAAGGCAAACAATTTTCCTTATGTACGTATGATGTCTGATACTGTTCCTGTCCAGCTATATGTATCAAATGTATTTCATAGGTGTTTACTAGAACTATTGGCACACAGTAAATTTGAGCACTCAGCCTATATTTGTGCAACTGAATCTCTTAGTGTCCGCGCACCATGTTCGTTTCATCAAGTGACACAAGAGTATCTGTTTACTTCACTTACTGCTTTGGGAAATATGTATGCCTAGGAAGGAAGAGAAAGGAGACTTGTTATTTCCTCTGTATTGTTGAGAGAATTACTCATGTGTGAGGTTGGGTCAAACTAGTCATGCACAACTTCAGAGCGGTGCTTGACTTACCAAAAAGGGTGAATATAACACGAGCAAATGTTGGTAAGCGTCTGTCAGCGAGGCTGTCTGGGGTGAGAAGAGAGACTTGTATGTAACCCTTCAGCACTGGAACTATATTTGATAAGCTTTTGGTGAGGCAAACTAGGAATGCCAAAAATGCTGATCTTCGTTTGCATGCATTCAGAAACTGCTAGTATCTACCTAGACACAGTTGGCACAGACTTCTTGGTGAAGAGTGCTGAGTAAGGAGACTTTAAATTATATAGATGGTTGTTTTTCTGTTCATGATTTATCTGAAGTGTCAGATTCTGTGTCTTTTCAAACAAAAATGCTTTATAAAAGACAAATTGGATGATTTTCGATAGAAGGCAGAAAACTTGATGTTTTCTCCCTGCCTTTAAAACATTTGTTTAGAGCTTAGGAAAAAAAAAGGTAGAAATGTCTTTGAAGAGACAAAAGTAAAGGAAATGTCAGATCTGATTTTTAAAGTGAACTTTACTACGAAGTCCATTATTTTTTGTGAACAAATGCACCAAAACTTTCAGAATTGTTTGAGGCTTTTGTAGATGATGCATGTGCACTTTCGTTAGGTTGGTTAGCAGTGTTTCGTACACTTATATCTGCACTTTGTTGTGACTAATAATGCACTTACAGGTGTGACAGCAGTTCCTTCTGAAATGATTCGAGTTCTCTGCTTTTTTCTGAAATCTGCTTGGCGAAAAGTGGACCACGTAACAAAAGTAGCCAGTAATTGCAGTAGGAAGTCAGGACTAGATGAGGAATCAAGCACACAGAAACCTCTGTAAATATTGTCCTGAATTTCTAGTGGCCAGTGGCAAAATATTCAGTTGTGGAGCTGTACCCAGGTGCAGAAAGGGGAAAGGAGAAGAGGAAGAGAGAATGTGTTGGATTTTGAACTTGATTCGTGTGGAGAGAAATGCTGGACTGTGCTTGTGAGACAGCTGGGTTTCCTTTGGGCAGTTCAGTCTTCATGATACTAAGCCTGGAAGACAGCAGTGAACAGCTCTCCCACTCATCTCAAAATGATGGGGAAATCACCGAACAGATGGGGTTAAATGACATATGACCTATTCAATAGAAGCAAACCTGTATGTTTCTACAGAACCATACACAGGGAAGAACTACTACACTGTAAAAAACATGTTTCATGGTAAGACTTAAAGTAGAGGTCAGACCCATGTGAATTGGCTTATGTTAAGATAATTGTGGAATGATTATGGGATTAATGTCTGTAATGACTCTCTTTTCATTTCCATTCCCTTAGGGATACGTGCCATGAACTCTTGGGACATGTGCCTCTACTTGCAGATCCCAAGTTTGCGCAGTTTTCACAAGAGATAGGACTTGCTTCACTGGGAGCATCCGATGAAGATGTTCAGAAATTAGCCACTGTGAGTCAAAATCTTTTTGTGGCGTGCTCTTACATGTCCTTCTCTTTGGTTGATGAAGTGACGTGCGTTGTCTTGATAGAGCTGACTGCATTTTCAGGTTGCAGATGACTGTGATGTGATAATCACAGAGCTTTAGGTATTTTTCCATTGTTTTAAATAGGAGCAAAGCTGAACACGCTAGTCTTCAGGCAGTCAGTTTTACTTTTTATGTGCAATAACCACCAATTTTCAGGGCTAGCTGAGATGGATTTTTGTCTCCTTTAAGGTGCTAAAAACAAGCAAGCAAGGTAATTTTGAAAAAAGGAAAAAAAAAACCCCTCAACGTTTTGGTGTGTGCTCTCAGCTCTACATTGCTAGCTCCTCCACAGGTGGCCACTTTGGCTCTTAGCACTGCTATTTCTATACTCACTGTTCTGTTTTGCAGCTGTTCACTGTATTGTAGTGTGTGATGGATTTTGAGGTGACATTGCATCCTTGCTGCTGCTTCTGTTGGAGAATATGTAGTTACTAAGCCAAGGCTGTGGAGCAGTAAATCTAGACCTAGGTCAAGTGCATCAGCCAGTGGCTGTGAGATGGATTTTATGTTATATCAAATGAGGCACATGCCAGTAGATCGTGTGAACTAGAAGAGGCTGCGTGTTAAAGATGTTAGATGCTAAAGACTACCCAAGTGGAGCCTCCTTGGTCCTGGTGTGAGGGCCCCTCAGGTTGCACTGAAGGGCCCTGTCAAGTTGCCAGGACTCAGCTCCTGCCCACCTGTCAGACCTGCTGTATTGCCGTTTCCAAATAACTAGCATACAGTCCTTTGCGTCATGACATAGGTCGGTGACCCCTGGTCTATACTGCTTGCTCTGTTCAGTTGTTTCAACTTACTTTATGCTTCCTTTTGTGGGTCCTGTTGAAACTAATTCTGCAAATAATTCAATGAACTATATTGTATTAAAAACAACTCCATATTTGAATATTTTATCTCATTAAAAACTCAGTGACAATCAGCGAAATAATTCGTTACTTATATTATCCAGCATACTACTACTTTTCTACACAAGAAGTGCAGTGGGGATTCAAAGGGTTGGAAACAACTTGGACACAGTATTCAAGGCAGATTCAAACCAGGTTCAATTAAACTGTAGTAATTTTGATGCGCTGTCTTAGCAGTGGCTTAGAGTCCCATCTGCTGAAAAACGAGTTTGTACCCATTTGTTAGCTTTTTATCCTGTAGTCGTCCAGAAGTGGCCACCAAATTTATTTAATCATATGGGCCTCGGTCCTTAGTTGGACAGGCTCGATGTCTTGCTCATGGCCAGTTCCTCTCACATGCTTCAGGGTGCGTTGCTTGGCTTTCTAATGGATGTCTACTGAGAAGAAACTGTTGTTTGTATGGAGGAATTGTGAAAGTTCTGTGTCTGTTTGCACCTTTGCTAGGAAGGGACTTAGTAGGAAGCAGACCTACCTTGTCACAGGCTGCAGTCTCAAGAGAAACTAGCTAACTGGCTGTCCCTGTAGGTGCTTTGAAGAAAAGAGTATGTCCAAGTCTTTCACCCCAAATTAACCTTGGATAGCATGGGCTTGTTGCAGAGGACAACGTTGGGACTGATCAGTTTGGGCAGAGATATTAATACGAGGTGACCTCTGAATATTATATAAATGCTTTTACTCCTCCCCCTCACGGAACTCCTCAATTATGACTGACTGTGTCATCCGAACAATAAGCTGCTCCTGAATCACAAAGCCAAAAATAAAAGAAGACAGCTGAATCACTTTCCCCTATAACACTGAGAATTTGATATCTGACTCAAAGTTGATTTCTCTTCCCGTGCTGGAAACAGCTCTTTCAAGTGGAAGAGACATTTATAGAGAGACTTAGGGTAACCCAGGTGGTGTTATTTTTCACAGAAGCACAATGAGGGGCTGTACTCCCCCCGGGGCAGGTGCTTGACAAATACAGAGATGTTCCGTGCCCCAAAATTTGCAGTATAAACAAACAGTCAACCTGAGAGCAAGTAGAAAGAACATCTCTCAGCGGTGAAAGTGAGGAGGCCAAGAAATTCATTCAGCTGGGCACCAAATATCACCTGAGGTGGTATTAGCTGGCTTGTGCAGCATTCGGTCCCATTTCCATCCTACAAAACAGCCAGAGATGCAGTGAGCTGAGAAATGCCAGCCAAGAGTCTTAACACAGAAAAGCAGTGCAGGTTCCAGTGAGAGTACTTCAAAGTAAATAGAGAAACAAATGAATGGAGAGAGATCATGCATATTAATGAGCTTGAAGCAATATGCCCAAATCAAGCTTGCCATTAGCGTGACCTGTTTCAAAAGATAGTGACATTAACAGCTGAGCCATTACAGGGAGGACAATGGCTTTGGGCAGAGAGGATAATGCCTCTGAGGAATTCAAACCAGAAAGGGAAGAATTATTACAGGTGATTTCGTAATCTTTCGTTCCATCCTGCTCTCAAAAGCCACCACGTATCGGCCTTGATAGATCTACTCTTTGTGCCCCATCAGTCCTGAGTTGCAAAGGAAACGTCCCCGCAGAGCTGACACAGTGGATGTAGAGCAAGCTGGAGCCTGGTCCCTGGGCAGACTGCAAGATTTTGCTGAATGTCAGAGAGTCACATCTGTGGAGACCCGCTGAGGGCAGGGATTAAATGGGAGAGCATTGCAGAGGCCCTGGTGCTGGCCAGCTGGAGGCGGAAGGATGGCTGCAGGTGAGGAGGGCTGTAAAGGAAGGGTGTGAGCTCCCCTCATCCTCTTGTTTGAGTCTGGTAGTCAGATTAGGGCAAGGAGAAAGGAGTGGCTTCTGCTCCTTTTTAAACTTAATCGTTTTTACCATGAGAGTTGAATGTTGAAAGAGCCAAAAGACTGTCTTTGCAGTGTTTTTCTGAGAGATGCTGATTCCTTTACAATGTTTTAGGAGAGTAAGTAAGAGGGAAGACACAAAAGGCAAATGACAGAGGTTACTAAAAGAAGACAAAACATTTGCAGAATCCACTTTTTTTTTTTTTTTTGCTGGTAGTGTGGTATAATGCAGTTACTAGTTGAAGAAATACAATATTTGACATGTGTGTCTGGGTGCTAATTATTATCATCATCACTAGTGTCTTCTGCTACTCTGTGTGACTTTCTAAAAATGCTTTTGAGTTGATTTTTCAAGCATGCCTGGTTTTTCTACTTTCACATAGTACAAAAATAAACAAAGACTGTCTTTTCTGCTTACCTGTCAAACCATAAGCTATAGGGAGGACTTGACAGGAGGTGTTTCAACTAATTTATATAATATAGCATTTACAATACCTTTAACAGCACATAGCGTAAGGTTTTGTAAGGAAAATTGTAAAAAAAGTATACCTCGGTTTACATTTCAGTATTACCTTGTAATTTATGGACTTGGGAGCCAGAGAGCAGCTGTCTTTGCAAAGCTGCAAGCTGATAAGCAGGATCCCGTCTCTCTTGCTAATGGCAGAAATGACTCCCAGCTCCTGCCAAGTTGTTTCAGCACGGCTCCGGTTGCCCCTTCGTGAGGCAGTATGTGTAGGATGTGTTTGTGTATATATAATTCAGTGGGGCACATTAATTGGTGGTGGCTCAGAAAAGAGGTTAGCAGAGTGTCTATGATTTGTATGCAGTTTATCACCAAATCTTTCCACCCAAGAATTTGTTCATTAGGGGCTACTTAGTTGCACAAAGTTGTTGGGGTTTTTTTTTTTTCCCAGTTGTTTCTTACTGGAAGTTACATTTAAACCTTCAGTTCTCTAGAACTGTAAAATTGTCACCTTTTCATCTTCTTGATAATGTTTGTTCTGGTATTTTAATAGCATAGGACAGCGGAAGTCAAGAAATTTCTCTTGTTTTTGCTGTCCTTTGTGCGGAAAACTGCAATAGTGAATTGCTTCTGAATTTGGAGGAATCATGTGCGATGAGGTCTTGTAAATGCATTTCAGGCTTATTATGAATCTAGATGTTTTACCATGCCTGGATGATGACTGAGGCCAATGGTTCACTTCTAGAGCTGAATTCAGTTTCTCTGTGTACATATAACAAACAAAATATTTTAAAGACACCATGCTGGGATAAAAACAACATTCAGAACTGCCTCTCTGAGAGAAGTCAGTGGTAATTCCTGTGAGACTTACCTGTCTTCCCTCGGGATCTATGTTATCTGGTCTTGCTGGCTTCATTGTAGTTCTTCTCCTGGGCTGAACAACTGGCACATAATTCAGGATAATTACACATTATGTTTGCTGAGGAGATAACCAGAATGTAAGAAACAGGAGCATTGCAGATAAAGACTGAGTTGCATTTGGTAACTTAGAGTAGGTGCAGTGTTCATGGTCTCACTGGACAGAGCAGACTGTTTGCAGTGTCTTATATTCACAAACAACTGATGAGATTTCCCAGATGGGCTGTTTGATAGTGCTAGGCCATAAGTACAGCTTGTGAACTGGTTTGCTATCTTCCTCCGTGAATGAACAAATGGAGCCAAGAAGATAACTATGAAAATACTTGAGATTTTGAACATTCCCACAGTGCATCTGAAAAATCAAGACTCTTGCATGTTTCTCATTTCTTTTGCAAAATTTTAGTTGCAAAATGATAGACAGTGAACTAACCACCGCGGTAAGTCTGTGATCAGCTCCCCTGCTGAAGGTGTTCTGCCATATAAAAATAATTATGTATTGGCCAAATGAAACCTGGTGTTATAGCCCAAGAGCTATGGCATTCACTGAACATACTGAAGTTTAACATTCACATCTCTGCTTGGTCTTCTTCCTGTATCCCGATCGCATGCCATGATTGTGTGGTGAATGGCAGGGGTGAGTATGGTGAGTACGCTAAGTCCAGTGGTGACATAATGGAGTTTCTTGCAAAGGAGTCACTTCCAGAAACACCTGTAGTTAATGAGGAAAGAAGCTGCAGCATGAAGAGCTGGGAGTGAATATGATTTAAAAACTGCTTGAGTAAATTTTGATGGACTTACGGGAGATGTATGAAATGACTGTGATCTGGGTTGTGTGTCACTTAGGGAAGATGAACCAATTCACAGGGTAAAAGCTAGGACTATAAAACTATGAAGAAATCAGTTATGATGGATCGCTATAGCCAGACATTGTCCTGCCGTGCTGCGTGAGACTGAAAATACTGATATCCATATCGTTCATCAGTAGATGGCCTGGCCATGTTTCTGTTCCTGACTTTGATCAGGCAAAACCACCCATATGCTGATCTAGTTGGAAATTGCCCAAGTGCAAAACTTGAAACTGATTCAAGAAGCAGAAGAGAAAGCTGATGAAACCTTGTGGCTTTCTTAATCATTACAAAGTCATAGAGGTCTGTTTGAATAAGGAGAGAAGGATAACTTGCCAATGGATTACTTTCCTTTGATTGTTGGGGTGTTGCTGGACACACTGACTTCTAAGAGCATGCCCTAATTTGTGGGTTTGCTCTGTGTAATGTTCTAAAAGAATTAATAACAGGTAATGGCCTCCATTGTTTTAAGGGTTTCTTTCAGCAATACTTTTTGATAAAGTAGCGGAAGCACTTATGTCAGGTCTTTCCTACAGTTTGCATAATCAAATAGGTGAGCAGAAAAGATAGTACATATATCACAGAACAGGACTAAAGGGGAAAAAACCTTGAAGATTCCAGGGATCAATATTTAATATTTTAGAATACCGCAGTGTTCCCCTGCAGTGTGTTTACATGGTCATCACGCCAGAGATTCATGGCACAAGAACAAAATCTCGGCAGCAATACCTAACTAGCTTTGTAGCTCAAAACCAAATGGCTCTGTACTACATAAAAATAAGGTAGCACTCCACAGAAGTTACTACAGGGAGAATTTGAAGAGTTCCGTTGCTGTAACGGGAGCAAATGCTCAGTGTCTTCTGCAGGAATTGTGACAGTTTGGTGAGGCCTTTGTTCTGGGTTTGGAGAGAATCTGCTTCCAGGTTTGGATCTGTAAGAATGCCGTGCTGGTCAGGCCACATGGCTGGTGCCTTGTGCCCAAGTGCAGTCATAAATAGCTGCATAGGAGGGATGTAAGAACAGGATGACCACCTCTGATTATTTTAAAATGTTTTCCAAGTTTCTGACCACTCAGAAATTCAGGGGACTCTTGAGACAAATCTGTTTTCCATAGGTCTAATTACCCTGAATTGATTTCTGTCCAGAGACAGCTGTTTTATCTTTGAAGATGTGAATTTTTAGTACCTGCTGTAACTTTGACAAAGAACTCTATGGCTCAGCTATTCACTCTCTGGTGAACTATCTCCGTCTGTTTTTAACCTGATTCCTGCTAGCTTTTTGTATTTGAAGAGGGAATGATCAAATCATCCCTGTACACTCTCTCTATGCCATCATGACTTTACAGAACTGTTTAATTTTCTGCCTTAGTTATCTCCCTTTCTGAATTGAAAAGCAATAGCTTGTTTAGTTATTTGTCATGTGGAAGATGCTCTTCTGAGCATGCTATTCCTTCCCTGAACCCTTTCCACCTTTCTAGGTAGGACTGGAAAAGAAAAAGAAGAGAGAGGATATCTCAGTCACCAGGCTGGGAGGTGAGGTAAACGAGCAGTTCAAACCCTAATCTGAGTTTTGGTTAAGAGTAGTACTGTGGAGTTAAGCCAGTTTTGGATATGCTTGCTATGGAAGTGGGAGCCTTTTGTATGGCAGGAAGAGTGGTCCTAATGTTGCAGAGCTGACGTGGTTTGCTGCTTAGGAATGGGAGAAATGGGCTGCATGCAGGAGGGAAGTTAGGGTTCAGTAGATCCAGCTTTATAAACCAGTATCGCTATTCAAGGATACAAGTCCCTGCAGTTTCTGATCAGGAGAAGGTACAAAGGGGTGATTCTGTGCTGCAAATTCTGTGAGGGGGTGGGAGAAGTAATTTAGATGGTGAAGAAATCACGTGTCAGCCACTGCAGTGAAGGTGGGGAGCTGTACTACTGATGTTGGAATTGTGGTGGGTTTTTTTAATACGTAGAGGGTAGTATAAAACACTGTTTTGCAAAACATCTTTAAACATAAACCTCCTGCATTAACTAGTTTCTGGGCTAAGTAGGTTGACATAGGTCGTGTTACATCTGGAAATGAAACATTTCATGCTTTGTACTGTGTCACTCAAAGTTAAGAACTTGAAGAAGGGTTCACCTGGTGCTATGAGGGTGCCCAGTTGGTGAGGTCAGTGACCTGCTTCTTGAGAGGATCTCAGGTTGCCCTAACAGACAAAATTTTGCACTTGTAAGTAACTTGAAATGGCGTTGTTCTATAACATGCTTGTATGTTTGTATGCTTGGGCCCAACCCTGTAATAAGGAAGCTAGATGCAAGAGAGAACTAATTTGACTTAATTGGGAGCAGGGAAGGAATTAGAAATTTCACTGTAGAAATAATATAGCTCCTTTTAGACAGGATGCAGTTTATGAAGATCAAGCCCTAAGCAGTTAGAAACGCTAAAGAACAAGGCTCTAATAAAATAACAAATTACAGCCACACACTGGATTTGTTTTTATTTCTTGTGTTTCCAAAAGTGGTTAGATCATAATCTGTGAGGTTACTGAACTGCAAATGCAAATTTACATGCACACAAGTAATACGTTTTGACATATAGGTTAACAAGAGAATGGTGCAAATTTCACAGAGCACTGGCTTGCTAATTACGTTTGTTTATTTTCAGAAGCAACTTCATTTTCATTAAGAAATTGCAGATTCTGCAGTAGTAATCTTTGCTGATAGTTCAATAGCTCACTCTCTGAACGTGTGCTCTGCTACAGCAGTAACGAAAGTGAGCCTCAAAAATGAGCTCAGGAAGAATTTGTGGAATTTAGGAGTGCATGCAAGTGACAAGCATCTACCACTTCAGTGTTGGATCCAGTTGAGATAGGGTGAGGAACAGGTGGAAGGAGCCTAGGCATTTTGGTAGTTTTTTGCGTATTTGTTTTCTCTTTTGACCTAGAGTAGGAAATGTATTAGCAAAAAGGCATAAAGTGTGTTTTATAGAACATATGTAACTGGGATAAAATTGCTTTTGGCAAGCAACAATTGCACAAGTGCTTTGGGTACTAGTTACAAACAAAGGATGTAAGTTACAGGAATACAGGTTTAAATAAAGAAAATGGGGGGGGAAAAAAGCAGTAGAAGAAAGGTTTGGAATTTGTTGCTATTGTTCTTGCCGACTGCCCCCATGCCTTCACAAGTACGCTGAAGGAAAGAGAGAACCCTAGGCTCAGCATAGATATCATTCCTACTGACATTGCTACACTTATTTTTCTTTGGTCGTAGCACATCAATGTGAAACTTGTAAAATGCATTCATGTACGGTCCAGAACTGCGGGGGTCTCATGCTGCTGAAGCTTTATTTGTGTACATAGTAAATCCTGTACTATGTTAAGTATTCTTAGAGAAATATATAGGTGTTGGAGCAAACTAACAAAGTAAATTTTATAATGCTCCTTGCTTTTCCTATTGTGTTAGTTTATTTTTACTCTGTAAGATTCTGTAACATAGAGTGGTACTTGAGACATTTGTGCAAGGCATGGAGATCCCCTGGCAGCAGCACGCAGGTACATTGGGAAGTGAAGGAGTTCAGCTGGTGGCAGCTCATTTCAACCATGTCTAGGTCTCACTTAGGACCGAGGGAATGTCCTTGGGCATGGGTGCACAGGAGTCTCCTTTATCCATGCTTCCCATGGAGCCAGGGCAGCTGAGGAGTGCTGTACAAAAATGGTTTTGGTGACTGCAGGTGGGGTGCTCTTGGGAGCAGCCCTCTGAATGCAGCTGCCCGGTTATCTGGCTGGGACCTGCAGACCTGTTGGGGTGGGCTGGCTCCCGGCTCCCCTCGCTCAGGGATCTGTGCAGCCTGCTGCACTGCGCAGCGTGACCATGGCTGCGACCGTGCACACCCTGCCCTTCGTTCTGGGGTCAGTGGGCCCATCAGGAGAAGAAAGCCAGGAGATTCCGTGTCCAGGAAGAAACTAAACCAATTATGCATAATGACAAAAGTCCTCAAACCATGCACTTATCTTTTACAGTATGCAATATTTCAGTAAATAATTTTTCTTCCAGAAGAGACATTCATACATGTAGCTACTATGCATAACTCAAATACTATCTTCTTATGCAGAGAGTCTTAAAATTCATGTCTGTGCAGAGCTGAAAAGATCCTAACTTAATATTCACAACTATGCACTAATCTGAATTGTTTTAAATACTGGGTCAAGGAATGAGCATATTGCATGTGTTCAGTTTAATTCACTCAGCATGTTCCTGGGTGTTCTCTTTGTATGCATAGATAAAAGTATGGAAGTAAGAAAAAATATGGCTGGTCTCCATATAGAGCTAACTATGCCTAGGGCTGAATTCCTTAATGCTGCAGCTTTGAAAGTGGTTCTTGTGCCTGTTGTCATCTTTCTGTCAAATGGCAAAAGTGCTGGATGGAATATGGTTCCATAAATTTTTGAGATATTTTTGCGTGATCTACCAGAATGATTTTGTAGGTGTAGCTTAATTATATATTTACAAGTCCAACTCCTACATCACAGAAGGCCAAGGGGAGGTTTGCCATTGCTTTCAATAAGTTCAGCTCTGTGGAGTAAATATTACCTTTATTTGTGTGTATACAGTCTCCAATGTGGTTGTACACATGCAAATAAAGGTAGGGTTTGTCGCTGTAAAATTGATGTTAATCCTTTACTTGCCAAAACCTGTTACTTAGGAATATGGGTTTCTGCAGGGAAAGAATCAACTCTGGAGGACACGTGGTTTTGCAGTTGTGTCTCTTTCTCTGTCCAGACCAAGCTCATGTGGTACAGTATGCAACAGATTCTCTTAGTTACTTCTTAGCACTGGCAGGCCTTCTGATGTTATTGTGCAAAGGGTTTTTTGATTTGTTTGCCATTTTGGGAAGTTAAAGCAAATATTGTATACCTGAGAGCATTGCTGAAGCCAAAGAAAAATTTGAGGAGAAGGGCCTTGTGTCTGTTAATTTTGGTTGTTTTGGTTTGATTACAGCTGTGGCTGAAGTTGTCTCAATGCAAGGTCAACAGAGCATGAACATGATGGCATTGTTTCAGGCATAGTTTGAACACCCCACACCATCACGCTGTTAGGTTCAAGCTCGGTTTGGGCTTTTGCATCAGACAAAGCATTAGTTTTGACAAAATAACTTTGTTTCATATAGCTTTATATTTTGTATACCTTAGAGAACTGCCTATAGATCATGATTGTGGCATTGATAAAGGTAGTGTCTGCTAATAATGCTAGATAAACCAGTTTGGACTCGGAGATTTTTCAAGACGTGCTGGAAAGAGTGGGTACTCCCAGATTATCCTTTTTTCCCCATAAAACATACTACTCTTTCTAAAGGTTTTTCTTCCCTCCCTTGAATCAGTAGGCTGTAATTGTTACAATTATGTACTTTGACTATATAAAAGTGGCTAAAATTACAGTTTAACAAGACATTTTACATTTCTAGAATGTAAACACCTTTATGAGATTAATTTTTCAACGTCGAATAAACATACTAGTTTAAGAATAGATCCACATTATATATCTGCAATGACTTTAGGACCTATACGAGCACAGAAATCTTGCATGTCAGTGGGAGCCTGATCACTAATGACCATTTCAGAGTGATCTTCATGTTTGGTAAGTTACCTCTAGACCACAGCCACTGTAAATTCATTGGACCTTGGTACAGCGAAGAGCTGTGATCTCTCTGCTCGCAAATATTTGTGCAGTATAGCTTTTTTTCCACCATGCTGAATACACGTTCATGTGACTTCCTTTTGTGTACAGACCCCTGGCAGGTAACTCAGTGGTGACGCAGTTGACTACTCTGTGGTTAGGATAGATTCATTTTACATGCCCTCACTGCTGAAAATCAGGGAGCTACAAGGAGATGCTCAACTATACTTCAAAAAGATTTTGTTTGGAGCTGTGAAAAAGATCTTCAATTTGGATATATTTTTAGTAGCAAAATTAATAGATATTTAAAATTCCCTGAGCTACTTTTCTTCTTTGATCTGTCTGTCAGCTTGACATGAATAGAACTTACACTTTTGTGCTGATGCCTACTATCTTTTTTTGGTTTTTTTTGCAAGGCAGGTTTAGCAAATGCATTAAGAGCCACAAAAGCTTTTGGGAGTCCCTTTGCATTTATGTGATTAAAAGAACATTGAATTTAAATGCAGTGTTGCTGTTGGAAACTGTGATGTTTGAAAACAAGTCTTAGCTATTAAATCACTTTTCAGAAAATAGATGCAAGAAGTTAATTTTCTTTTTCAAATGTTTAGAAAATTAGTGTGGATGCTGTTATTGTTGGAATGAAGTCCTAGCCTTTTTTGCTCCTCAAAAATAAGTTTGAAGTGGGCATGACTGCAAAGAAATAATGTGTTTTTTCCTTGAAATAAGAATTTTAAAACTTCTTTGACCAGTTGTTCCTGTCTCTTCAGTGTGTTTCTGCCCCCACAATTTCAGGGCTTGCGAAAGTTTTGAGATCTTTCCAGCCCTGGGAGGCTGTTCCCCTTTCTGAAGATGTGACTCCTCCTCATTAGCAGGTACATTAGGACTTTTCCTGCTGATCATGTACACAAGAACCTCGTGCCCTTTCTTGGCTAAAATGTCATGGGAGGCTCAGCGACTCTGCTGCGTCACTCTTTGCAGCACGGTTGCCATATGCAGCAATTGGCCTGGTGATTAGGTGGGCACAGCCTGCTCCAGGGAATGGCATCATGAGAAGCACCGCATGTGCCTGTCAAGGAGGACGTTTGGGGTCTTTGTCTGGGCTGGCTGAAGATAGTTATTAAAGAGGCCTTGCAGCCTGCATTAATTAATTCTGACAGTAGGCTGGCATAGGGCAGTGATTCAGTAAACTCTCTGCTGGTAAAATGAATATTGCTTGTACTGTGATTTGTTGCTGCACCTTTGCTTCTTGTTGATCTGTGGATTTACCTTACTAGTCAAATGCTTCTCCCATGGTTAGTGGAAGAGGCTCCAGTGCCAGTTTTCCCCTTACGCAGTTTCCTTAGAGCACTGCAGCATGTTAAAAAGGACAGACTGGCTCCCCAGTCTGAAGAGGTTTTCTTGGTATTTCAGGGAGTGTTGCAACTTTATGCCCTCTCTTCTGAGTCTCCCTAATGTGCGTGCTGTGGAGTGGAAGTTGGCCTTTTTAGAGGAGGGGAAACTATGTTGGAGCAGTGCTGACGTCTACAGGTAATTGTGGGAAACAGGTCCTGAGGGCTGGGCTAGGCTTTTGTAGAGATGCTGGCTCCCGATGCCGGAGGAGGAAAAATGTGAGGTGGTGGTTCTCTGTTTTTTGGGTATTCTTCTAAGCAATACAGTTCACAATTGGGGCAACAGGCCTAGGATTGATGATTCCCCATAAAATGGGAATGCTGTCAAGCAAAGCACAGCTAAATGATCTCTTGTATATGTGTTTGGTCCAAATTCTGCTCTCCCTTGGGTCATGCCAGCCTGTCAGTATTCAAGTCCCTGGCCCTTTGCTAGAGTTGTCGTACTCTCCAAGCTGTAGCACAACCCACAATGCTAAGGGAGCACTTCTGGAGTGCCAGCCCTTGACCACGTAGTGTATAAAATCAGAATCTTGCTTTCATAGGTTTTGTTAATGAAAAGTCCTCATTTGAAAGAGCAGAGGGGTAAAGATCTAAAAAACAGGAATGGCAGAGCCCCAAAGACAGCGCCTGTTTTCAGCCTGTGAATTGTGAAGGATCATGGTGGATCAAGCGTAGCATAAACTGAAGAGTGTGGTTGGACAGCAGTGACATATGTTCACTCAGCTTTTGCTTTTTTTCTTTTTTTTTTTTCTTTCTTTTCAGTTTGACTTTCAGAGGACCCCATGTCTTGGAGTCCCACCTGAGATGGCATAAGACCTGTCTGCCTCTTATGTTAACTGTAAATCTCTAGATGGCTGAAAATTGAAGCAACAGCTTGAAAAAGAAATGAGCAAATATTCACTTCAGCTACCATGGGGAGCGCTGAACATGAATTCACGTCACATGTTGTAAAATAAAGTGGAAAGGGAATGGCTCATTATTGCACATCATTTGTTCTTAATAACTCCATACGAAATTAATAAACCTTAAAACCCCAGGTTTTAGAAGTTGTTCAAGATAAGAGTCAAATAATAGGGAAGGGGAAATAGGAAGGGTAAAGCATTAAGGCTTCAATGCCTTTTGTTTAACGAATGATCTAAGCAGCATCTTCATAGTTTCGATGGTCTCGTGTCCTTAGCTGCACATTAAGCTTCAGCACTATTGGTTAATTATGTTGAACACATAGGAGTTCTTTCTCTGACAGCGTTGAGCATGTTGAGGCAAGTGTGCTTTTATGGGATTGATTTTTCCCGTCATCTCTGTGACTACTAGCATTGGTGGAGGGGAATTGCTTCCTTGCCAGGAAACACCAGCCTTTTTCACAGAAACAATTTCTGCTTAAAAGTTGAGGTTGCCGGTTGTGCAGCTCCAAGGGTCTCCAAGGTTTTCAACTGAGATAAAATGAGAGGGGGGGACAGACATGATCTTTGTGCGGAGCAAGCTTAAATTCAGATTATTTAGGAGTAATTCAGACATGGAGTGGGATATCCAGTGGCTGCAACTCTGTGGGAACTAACTTCTTGTGGAGCAGGAGCAGCAAGATCCCAGAAGTGCTTTGTCCTCCATTCTCTCTGCCCTCTCTTTAGAGTAGCAAGAGGGTCTGCTTCATTTGAGAATGAACAACAGAAAGACACATCCTCTCAAGAGACACAAAGGTGTTAGTAGGAGTGTCTTCCAGATCTTATTCCAGAAGATGGATTACACCTGCAAGGTAGGCAACTGCTATGCACCTTGTCTTGTCTTGGCTGCGCTCCTCAGTGATGGAGGTACAGAGTCACCTCCTTACTGATACCACTGTAGCATTGTGTTGCTTGAGGTACATTTTCTGCTTCCTTACAAACTCATGATGATAATTTTATTATGGTTACCATCATGAGTTTTTCTCCAGAAACTCCTGAAAAAAGTAGTGCATTGTTTCAAAGTATTCACAAGGGGTTAAGCCCCTCTGTGCTCCCTATAGTGTGTGCTTTCTCTGAACATGCAGAGCCTCTGCATTAGAAGAATTTGCATGTAGTGATACTATGTGCTATGGCTGTCAACAGAAATGCGAAGGCTGGTGTGCATCTATCCCCCAGTGCTCTAATGAGCAGCACCACATCTACTCAAACTTCTGTTTATAAAGAGATTGTTCCAAGCACTCACCCTTAATGAAAGGTCTGAATACAAAGCAGACAGATGAGGCGAAAAAGGAGAATATTGGTAAATATATACGCTTTGAAATCCCCAAAGGAAACCTCATTTCAGTGAGCTTAAATACATTTCAAAGTGGCAGACTAAACAAAATGCTTGAAGAAGGTAACTCTGAAAAATTAAACTTTATTTTCTTCTTTAGAAATGCTGTTGGCTGTGAATAGGGTCACTGCCTTTGTTGGAGGTAGGCGAATCATCTATAATGAAAGACATAGTCATTGAATTTTACTTCTTTTCTGCTTTTGATCTATTCACAAGCTCATCATGAGATTTATTTGTTGTTCAAAAATCTCCCCGCATTTCTACTCAATAATGTTCCCGCATGAATAGCTGTCAAATAGCCGGTACTGCTTGATGTCTGGACTCCAGCTTTGGGCCGTACTGGCTAGTTGCCTGGGTTACCTGTGTTATAGCTATCTGTTTCTTGTACTGGAGCATTCCTGATACTACTCAACAGACTGTGGATTTTGAATAATTCAGTCAAATGTGAAACGCTGGCTGTTTTTTTGGTGACTATTGATATCTCCGAGACTGAGAAATAAACAACTATTCACAAATTTATTTGAATGAAGAAAGAAAGCACTAACAGAGTTACCGAGATCTCTGAATCAACATTTGCTTGCAATTTGAGCAGCTTTTACAGGGGGAAAGAAAACAACTTTACTTCATTAATGCTTAGGATTAATTTCTAACAGTAGGTTTTTTAAAGTCTTTCAGTTGTATGTAACTGTCTCCTTACGAGATAATTACAACTATATCAGAGATTTAATCTCTAGGTGAAGAATTTTAGAACTAAAATATCAAACGTCTCCTTCTCTTCTAAAGAAAAAGAAATTAATCTTTGCATATTGTGAACATATCGCACCAATCTGAATTAAGAATGGTCCATTCAAATATCCTTTGAAATAATAAATCCAGTAGAAAGCATGAAAAGATGTTTTCCTACCGATATTTATTTGGCACTGGTCTTGCAAGTGTTTACACATAATAGTTGTATTGTTTTCATTGCAACTAGTTTTATATCTATATATGAAGTGAGTGTGCTACTATGCGTCAGCTTGGGGCTGTAGCCCCATCCCGTTAGCAGTTCCTGTAGTGGTGAATATTCCTGTCCGTGTGCTAGGATTGCACTCGTGCAGTTACTCAGACTCTTCTTCTTCCCCCTTGCAAGGGAGTGCAAGTGGGTCAGCTCTTAACATGGTTGGTGTTCTCAGGACTCATCCTGACAACGTCTTTACAGGGTACTTCAGAGAACAGATAAAATCTCATGTTATACATCATGCTGAAAATTGCCAAGTGAACACAAATATCGGTCTCTAAGCTATACCAGAAGAAAACTAAGTGAAGTGAAATGGCTTGAAAGGCCTTTTTTATGGACAAGTCAGATTTTGAAGTACTGACTCCATGATATTAGCACCCAACACCCTGCACAAACTGTTTGCATGGGTCCCAGGAGGGTAATTCCCAAACACAAAATGATGTGAGGTAAGGAGTGATTTTTCAAAGCCTTAGAAATCAGTCAGATGAGGAGAGTTGAGGTTATCAGAGCATTTTCCTGCCTTTGAAAATTTTTAAACACCCTTGAATAACTTTTTTTTTTTTTACTAGCTGCTGTAGCTGTCACTGATTTTTTTTTT
>Ga0065711_1029009_pt1 | contig 38057 bp, 16 predicted proteins | sample Hoacrofraction12_FD_59098 | JGI IMG/M metagenome (GOLD analysis project Ga0065711, IMG submission 59098) | Hoatzin crop microbial communities from Cojedes, Venezuela - Epithelial fraction 12 v2 (version 2) | ecosystem: Host-associated > Birds > Digestive system > Esophagus > Crop | place...
CTCATTCAGCAGCGGCCCCACGTTGTCCCTAGCCTTCCTTTTGCTGCTGATGTAGCTGAAGAAGCCCTTCTTGTTGTTTTTGACATCCCTTGCCAGCTTCAATTCCAGGTGAGCCTTGACCTTCCTCGTCGCATCCCTGCATGCTCTCACCACGTTTCTGTACTCTTACCAAGTGGCCTGCCCCTCTTTCCACATTCCATGGAGCTTTCTCTTCTGCCTGATCTCCGCTAGAAGCTCTAGGTCACTAGATTTTGAGTGATTCTTGCAAATGTACACAAATGCGAGAGGAAGGAATATGAGCAATACTTAACAATACAACAAAGAATTGTTAACTTATCCACACAGGCCAATTTTTTGTTCAGGTAGAAACTTCTTTTCAAAGCACGTTGTCTCCAGTTCTTTGAAAGAACTGTTACTAAGTCCATACAGCTAAGCCTTTTACAACATGCTGTTCGGAGTCTGTAAATATGGACAGGAGATTAAGGTTTATTTTGTAGTCTTTACAGAAGCAACAAAAACATATTTAATCTAAAATGCAAATGTGGGAAGATGCAGGAAAGGACTTTTCATAAGCTAATTCAGCCCTCATCAGATTTTGGATTTTTTTCCTACCTTTCACACTATGGAACTAAAAATTTGTCTTTGCTTCTTCTTTCGTCTGTGTTAATACCCACACTGGATTTCTTTTGAGTTACAGTAGGGTACAAATAAGTTATTGAAGCAAAAGAGAGCGAAATATAAAACTGCCATTTCCTTGCCAAACATAAAAAGCAAGACAAAGAGAAATTTTGAGATAAGACCTACAAGGTTTCATACATCAAATGGAGTCAGTAGGATGTCCGACTCACTGTTTTGATAAACGAGCCTGTTTATCATCTCACACCTAACACATACCTAACTGTTGGTCTTATAAATACAATTAATTGAAAAGCAAACTGCAGTTTCCAGATGAGACAACTGACGTAATCTGTGAAAAAAACTCTTGGTCCTTTTAACAACATTCATTACCCGATGGCAGTCATCATTCACTTCTCAATGTTCATTTCAAAATTGCTCTTGTACACAATGAAATTTACTGAAAGAAAGAACGGCAGCAGTTTTTAGTTTTACAAAGATAAAAGTCCCAAATACTACGCCAGCTACTCTTTTTATTGTCAGGCAGAAAAATCAGCCATTAATCATCATTATGGTAAAATCTTACTTTAAATATAGTATACACATTAATCTGACACCAAATTATAAAGCCTGTGTTGCCAATGGAAAACCAAGAATTTAAACTTCAGTTCTTTATGATGCAAATAGATCTACTACATTGGAGAATTTACTTTGTATGAATCAGCTTATAAGAAAAACAACTACCAAAAACCCCAAGTTTGATTGGGCAGGCTGCAAATTAAGAAGTTAATGACTCCAGATCAGTTAAATTGCACTTAATTGAAGATGATACTACTGGGCTTCAGTTTTCTGAATCCTTATTTCAATTTTTCTTTACTGTTGCAGGTTTGCTTGCTTTAAATAATAATCTGTACTTCATTTCATTTTGGCAGTGCAGAGGAGAAGAGATGAATTGTTCATACTACAGATCTTAAAATATGCTGAACAATACCAAGACATATGTCCTTGAAAGTCCTTGGTAGATTTGGGTTCTTTTTCCTTCTTGAATTTGATATTAAAATTTTTTTCTCCTTTAAAAGCATGTTCCCCTACATGAATAGCTAAGAAGCTATTTTAATTGTAGATGGCTACAGATGTAAAAATTAAAAAAACCCCAGTTTAACAAATGTTTTACAGATACATTTCTCTTCCAGTTTTCTTTTCTTTTTGTCTTTGCACTAATATGGCCAATCATTATTTTTTTATTTATTACTGTGCTTTACAATTATTCTTCTGTAATAACCCCAAACGAATATTGAGAGTCATTTTTTTGTGACACTATTTTTAGCTGAATTTCTATGAAGCAAGCTTAAAGGCTTTTAAATATCTTTTTCCCTCCCCTAGACCTCCCGAATAACTGCCGAAACCTTTGAATCTCTAAAGTACAGAATTCCTTAGGTTTTACTCACAGTATGGTAACAGGAGCATCCGCGCACCCAGTTCCCTGACCCTTCGTTCAGCTGGATTTTCATTCAGGACCTGAATGCAGCCAAAGTTTCTTCTGCTGACCTGGGCGGATGGAGATAAGGAGTTATTCATTTGACTTCTGTCCTCCTTGTGCTGGAGGGTATGGGGGGCCCTTCCATACACTTTAACACCACATAAGCAGCCAGGAAAGTCTGTCTGTGTTAGGGTTTGCGTATCTTCTTTCAACAGGTGGGTACACTATGTAAGCAAAGATGAGAATGGCTGCACATCTTGAAAGAGAAACTAACCTTTCTTTTGTGGAGACAAAACATGTTCATTTTTAAACTTCTACCATGTATATTTCTTTCAGCTGCAGGAGTTCATATTTAATAAAAAGTTTATTGTACTTCTTGCTCCTTATGTTCTGATTTTATCATACAGTAAAGTGATGACTGAGGTAATGAAAGGCTAGTAAATGAAGTGTAAACTTTTGTTGGTTGTTACATCTATAGAAATTTTTTATCCAGTGGCTGAAGACCGCATTAAGAAAATGATATGCAACATAGATAAAAGGGTGCAATGTGCAGCATAATGGTACTGACTGTGATTTAAATGTAATCAAGATCACCAGCTACTTCAGTGTCACATCAAATTATCATGTTGTTTAGATTTTAATGTTTGCTAAATTTGATGGACATGGATTGTGCTTTGTGATGCACTAATAACATGGAAATTTTCTATATATATGTTTAACAGGGTACAGGTAAAAATAATAAGCAAGTGCAACAGGAAAATGTTTTCTTCAGGTTTTAAATTTGTATTTTACTAACATACATTTGACTTCTCGTGGATGTTATGTTTCTGGTGGCTGAACATCACATTTTTTTTAGTTTTAAAATAACTGAATGTTCCTGTATAGTGAATTTTTACTAGATCCTGGCATAGATAACAGAGAAAACATCTATACAAAATAGTGAAGGTAAATTATGTCTTTATGTATGCCGATAAATGAGACTGTATTGTTCTAAATACATACATTGCAGTTTCGAATATTTGTATATTTACAAACCTGTTTTAAGTTGAGGTGAAAAGCAGCCATATAGGTTTCCTCCTTTTTGCTTTTGGATAACGTGGAGGTAGTTGGACTGACCAGTCACACAACCTTGCCCAAATGTGAAGTGTACCAGATTTAAAACATATATTTTTTTCTAGCTAGAAACAAGTATGGAAGTTCAAAAGGCAATTTTATTTTAAATTGCAAGGAGAAAGAAAAGAACAGCAAACAAATGGATCAAAAAAGAGATTACTATAAAAAGATGGACATGTATTGATTTTTCTCTGTCAGAACTAGCTGCCTCTGATGCCTAGTAACAAGCAACATGTAACATTAAAAGCAAAATATTTATAAGTTTCATGACCGTTAAGGTATAAGTGACATCTATACAATTCCGGCGGTTCTGTATTTGCATGATAACAGTTTTTAAGTTTGTCATTTTAATGTCCCATTTCTGTCTTCAGAGTCATATTTTCTTTTGTGAGTAATTTTTAACTCCTAGACACTTTTGTATTTCGTTTGCTTATGATGGGAGTTCATTTTGCCTTCCCTTTTTTTCAGGCAGTTGTTACATGGACTATTGTTTTCACTAGTTGTTTCAATGTGAGAATGATTTATAGTGGGCAGATTTTCTCCAAACATTATTGTTAAGAACATAAGTCTTCGGAAGACTTTTTGGAACCATTTGTATAAGAAAATTTTTGGTCCCAGACAATTCTTGCAACAGCAAGCTATTTTCCCTCTGGTATAATTTACTGAGATGGTAAGTCACAACTAGTTTATAGCAAGTACTAATAAGCATGGTAATTTACTTGGATTAGGTAATTTAACTAAACGAAGGACACAGCTCACTAATAACAGGTTACCAGCATGAGTTTGTTTTATTAACCTAGTTGAATACACATTAGTAAATTGATATTTAATCTTTGTACTTCTGGCTGACTTTTCTGATCATGCAACCCAGCTCGTAGGGAGGATCTTCTCCATGGCAATGAGATCAGGAGAAATCTGGGTGTGGTACTGGATCTCAGAATCATTATAATTCACCAGTGTGATGCAACTTAAAGGCAAATTCGGGCCATATCTCACAATAGATTTCTAGATACAGTTGAGAAACATTACATCCTTTGAATAAGACATAACTGCGTACTCATTTGGTATGTTATTTGGTTATAGCCACTCATTTCCAAACCAAGTTAATTGAAATCAGTATGGATGTGGAGCAGTGGGATGATCAGAGGAATAAAATTTGGTCTTACAAGGAAAAACTAGAAGAACGTAGCTTTTTTACCATGACAAAATAAAACTAAGAGGGTATGGTTGCTACCTGTGTGCACATCAGAGGCATGAACATGACAGACAAAGGCTACTGACTTTGAAAGACCATGCTGGTGCAAGAACAACCGGATACAAATCGGCCATGAAGACATTTAGACAGGAGGTAATAAGAGGATTAGTCCTCTAAATACTTCTAATCACATGCATTTCTCCAGTGACTCAGACCTTTTCTCAAGTCAAATTTTGATTCTGAAGCCTGCAAGCATTCTCTGTGTAGAGATATGTTTCCCTATAATGTAATGCTTCCTGGCTTTCTGTCTCCCTTCCTTTCAAGAGAAAATACCTGTTTTGATTGGTGTGTGAGACAATTGTGCTAGTTGGTCACAATTTAATATTATGTTGATGGGGAATGTTTTGCACATGTACTTTTTCCCTTTAACTTTTTATGGGATGAAGAAATTTTCTTCATTCCGTAAGAGGATTTAGTTACATGGCTGAAACACTTTGCTTCTATCAGTCTCTCAAGCACGTAATGCTGAAATAGGGCTGACAGAAGGCCTTGAATGTGGCAGAAGCCAGGCAGAAGGTCACTTTGATGGGTTTTTTTCCTCCCAGTAATAATGAAAGATGAGTGATAAATTCCTGTGTCTACTGCTCTGTCCGTGACATTCTAACACCTATTGTTCAGAATATGTTGGTTAAGAAAATATGACAATTTTAAAGCTGATCCTGGGATTCTGTAGCTGCCCAAGTTGTCGTTGCACCAAAAAGAGCCATTTAAAGGAATTTGTTCAGGAACACAAAGATTGATTATAACCCTCATGGTAGCATCTCAAACCCTGGGAGAGAACTCCAAGAGTTCTGCAGCTTTTGGCTAGTGTATCCCACTCTTTGGTTTTCCACTTTTTTTCAGTGCCTGAAACCCCTCAAAGCAATGCTGAGGTTTTATTTAACTGCCAGGGAGTAAACTATGTGGTAGCCCACGGGCAAACAAAGCAGGGCAAAACAAGAATTGATTTGAGCAGCAGATGAATTCCATTGTTGTACTGTACTTGTAGTACAGAAAAACCTATCGAAAAGAAAACTGTAAACAATTATTTTATATTCCAAGGGCTTCCCTGTTGATATTACCATGAAGTTAAAACAGCATGAAAAAGTTGACAGCGTTATTCTCTTTCTTTAAAAAATGAATTTTCTGTGTATCTATCTCCAACAGTTTATGGGAGAATTGATACAGAATGTTCATTCAGTATATTAATGTTGAAAATAGAAGTTGAGCGTGGTTTTATATAAGTTCTCCTAAGTTTTATTAATGAAACAGAAAGCTCAATAAGCTGTTGCAAATCCTGCAGAGTTTTAGGAGACCAGGGTGATATGCCTACACTAATTCTTAAGAGATGCTTCTTAATCTCTCAGACATTATTCCTTGAGAACAGAATGCCCTGATAAAGTAATTTGTAATTTCCCCTTAAAAATCTAAGCAACAGCACATTTTGATCCTGGAGTTCTGTACAATGAAATGGTAACCTTTATCAGAAAACTAGTTTTTCTGAGCACAGACCAGATTTTCCATAGGCCAGGTTATTTTCAGGCGTGTGCTGAGTTTAATGACTCTGATCCTGGGCCTACAGTAGAACTTGCAGAGTCAGCATTAAGACTTTATGCACAGTATGAGACTGTGTCAGACAGAGATACCTCTTGTAATTTATGATGTGAAGAAAGGGACAAATTATCAAAGCAAGAATCTTGAAGTTGTCATAGATTTTTACAGTATTTATTAGTAAAGGATCAGTACTAGAAAATGCATGTAAATAGCTCTTAGATCAGGTACAGCAGTAGATTAATCGGATTTTGCTGAGCTTGCCATACCGACCATATGGGGTGCTTTGAGTTTCAGCCCTCCCATATTTGTACACAGCAAAATTGTTGGTGTTAACATGCATGCAAGTTAGTTATTCTCCATTGCAGTTTTCTGCTGGTTTGATCTCCCTGCCTTTTTCTTTTTACATTATTTATTTATAATACTCAGTAGAATTCAACTTTTCATAGTCATCTTATCTTAAAAGCAGGAGTACCTAGAATGCAAAGTACCAGATATACAAATGATCTTATAGGATATTCTTCTAATAATGTTAAAAGCTGAACTATAAAAATGCAAAACACTCTGTGGTGTCCTATGGTTGCTACAGCTCTCGCCTTCAACTCCTAGTAAGAAAGTTTGTAATGTTTTGTGCAAAAAAATCAGTCACATAAAACATCCTTAACGTAGGATCCTGAAGTTTATTTTACAAAATAGCGTGAGTTAAAAAATATGTTACCTATTATTGTATGCATGGAAATATATTTTTGTAATGGTTATTTGCATAAAACAGCCTAGAAGTACAGCAGTAGCTAATAATAGAGAGCTGCTTTCATCATTATCTTTTCCTGGTTCATAGTCTATGGCTTCTGAGTTCTTTCAAGTGTGACTGTGCATGTAATGAAATAATTTAGTATCAATAGTTTTAGAAGCAAATAACTGCTATTAGCAGTTTATATTTCACTGTTCTGTGTTTGGGCATTTTAAGTCTTTTTCCCCATTAAGCTTTCAGGGAATAATTGTAGGACTGAAAAACAGCATTTGTTTCATTCCCATTTAATCTTTTGCACTGAGAGCTAAACTGAAACCAGTTTTTACGTGATGACATTGCTGTGTTGGAATAAAACAGACAGCTTAATAGATTTAGTGATGTAAGGAATAATATGCATTTGCACAGACCAAATTCATGAAAGAGTAATTCGAAAGACAGCAAAACCAAAGCTCTGAAATTTCAAATTGATGGGAAACTCAGTGCCTTTCAAAAGATTAATTCTGTATTTTTCTAAATCCAGAGATCTGAATGGTAGTTAGGGCTCACAGAGTGGGGTCTAAAATATCTTTTGTTTTCAGGAGAAATTCGTCTCTGTTTCAGAAATTTATATTCCTGTACCACAACTCTATTTAAGAAATGATTATATAAAGAGTAATTTGGTATATATTCTCTATTAAAGTAATAAGTATTTCTCATAAATCCTGTGAACTTATCTCTGAGAGATGCTGTGCAGTGATTCTCTATCCCTACCAGCTCTAGTCTACCTGTAATGCCCAGTAGTTTATTAAAGGGATGAGCAGAAGCAGCCTCTAGCCCCAGCAGAGCAACTTCAGACCTTTAATGTTCAAATCTGTGTTTAGTTTTAGTAGTCAAGACTCATCTGTAGTTTGCAATTCAAATTCTGACATTTGCTTTTGTTATTGCTCTTTGTTGCTATTGCTGTGCAATTTATGACTTTCTCTCCTGCACTATGGGAAATAGGTAGAAGCTTTTAAGCAGTGTCACAGAGGCATAGGTGTGTAGGGCTCTCTGCACAGGAGCTATGTTGTGATGCATAATGTTTGCTTTTGAGTTTTAGCTTGAATTAAAAAAAAAAGTACCAGCTTACAATTTCTTGTGTTTGTGGCTACTTGTGGGGCCCATCGCTCTTAACCATGAGATTCTCTTCATAGTAATGATTTTTTTTTTTTTTTTTTAAACCTGACTTATCCCAGAAATTGTCACTATGCATTTTGGTCTCTCAGAAGAACTCTTACAGTTGATGGCCTTCTCTTGATGTACTTGACAATCATTGTTTATATTGTCTTTACCTTCATATCTTGTTTAAATTTCTCACATTCTTGATTTACCAGACCTCAGCTATTCCACTGAAATATTACACAGCTCTGTGGCTGGAATCTGATGACAATAAGTTTCACAAAACAGCCCAAGAAGGCCTGCAGCCAAGAGCTGATGTTCCCAGGCCGCCTTCACCTGCCAGCGGGAATTGCTCCCTACCACAAGGAGATAATCAGAGAAAGCAATGCATTTAACTGTTTGCTTCTTGTGATGACTCCCTGAATTATAGTTATTATAGTGCTCGTATAGTCACTGTGCCAGCTAGAACTAAGCATAATATGAGCTAACAGTGTAACTGATGCTATCTGATGGTGGCAGAATTTTCCTCATATACTGCTTAATTTTTCTGCTGCTATTTTTCTGCTTAAATGATTAATGCCAGTTTCAAAACACTGGTTCCACGTGGAAAAAAACAAGGCAGTTTTTTTAGTGAATTGTGATTTTTATCACAGTTTACAATGGTTTCATGTCTTTGAGACTTCAAAAAGTGACAGGTGTTAGTATTGGCCAATATTGCGTATAGTGTCGTGCAGTATTCTGGGCTGAACTAATTGAGAAGTGAACAGTTTCTGGTGATTTCCAATCCTGCTGATAGTTCAGACAACACTTCAGGCAACTGAATTTGAAAGTTATGACTCATGTAAAGCTATTTAAAATGAGAAAGAAATTGAAAAATTTCCTTTGGATTTGAATGTCTAAGTGTTAGCCAGATCCATCAATATGATAAACCTGCCAGAACCAACCTTAAAGCATTGTTTGACAGTATGAAAACTCTGTGGGAATCCACAGCAAAATGAAAGATAAAATCAGAACCAAAAGCATCCTACAATAATTGTAGTCTGTAAGATTTGTTTCTTGTCAGATGTTATACATGTGTAGTTAATAGTCTGAAACTTCATGAATATCAATTCTGAGACATCAAAGTAAGACTACTGTGTATAACAGCAAGCTAATCTCTGAATTCAATAAACACAGTATACTTTTAATTTAGATAATGAAAGGCTTAAGGTTTTAACCAATATACATTCTGCTTAGTGGTAGAAGAATTGAGTTTTACTATCCTGATTTACTCTGATGGAAATGCTGCAGCACCCTGTTCTATCTCTTTAACTCTAAAGCTTTTAATCTTTTTATAACATCTATTTCATAATGGATCACTGATGCTTTTAAGCTGATGTTTTAGGGTACCACTATCAGATTCATCACTCCGGGAAGTTTTGCTTAATTCAGTGCATATTACTTAAGGAGGCCGACTTGAAACAGTTGTGTTCTAAACCATGTTAGAAAACAGGGCTTGCATGCTTTAAAGCTTTGCATTAGGAATTGAGACCCCAGTCACAGATCTCTTAATAAGGCCTATTTTTCAAGAAGTAGAATCACTTGAAGAATGTTCTAACTCTGCGTTTTTGAAAGTCCTTTCACTGAACACCAATGGCAGCTGAGTGCCCCTTTTGGGAAGGTTGTTTACTTTGGCACCTTCATTCAAACCTGTGCTGATTCTGATAGTGCTGGTGCTCTAAGCTTGCCCTGCTCCCAGTGATCTTTGTCTCTTCCAGTAGGTGAAAACCAAACCTATATTGCTTGCTAGTGCTATAGGAACCCTCACTTGGTTGCTGTGAGTAACTTCATTGAGAAAACAAGACTTACACAAAGTAAAGCAAATATTTCAGCAAAATATTACAGGAGTTAAGTTTATATTTGATAGCAAAAAGATTCTTTTTCTGTTCACAAGTAGCTGGTAATTAAACAGGAAAAACTGAATAAGAAGCAGTAAGACAACTACAATGTTTTGTAATGATCAAATTATATTTTAAAACACAATTTCTAGTTTACGTTTGACAGTTCAGGTGTTAAAAGAATGTATTTTCAAAGCTGGCTGTGTGTTTCCATTACAAAATCGACAAAATATGAGAAAACGCTACAATTAGACGTTTTCTTTCTCACAAATAACATATGGTATGTGTGTGATTGTGTTGTTTTAAATGTGCAATTACAGTGCACCATGTAAAAAGAGTGGAAATTAAATGTAAATAAGACAAAAATGTTAAGAGAAAGAGGAATTACAATCCCTTGGACACACAGAAAATGTCTGCTCTTTTTCTTTGAAAATGCATGGATTTTAAAAACATTTTTTAAATGTTGGATTAAATTGGATTGAGATAGCTTGAAGACATCACACGTGGCTGTAACTGGAGATGTTAATAATGATCTGTGTAGATGAAAAAGAAGTAGTACCTCACAGCCATTGAATAACTCAGTCTTAGAGAGTGGAAAATAAAAATGAGTTCCACATGGTCGGTGCTCTGATGACAATATAATGGACTGCAGAAGGAATTAAATGGGAGAAGGATGTATGGAGGGTGTATTTGTGAAATAGATGAAAAATTAGCAATCCTTTTCCTATAACTTGGACAAAAAAAGGTTGGGCTTATTGCCTGTTGGAATAAGCTGACATAATTTCAGCAGTTTCTCAATGGCAATTATAGAACTGTTATTAGTTAACAGTAAGCAAACATCTGGCCTTAGTTATCTCTGTTGATAAAGTGGTAAGAGACATCACAGCTGGTAATTCTGAAGTATGCTGCTATATATCACCCAAAAAGCCTTAAAAATAAAAGAAATGGGATAGATGCTTTATATAACACTAAACGAATTAGGCAGTTTGCAATACTGCATGTGCAAAGGTACCACAGGTATGCTGAGAAAGCTTTGCTTGCATTGTTGTCTGATTTTTACATTCCTTTTGGAATGGCGTCACGTAAAGTAAATTATCTCTAGCAAACAACAGTCAGACTGGATGAGAGACAGCTATTTTTATGACTGAAATTACAGCTGAAGTGGTGAAGTTATTTTTTTTGACAGTGTAGATACCCTAATGTTTCCCAGAGGTTGAAAGCAACTGTGTATTTCCTGGGTACAGAGTTATAATGTGCCACTGGATTTTTGTCATCAGTTTCTTATAAAATTCACTCTCAAAGTTTAAAGGGTGGAAAGGACGAACTGGTAAAGAATTTTAAATTTTACCATTAAAATTTGTAAAAACTGCAAGGTGTTGCTGAACACTTTCTGCTTGTGCTGTCCTCAGTAGAATGCAAATATGTCCACACATCTCAAGATCAAATTTAATGTCATCTCTACTTTTCCCTCTCACACCGTAACAGGATTATAAAATAGTAGGGCATGGTTTATTACGGAGTTGGCTCTTAAGTAACAGATGTTCCATGACGATAGCAAAGAGTGCATACTATAAGTTGTCAACTATTAGCATGTTATAGACTTTTACAATAATACAATGTTGCTAATTGTTGTCTCTCTGCAATGTCTTTAGCCTAGAGGTCCTATGTGCAAGAAAAAAGGAATTGGGGCAGTGTTTGGTGAGTTGCAGTCATGTAGGCATTCAGCTTACAAGGGAACATGATGGTAGTTGTTCCACAACATTGACCAACTGAAATAATTGTACATCTTCTTATAGAACAAAATGGCAAGTTTCTAAAGCCAACATTATCTCTTTTCATTTCTGTAGTACTTTTTCCTATTGTGATATCTGCCTCAGTTACTAGGAAATGTGCTTTTCTTTGAGCCTAATACAAATTGGAGACACAGCCCACAGAAGACAGTTTTGGAGTTCATAACCCAAGCTGTATCATGAAAAGTAATTTATAGATAACAAACCATTAACCTTGAAGAGGGGAAGGTCAGCAAACTGGCAGCACTTTTATTAAAAATCTGTGTGGGAAGAGAAGAGCAATATCTCAAACCCATCACAAACACGTGAAATACTATGACCATTTTACACCTCAGTAAGCAGGGCTTCTTAAAGAATTCACCTTATGAAATAAATTAGATTGAATTATAGTGGAACATACCAAACACTCACAGTAGTAAACTTCTACTGACAGTATTGTGAAGATCCTGACATGAATGCATGCAAATCTGTGTGTAAGCATTTTTGACCAATTAAAGATAGAGCATATGGTTAATGCTACTTCACTGCTGATAGAAAGACTCTTGCCAATTTTCCTTTGACTACTGCTATCTCATTGCTGTCTCCTACAGGAATATGACTGGTTGTAATGATCTGTTTACAATCATTTCATCTAAAACTCTCCCGAGTCTTACTTCTTCACTGTGGCTCTTAAACACTTAAATTGGATGTACTCCACTAAATGATGTCATTGGCTTCTCAGCATTTTGGCATCACCTCTCAATAAGTTTTTACAGTAATTGGGTGACTGTAGTGTTTAGGTAAGACTGTATGTTTCAGGTAAAAAAATCTAGTATTAATATTCTGAATAACCAAAACCCAAATTCAGTAGAGTCAAAGTTACATAAAACTTACAGGGAAAAACTGCATTTTTAGCAATAAATACTCTAATGCTGTCCTTCAGAGCTTCTGTATGTTATTCTAATGGTTTAGATTACATACTAGCATGAGAGTACTATTCCTTCTACTTGTCAGCTCAATCTCAACATGGCAGTTAACAAATAATAAATTTAGAAAATCCAAAAGCAAGCTACTTTAGCTTAGTAAGCAAGTCAGTGGCTTGTCTTGCTTATTTCTTTTTTAGTATGTATTTTTCTGCTGTCTACCTGCCTGAAAACACATAAAAAATTCAAAAGATTCCTAGTTCATCAAAGATAGCCCTGCTGGAAGTATCAGAATTTTAAACTGATATGTCCATAGTACTTCTTGCACCATGATTCTCATCTGATAACTGCTACCGTCTGGGCAACTGTAAATTCTTCTTAGCTATATTGTTGCTGTGGATTCAGAGACAAAAAACAAAGCCAAGAAGCTCAACAAAACTGCGACAAATAAAACTAAACATTCTTCCTAGATGAAGATTATGCACTGCTGTCCAGAAGATCATAGAATGGTTTGAGTTGGAAGGGACCTTTAAACATCATCCAGGTCCAACCCCACCACCATGGGCAGGGACATCTTTCACTAGACCGGGTTGCTCAAAGCCCCATCCAACCTTATTTTGAACACTTCCAGTGATGGGGCATCCACAACTTCTCTGGACAGATAAAATATTACAGAATGATTATATTAATAAATCATAATTGTGATTTCTGATATTATGTATGATACGCACAATCCAAATAAGCATGCTTGTAATTAAATATTATTTAAATAAGTATACTTACAACAAAAGTAACAGTAGTAAATAGTGAATACAATAATTCAAAGGAAGTTACATGTTGGAAATGCACAGCCAAACCACCTATGTCCTTAGAAAAGCGAAAACTGACAAAGGGGCTGTGTCCTTAGAAAATCGCACAAGTAATACTAAGCAGCTGCAATTAAAACATATTTCACATTGCTTTTAGCATAGTTTCCCAATGAAGCAAGATTTGTACAGTTGCATTTTGTATAGTGGTCTGCCTGTCTTCCCACCCAAAATGTTTTGAATGTATCAATCAGAGAAGGAGAGGATTCAAGGACTCGGGGTACTTACTAATGGCTTGTACAAAATATGACCCAAGAGATTCATGCAGTCTTCAGTGCTGATTTTACACCATCATTAATGGTGAGGCTTAACCCACAGACACAGAAGTGCCCTGGATGACAAAGTAGAAGTTGGCTGGTCAGCACACACATAGCTATGGCCCCAGAAAATGCTACCTCTGCTGCAGTCAGCAGGTGTCTAAGTGGTGGATGCAGAGCGTGGAGGCAGGAAATGCATTGTTGCAAGGACTGGGATGAATGGACAGTCTGGGAACAGGAAGGAAGATTCATTAGCCGTGCCATTCAGGGAACTTCCTCATCCCTTAGATCACCACCATGGGACAGGAACTCCATAATGTTCATAATGTTCTGTTGGAGAGGCAAAATGATTCACTCAATAACAGTCTTTTATATTTAGGTAGTTCATAATTTAGAACTAATTTTTCTTTCTGGTTAGAGATGATTGATAGAGGATTAGAATGTGAAAGTACAAATGCCTTATCAGATATTCAGCTGTAAGAAATACAGACCTCTTAGTTTGACCGAAATACCATGTACAGCATTAGAATGGATTTTGAAGAAAAGAGAATAGTCAAGAAACAAATGCAGTTCATGGCTGACACAAAGTTAACGGAGTTTGTCAGTCATGTAGACTGCTAGATTACCATGTGGTGAGAAGAAATGTCCTTTGTTGCCTCTAGTAATAGAACTGGGTTTAAATTTAATAGTATAGTGCAAATTTAATAGTATAAAGTGCAAAGTCATGCCTTAGGGACTGAAAATGAGGATGTCTGGCTACAAGAGAAGAGGAGAAGGTCCTGAATTGCATGGATCATTGATAGGATAACTGTCATTGGGACTTGAGCATGAGAAGGGGCCCTTTGTACACAATGAGTGAAGCAGTATCCCCAGGGATAGGAGTCCTTGCTCTGAAGCGCAGGGTGCAGTTAGCTTACTGGAAAAGTCCAGAGCATTTGGGCTAAGGCTAATGATTTTTAGTGTCTAAAAAATTTTCTGATACTGAAGGATTGCAGGATACTGGTAAATCCTCTTGTTTTCTCTTTTTCTGAGGCTAATTATATATTTTGAGGCTTTTAATCTTTTGTATATAAGTGTTTTAGCGTAATGGGTTTTTCTGTGGCTTGTGATGTATGGTCAAGAACTTTCTGGATTTAATGCCATTTACATTAATGACTGCAGTCACAGAGGTTTAACACAGTGACCAAGAGACCTCTTATGCTCTCATGTTTTAAGTCAGTAGCATTACACTGATACTCATCAACATATGATTTGAACCAATGAACAATATAGCTGATGGATGTCAGCTTTTTTCACAACAACATTTTTAAGCAGAAAGGCACCGAGCCACAGAAACTGTGAAAAAATAGGCTAATAGTCTCCATCAATCTCCATTTATCCTGGATGACAAGTGCTTTAAGCAGCATAGGCAGTGGCACTAATCCAGTGGAGATAATAGCCATGACTACTGTTTAGAAAGTCATCTGTTCTTAAATACCTCAATCGATAGCCCATTACATAAGCATATTCAATGCTTCCCCTCCCCCCCTTCCTTTTAAGTAGGTAAAAATCTAGGTATTCCGTAGTGCATACTCATACGCTAGCAATCATGATACAGTCGTGTTCTAGCAGTTAAATATATAGCCCTGGAAAACAAAATGTTATTTGCTGTCCCATCTACTCTAAACAGATACATACACAAAATGCCGTAATCGAGCCTGTGATAGGCTGTACGTATGTATGGCATAGGGGTCAACAGTAAGAAGCACTTCAAATACTGCAACAGCTGTTGCTCTTTAACAGAGAACATCAGCGTTATATACTCTTCATTTGTTATGATATGCTGGAGAATAAATCATTTCATTGTGGTACATGATTAATAAGCATGCAAAAATAATTGCACTAGTTAATTGGTGATTGGCTGAAAATGGAAACAAGTTCATTACGTACTAGCTGCAGAAAATAGACATGGGAATATAATCAAACAGATCTGAGTTACAACTGAACAAGTTACTGTTCTCCATCTGAACCAATGTAACCAGATGTGTGCATGTTTGTAGAAGTGATTAGGAGTACCTTAAGAATCAGAGCAGTTTAACCTCTGGTATTTTTCAGCGGTTTATGAGTCATGTACATATATCTAACACTAATCTCAATGTGTTGATTTAAACATAACACTGTTCTCATTCTTAAAGAGGAAAAGCGTGGGTTCAATAATTAAATGATCATTGCATATCAACTTCTACAACATTTCCTTACTTTTTGTGAAGGGAAGAAAAGAGGAAAATGATCTATTGAAAGCTTTTCAAAACCCTAAATATCTGGAAACCATGCAGCTTTTCTCCATCTGATGTGACAGAGCTGCTGCTTATCTTCAGCTCAGTTGGTGTCTTGATGATGATGTTATAGATGGAACAAAAGCTTTGTGATACATGGAGAAAGTAGTAGTTCACTGGGAAAGACAAGAGTGTGTGAATGGCTGTATGGAATAAGGGTTTAATCCAGGCTAGTAGCCTGTACAACGGTGGCAATAAGCACGTAATTATGGAAGAGGAAAAGCCCCAGATGAGTGTATGATATCCCTCTTATACTCCTCCAGCCCTCTATTATTTCTGTCCATAAAGAGAATATGTATTCTATGGATTTCAACTAGTTGTCAGACTGAAATTATGAGTGGGTTTTTTCTGTTGTTTATTGACAGAGCTATTGCCTTCTCAGAATAATATTGCAAGTATGACTTTCAGGTTTTTTAAACAGTCTTCCTTACCTTTTCTTAAATTTAAAGGAGTAGTGACTTTTCAGTTATTGTCTGCCTTTTTTTTAGGTTACAGCTGGCATTTGTGTCTGTCCTTTTGTAGATGCTCTGAATTGTCTCTTGTCTTCTCTGGTCTGCAGGTTTTGGCTTCGGAAAGTCCTGTGGTCTTTCAAAATCCCTACCTTCTTTAGAATGACGTTCTTCATATTCCACTTGCTGTATCTCATTGTTTTCCATGTTTTACGAACAACTGTTTGTTCAGAAAAAGATTTGGAAATAATTATGATGATCACATAATTTGGTGAAATTAATGGAAGTAAAAAAATTAAATACATATGCCTGCATTAAGAAGGAAATGAAATAAATAAATCTATATCCTTTTAAACTGAAGTGACACATAGTTTTAAACCACTTCATTATTGAATACGTAGCTCTGAAAGACTTTTAGAATGTGTCTACATACTAGAAAAACAGCATGCTTAATAAAAAAATCTAGAATTACACATTTCCTTCTGAATGGCTTGAATGTTCCTTGAAAATGTGGCTTGATTTCTGGTTTGTACGCTACTAGAATAAGTGGCAAATCACATATACCTTTCTAAAGCATTGATGGATACGTAAATGGAAAATATTCCATAATTGCCACAGATGCAATCTCTTGGATTATATCATACGCTTTATTTGATTTTCAGCCTCAGCTGACTACTCTTTGGACTTGTATTGAGATGAGAAATTTGGCAGACAACACAGTGAATACTTTTTGGTTCCTGTGTCTCTTTATTCTTAAATTTTTGGCTTTACAACCTATGAAGAAGATTTGCAGCAAAACAGTGAGCCCCAAGAGAACAGTTTCTATATACATCTGCAGTTTAGGTCATCTAATCAGGACAGGAAAGAATACTTTCTGGGTGTGGTGTTTAAAGGTAAATGTAATCAAGACCTGCTGACATAAAATCCAGAGGTTTGAGAAGTTTATTTGGACATTATACTTCCCTTCTAATTCTAAGACTTTCAAGTGTTTCATGTGTCAGACAGTTTGTGAGTTTGGTTTTTGCAATCCCAGTAATAAGTAGTAAAAATAATATTAAGCAAGTAGCGATAGCACTGTGAAAAGATTCCTTGTGTCTAAAAGTTTCCAGACATGAGTTTATAAAACTCTTCTGTATGATAGGCAAGGCCATTCTGAAATCTAAAATACATGCATTTTAGAACTATATCATTAGCTAGAGAATAAAACAACACTATTGGAAAAGGGTTTGGAGTTTGTTTCTATTCATTCACTAAAAACGAAAAAGCAGAGATAAAGAAATAGATGCACAGTTGACTGAAGACATTGAACATGTCATTGCATTTGGGTGTCTTGACAGTTCAGAAGGAACCATATGCACAGATGAAACAATAATAAAGCCATCACAAATGATTCTTTCCAACCTTTCTGACTGTCTACACAGAGTGAATGCAGGCATCTAAAACACAAGGTGTATATTTTTTCCCCTAAATGTAGCACGTTTGGTTTCTAAGAGAGAGTCAGAAACATTATCTCCATGCTAGCTTTTCCTAGGGTCAAACCAACACTTTCCTTCACTGTGTCTCACCCCTCACGTGGTGTCTAGCAAAGAGGCAATTAATACTATCTGCCAGGGATAAGGGAGGAATCTAGTGAGTTTAATTAAAGACACTGGAGATTGTAAAGGGGACAGAGATTATGTATTTTCTTTCAGCTATCTCTTTCCATTTTTATAGAAGATTTCATGTGTTACTTACAGGTTCAGAGAGATCAAGGTTTGGCATTTTGCTTAGATATTCAGCCCCTGACAAGGCTGAGGGTTGCTTGTTATTCTGAGCAAACATCAGGAAAACAAAATACCACACGAAGCCTGACTCGGTCATTACTGCTTTCAGTGACTACATTTATGCACTTATTCTTGACAGAGCAAAACTACAGGAAGGCTACACTCCCCTGGACTTTCTTTTCTTCAGCTCCCTCTCTAATCCTACACCTTCAAGAGTGCATGACGAGTTGATTAATAAATAGCAAATAAGGTAAAAAATGTGGAAAACACTTGAATTTATGCATTGCATTACTGTCTAGGTGCACATAAAGAAGACTATAGACTGTTTTCTGATCTTTTTTAGCTTAACCTGTATTCCACTTATCAATATGTTTTTTCTTAATTGCTTCCAATGAAAAATTCAGCGACTGGGGAGAAGTGAGCTGAAATGGAAATCCCAGGTTTTTCTGTTTCCAAATGTGAACAGAGCGACTTTCGTAAAAATGCCTTTCATGAAAATGAAATGTCTGTCTCTGAGGACTATCCCAGTGAGGGATATGTTAAAACTTGTTGGCAAACTTACTCATTGATTTTTAGATTTAAACTCCCCAAGTCTAAAACAAGGTCGTGTATTTGTTCCTTTGCTTGCTTGCTTACTTTCTGTGACCTGGTATACCCCAACCTTCAAGAAAGTTTGTAATAGAGTGAGTAATTTAAAAAAAATTCTCAGATTACAACTAAAATAAAGGCAGTGTGGCCAATAGTACTGTGCCTTGTTAAACATTACCCTGAACATTTTAATTTAGTCAGTATAAAATCCTATTAAAATTCAGTTTTGTCACCGATCTATTAAAACGTCATTTATCTCTTACTGAGAAGGTGGTGAAAAAGCAATGAAAACAAAGAGTCAAGATTAAAAGAAGAGATTTTCTGCTGGTTACAGATATGATAGGTCAAATATTGCTCAGTATAGTGTGCGTGAGACAGTTCTCCTGGTATTGACTTTGTCTACAGGATAACCTAAGGATGCAGCTTTCAGGATAACGATCTTTTTATGGTTCAGCAAGTGAAACTAGCAATAAAAACTGCCACTCCCATACAAAAGTAACTCATGGTGACTGTCACTTCTGCAGCTGATGAGCCCTAATTATTACAGAAATCTCCCAGTTTGTATTACTGTTGGCTTTACCTCACAAATGGAAACAAAGATGGGCTCACGGTATGGACACAGACGAAACATTTTTAGCATTATACTTTTCAGTGCCATTTTGGTATTTTTCTCAAACTAACTGAAACTTCTGATTCTTTACAAAGATTGATATCAGAGATTATATTTACCTGAGATGATATGAGAGAGCACAATATTTTTTCCTTCATAGATGCGATCTAAAATATTTATAGTGTGGAGGTGTTCCTGATGTCCTGCTCCCAATTTCTTTGTTCTGTTTAAGGGATGTAAATATTTCATGCTAAAAGTTTCCTGGTTCCTTTTCAGTTTTCATAAAATCTGGATAAGATTTAAAAATTCAGAGGAGAATTTTAATGTTTAAAGTAAATGTTTAATATTTAACATTCTAGTTTCTGATTGTTATACTTTATTAAATCACGTCAGGACAAACTTTCAGCTAGAGATGCTCAAGTGTAAATAGTTGTGGTAGGTGTGTGCACAAGGACCTATTCCTCACCAGCACTGGTAGGAAAGGTTAAGCACTGTGTGACTGAGTAGCTCAGCATTGCCCACCTGTGGGGCTTTCAGTAACTTGTCAGCTGGAGAGGAGAGAAGAGAAGGGAAAAAAGATGATGGACATGTATTAGAAGGGTTGGAAGCTTGTGCATGCCCTGTGTCAGATGGAGGATGTAGGCAAAGGAATGAAGGGATGGAGCTGTTGCCAGGCACAGGGCATTGAAAAGCCCAGAGACCTGCACAGGGTACGCTGTGCCCCTCTCCTCCGGCAGCTCAGGCACCCAGTGATGTCCATGGCCATGGGCTACTTGAGGAAAGCCCTTACCGGGGTGCTTTAAGCAAGTGCCTTGCGTCCACAGAGGGTAGGCTTCAAGGCAGATACTCTGGTTTCAGAAATCTGCTAAGGTTAAAATATATAATTCAAACTGAGTGTGCACTTGGAATTGGGCAGAATTGTGGAGTTTCAAATTTATTTGTTTGAACCTATGATGGTATTAACTATTTTATAACCATATTGTGTAGGTAGAAGTGCTTAGCAAAAGTTAAGTCTGCAAACACAGAGGATGAGAAGGGTGGAGAAGTATGATAGGTTCAAACAAAAGAACAAGGGAAACAAATGCAGGTCTCCTTTAGGTTTTCCTCTTAAATCAGATTGATATGCATTCAGTCTCTGAAAATCTAAAACTTTGTGAGAAGATAACCTGCTTTCCTGTGGGAACTTTATTTTTTTCTGTTAGAAGTAGTTTTGCCATTATTGGTTTTATGTTATTGCATTTTCAATCTGATCTTATTTTTCTGTCAAAAACAAAACTATCACTGAACTTGCCGAATGGCTTTAACCTCTCAACAAAATTCGGAAAGTCTCCTGCTTTATTCCTTTAGTTCTTCAAAAGACTTTGTGTGTTCAGGTCAGTAACTGCAGTTTCCACCCAAAGATCAGCACAACTGTGTCAGAGAGTGCAATCTTCCCAAGTCTGCATTTGTAATGCAGGTTTTCTAACCACACTGGAATTTCGGAGTTTACTCCAAATATGTTACAGAGTTGGGATAAATGTGTTTGAGGGGTTGTTCTCAAAAACTAATGTTCAGTTACTGTTTGACTTGTGTGGCTTGCTGAACTGAAGTACTCCTTGTCAATATTAGCTAACTGTAGAGCGTTTTGGCAACCAGTTGTAAAGCATGGCTCTGAATAGTTTTCTCTCTTAGAATATTCCTCAAGGCTAAAATATTTTTATGTTTAACAACAAGAGGAAATAAATTTAAAATGCAGACTGAATGTCTCCATGTGAAAGAAGAAATTTAACCTTAAATAGAAATTCTCTAGTGTACAGGTTTGTATGTCATTTTACTTGCTTTCCAGAAGGAAGTGTGTTTACCAAATATGTTGCTGTAAGGCAAAAAAATTTTAAACAAGTGATTTATTTTAATGTTGATAAGGTTCTATAATAAGAGCTATAGTTGATATTTAATCTGAATTATAATCAGTCATAGAGAAGATGTGCTGATGGCTATACCTGTTGGCTGACTTAAACTTATAGTAAATACATATTTTTCTATTCCACAAATAATATCTTGATACTCTCAGCACCCTTAGTTCTGTGGCATTCCCACCAGTTATCAAGTAGCATGTGCTTATCTAGCTCATGCAATGCCATGGTATAGATAATCAAGTGAATACAAAAGTCTACCCAGCGCATTGTGCAGCACCATGAGGAGCTAGTAGCTTGAGGCCTGGAGACAATATCCATCTGGGCTCAAGCCAAGGTAATTAGTTCTGCCTCCCTGAAAGGGTAATTAGTCGAAGCACCACACTGAGGCAGCTCTGGTTCTTCTGGCTCCTGAGATAACTCAGCACAGCCAGCTCAGGTGGCTCTGCAAGGTGCTGCTCCACCGAGCCTGGGATATAGGCATATTTGTCCATACCGCAACAGAATAGCTTTGTCTCCCTTGAATTGCTGCGTCTCTTAATCTTTTCTCTTTGTAATCTGAAATAAGTAAAGCAGCTTTAGTTGTACTTTCCATATAAAATGCTAACTTCATATTAGCTAAATGAAGGTCAGCTCTTTCCACTTTTCCTTAATAAGTTCTTCAAATAAGCGATGTCTGTTATGAAACTACTATGGCTGACCAGAGGACAGTCATTAAAAATGCATGGCATATTACAGGACATCATTTATACTTAGTATGTGTAGTAGAGTGATCATTTATGTAGTTTATTTTACCGTGTTTGCCCCATTCAGGCTGTGGATTCACTTCTTAAATATATTCTCTTGGAATTATATTATGGAAGTGAAGAGTAGTCCCTCTTCAGCCCTGCACCCTATGCCATTAATATACTGTTTGGCAGATGTTTCGTTTGCCTTTCTTACCTTTCTTTAATTTGAATTTTCAACTTTTTCATTTTACATTGCCTCATAAGGCTTTTATTTTTAAAACAAAGTTTGACTTCTGATAGAACTACCACTGTGGTTTATTATGTAATATAATATCCAGAAGGTCAGACATGAGTCTTCTAACTACAAGCCAAAACAAGTTGCTACTGATTATTTCAGCCAAAACACCCAAGTGCTGAAATGGTCTTCCAGTGCTGACTTTTATGTAAACACTATAAAATGACATTTATACCTGCCAGGCAGTTTTTGCAGGTATTGATATCACAGAAGTCACTGCTGAAAAGTGACAAAAAGTAAATACAGGAGATTGAAAAATGGTCTGATGATTTATTTTTTTAAGTAAACACAAAATAGTCAAAATAACTTTCAGTTATTTAAACAGTTGTCTGTCTCCAATTTCTGTTGCTTGTACACACTTAGCTGCCTGCAGAACCTCACATAGTGGCCTGCCAGGTCTTGACTGGTCTCTGTGAACTACTGAAACGTCCCTCTCCTATAGTTGAGGATTTTGACAGTTAAACAGTAGGAAAAAAAACCCCAGATGTGCACTAATGACTGAGAATGCACCAAAAAATATTTCCTGTATAGGAAGTTCCTGATAGTGTCATCACTCTTTTCGCATTACATGCCCTTCAGTCTTGTTAGCACGTTGTTTTCTGAAGTGTGGATCTGTACCCTCATCTTGATGTGTCCGTGTTCAATTGCTTTGTAATGACTGCTGAATAACATTTTTATTTAAAGTTTTTTTTTCTATTTAAGAAAGCTTTTCTATCTCTTGCCAAACTCTAGTTCCTCTTAGAATGTTTTTTTGGTAAGTTTTACTTTGTCTTCCATCTGTACTATATTTCTAGCCCACTCAAAGCCCTCATAATTCTTTCTTCAGTAGTTATGAGGTCAGATTAATAACTAGTATTGCAAATATGTGAGTATCAGGTTGTACATCATTCTATCAGTCAATAAAAGGAAAACTTCAGAGATCTTTAGTTGCAGTCTGTCTAGCTACCGAATATACCTTCTGCATGTTGACTGAGTCTCATAACTTTTAACTTAATAGAATTAATTCCCTCCTGACTATACTCTTTTACCGAGTTTGCAGCTACCCATAAAGGCACAGTCATATGCTTTACCAGCAGTACTTCTTGATGTCTTGAGTATTCCTGAATAAAGTTATTCTTCTATTTTTGATAAGAGAAGCTGATGTGATACAGTCATGAAAACTTGGATATTTATTATATAAATTCATTGTCAATTTTGTGTTTATAATTTCACCCACTGGCTGAGCAAGTATCACCAGGTGTTAATTCAATCACCATATGCATAAGCTTGAAAAATACAGCAGGCAAGAACTTGAAAATCACCTAACTGCCTCAACACTGCTGCTCCAAGATTAGAGAATTAGATTAAGATTTAGTTTCTGATTTCCCATTCTTTTATACTCCTCAAAATAATTACTAATCAGCATCGGAAAGCAACAGAAAATAGATTTCCCATAACCTTGTAGATTGGCTAGACTGAAATTAATAGGAACAAAAGAATTAATGCATTGGAGAATATTAGGTCCATTTATCATGATGCTGACAGAGGTTAATATCAGCTATTTTAGAGGAAAACTTTAGAAAGCAAACTTTGTTTAAGGATGTTTGAAAATAACTGTTTCCATAGAAAGGAGCTATCTGCTTTCCCATTACAGTACATCTGAGGAAATGCGGTCATAAGACAACACAATTTTTCTGTGTTACTGAAATCAGTTGGAAACTGTAATCGTGGTACTGAAAGCATGATTTTTTTTTCTTGTTCATGTTGCTCATTTCTTGTTCCTTCTTTTTGCTTTGCTTTTTTGATTCTTTTACCTCCTCTTGTAAAAATAAAGATAGTATATCGTGTACTTCCATAACTCTGCACCGCAATTTACAAACAAATCTCTACTTCACCTTCCCTTTGCCTTGGAACTGCACATTAGAGTGCAAGAGTACTTGTTTTACCATTGCAGTGCAAAGGGAAAATGTAGCTCACAATAATTACAGCATCATGCAAAGGCTGAGCATGCCATAAGGAATTGTGCTGCCACCTCCTTTTTCACTAAATAAAGTATGACAAGTCATTTCTGCATAGCATCTTTTGGGAAAAAAGAATATAGAATTACAATTACGTTAAAAACATATTTTCATCACCAACACAATACTAGGTTACTCAGCTGAATGTGCTAAGAGAGGTATCATCTAAAGAAGAAGATGCATTTCAAATTTGAACTAAACTGCTGACAGACTTCGTGGTTTCACTCTTGCAGAAGAGATGAAGTGAGTGGCAGCATGGCACTAGCAGCTGTGGGAAGTGCTGTTAACCTTGACCTTTTAAGAGGCAGAAGGCAGTCTGGTAGAGTGTTAGTATTTTCCTGATCTCCTGATTCAGCCAGAGATGTAGTACAGTTTTGGTAGTGTCTAAACTGAGTTCTGTAAAAGTTTGCCGTGCTATAAAGAGGTGCAAACTATGCAGCTTAGCAAACCTGTCAGACAGCAGGAATAACACATACCAACTATTCAGGTACACAACTGTTGTCTGAATTGTTTTTTTGGTCAGTTTTAGGCTTGAAATTCACCCCAAGAATCAGCACAAGTCTTAATGTACTAGTTACCTCTCCTAAAATTATCTTTCTAGAAAGTAGGTGGTTTACAGAAAGTGCTTCAGACCTTTGCGTGGGGCAAAAATAATGTTTTAACAACATGTGCATAACAATTGGATGTGAGGAACAGATCAGGACTGCTTAAAGACCCATTCTCTAACCAAGACATGCTGTGATTCTGTTTAATGCAACATGAAGATTATCCTGGTATATAAGGTGGCCAAATTTTCTTCTTTTTTTTTTTTTTTTAATATAGTTCTCAAACAACCAAATGGTAGCTATTTATTATAACAGGGTAGAAAACATCATAAAAATTTACCTCAGTTGTTTTGCCAACTAAAACAAACCTGTGGCAGTCCTGAGAAGTATTAATCACTCAATATGTCTTTTTGCTAGATAGGGTATGCAGAAAATGCTTAGCTCTAATTCAAAGAACCAGTTCACGTCTTCTGGAGTGGAAAAAACTCTCTACAAACAGTGCCTTATTAAAGAAAATTGAAAGTGCTGGTACAGCAGGGCCATTCGTGTAATAATTAGGAGAAAAAAAACAATTTAAAAAACCACTATGATAGGTTATGTCAGGTGAGTTGAGATGTATTGTATTGATTCTTTCCCCTGTTATCAGCATAAAAAGATAATGCTTTTGTCATTCCTGTTTCTGTATCTTACAACAGATGAAACAAATCAACAGACAGGCTTATGATGGATTTCAAAGTCTGCACACAAAACAGGTTCAGTAGTATATGCCCAACGCCTGTAGGATTGGGATGACAGGAAGAAAAGACTAGATAACGCTCTGAGGAAAACCCACTATCAATCACATTCTATATTCAGTGGAAAAATGTGCCATTCGCTGAAAGATTGTGTCATAGTGGGTGGTATTTTGGCAAAATATTTGTGCATAGTTATTCAAATGACTGCTATTGCATTGTGTGGGTTTATGGCTGTGTGACATGTATTCTTGCTAGCAATGCTTGTGCAGGATAGAAAACATTTGGCATTGAACAGAAGATAATAACTCGCTTAAAGCAAATACTTGATGATCTGGTCAGATAATCTGCAGTGACTCCCAGAATATAAAAGAGTAGAAGAGAGGATTCCATTATTTAACTTTTTTATACGAATATTAAAAAAAAAATCAAGAATGTGTTTATTATTTTTAAAGCAATTGTTTTAAAAACATAGTTTCTAAATATTACCACGGTCTTTTTACATTTTAAGGTGAAACTTAAATACAGTGCCCTTCTCCATTCAGATCACGAAGTATTACCAAGTAAGTTTATTGCAAAGGAAGTAGTTCACTTGTATTGTAGGGGAACAGCAGAGCCTTCCAAAACATTGGAATGTTTTGGGTTGTTGAGAGACACACATTTTTAAAACAAAAATGTGCATTGCTGCTCCTGAAAATCCCCACAGCACACCCAGATTCAGGCACATACACACACTATTGAACTGAACCGTCTCTGGAACTGAAGCTGTGTGTCAGTGTTTGGCTGAATCTGAATCGCCAAGGAAAACTCAGAATATTGACAGAAGATTCTTTATCCTGGTCATACACCATTTATGACAAATGCTTCATATTTCAACTTAATCAGATGTTGGCAGGTGTACCTGACATGACATAGCTTAAGAAAATGAAGCAATAGTAGCGTAGGAGTGAATGCAGGTGCTGTGTGAAGGCTATGGGAAAGAAGACTGTTTAACTGTTTAAGACTGTATGCACTGCAACCTACAGTGCTGTTAAACCACTCAGACCTGTGTAATTTCAAATCTGCTCTTGTAATGCCAATCCAGGGCCCACCAGAGTGAAGGAAAATATATTTATTGATACAAAGCTGTTATATCAGCTGTGTATGGTATCTGAGAAAGAAGAATGTACACTAGTTTCATTGGCAGCAGAACTGGTTAAACAATCCAAACACACTATACCCTTTAATTTTCACTGTTATTAAAATAGTATCGTTACCAATAGTACTTGTCCCTTCCCTCTTTCTTCCCCACCCCTTTCCTCCTTTCTCTAGTCAGGCTAACCCCACCTTAATAGCAATTCAACTTCCTTACTGCAGAAAGGGATAATTTTCCCAGATACGTGGAAATCCTATCACAGCAGTTGTCATGGCAAACTCACAGTTGTTGTTCTTGAATTCTTATGATCTTTTCAGCAGATAAGAAAAAAACAACCAAAAGTTGTACAATTATGAGAGAAGTTGGCTTGCAACTTGAGAACTCAAAAATTTGAGAGATCTAGAAAATTAGACATCTAAGAATCTATTAAAGATATTCTGTATTAATTAGCAACAATTGTAATTTCTTGCATTGAAACAAAATGGGATGACAACGGCCTTTGCCTGGTAATGAGGAATAAAACCTAAAAGAAGTGTGAAATCAATTACTTCCATGATTGTTGTGTTAAGTGTTATGCAATCAGACGCTGCTTTGCATTCATAACACATCCAGAATCTCCTATCTGAACAAGTTTCATTATTCTAGCTGTTTCTCTAAACCTTAGTTTCCTCTGAAACTAAAATCTTTGATTGCAATAATAGTGCAATTTACTGCAAAATTCTTCCTCATCCTAAGGTATAAATTGGCAAAATCAATATGTAATAATATTTTGAAGGTCATACATTTCAATTATACTCAGACTTAATGCATTGGTTACAAATTGCTTTAATCAGGGATGTGTGAAGCAAATGCATAGGCTCTGGAAAATTATTTCAAATATTGTTTTATTCTTGTCACTTCTTTATTTCTTAATAAATGTTTCCAAGAAAAATGAAACTGTTTTGCCTGAGACAGCTGGATAAAAAACATGGACAATTTCTCTAGTGAAAATATTGATTGATTCCCATAATGTGAACATAATAACTGGAAGGATAAGATCAAATAATGGCATCATACTGCCTTGTAGATATTTCTGTACATAAGCCAGAATTTTGTTGAATGCAAACTGTATTATTTTGATCTAAAGTTAATTTTGAATTTTCTGTTTCATAACATGCAGTGGATTTCTGTGAAGTTTGGAGTATATACAGTACAAAATTCCTTCATATTTCCAGTTCGCAAATAGGACAATAGATAAGCAACCTTGTCCACTTACATAAAAAAGAAGCAAAACATGACCAAGACCTTTAAATGTTGATAAAAAGTATTTAAAGAATTAACCTACCTGAATTATTATTATTAAAATATTAAATGTCATTCACTTGATTTGAGCATTGTAAATATATCAGCCTCTTAAGGAGTTGTAATTGCTGGAGACATATAAATTGGAGCCCTTTTGGATTAAATAGGAAGGGGGTTTTCCCCTCCTGAGCCCTTCAAGTTCACTGGAGTTGTTCATTTTCTTGAGGATTGGGAGAAACTCATGTCTGTGTTTGGTAAAGTGGTAGTCTCAAGAACAGAGTTAATTAAAATAACAAAACAGATGCTTTTTTGTGATGGATGTGCTGTTTTGCTGAAATTGAAAAGGTTTCACAGAAATACGTTGAGCTGAATAAAAATTTTGGTAGATGGAGTGTCTGAGGTTCAGGATAAAATGTTGAGAACAAAAAACACATTCTTGCAGTAGCTAATAATGCTCTGGCGCACTCAGATGGAATTGGGGAAATATGGTCAGGGTCCTGTTCCACTTCATTTGGTTCATCTCTCAGCCCTTTTGCAGGAACTCTTCCCTTTTCTGTGCATATTAGCAGGGGCAGAGACAGACTGATTTCAAAATGAGGAGGTTGGGAATCTTAGAATCATAGAATCATAGAAAGTTTTGGGTTGGAAGGGACCCCTAGAGGTCATCTAGTCCAACCCCCCTGCAGCAAGCAGGGACACCACTAACTAGATCAGGTGGTCCCAGGGATGCCAGGCAGAGCTCACTGCTGCCAGAGCCGCTTCTGTACAAAGTCAGCATAAAGAAAAAGTTTTCTGCAAATTGTTCACTCTTCATGAGATTAGTTTTCCACTGGCTTAGCATATTCAAACAGGGTCTGACTGGCACTGGTAGGAGTGCACAGACGGGAACAGGAGGAATGTGTAGGTACAGCAGCGGACAGTTTTGTATCAGCTTGGCCTTTTTTCATAAAATAAAATGTCTCTGGTTTCACCTACACCTATTTGAGTGTGATTGGAACAATCATGATAGTTTTCTGTCTCAGATTAAGATAAATTTTCTTAATATCTTCTTAAACATGTGTAATTTGTTTCAGTCTGTGTTAAAGCTATTTCTTCCCCCCCCTCTTGTCTTAGGGTGATACAGAAAATTGTTTTGCGTACTTTTTATCCATTAAAAGAATTTGATGCAGGATGCATTCTGCTCAAAGGGTGCTGGAATAACAATGGCCAAGATTAATTTTGGCATTTTGGGGTACATGTGAAGCATGAAAAATGGAATGCATAGGGTTTTATATGTATTCCCCAATATGGACAATGTTTCTTAAGTCGACGAATACCAATCAAGTTGTCACTCTTTACTGGTTTGCAATGCTGCACTTCAATCTCACTAAACCACAAGCTTATTTCAGAAGTTCATATCAATGGATTTTGTGAGAGACTTAGAAAGCCACATCAACTGTTCTGCACAGAGAAGCTGAGGCATTGGAAAGGACTGTGTTTTAAGCCTTATTCCTGCTTACCTAACTCTTAACATTTAAAATCTCTTCTATACTTCCTACTACATGTACCATGAGTAACACGCATAGTGCTAACAGTACATCCATGATTATTCCAGCATTCTGGTTGTCTTACGATCATCACTTCTCCCTTTTGGCTAGCAAATCTTGACATTTCTTCATGAGTATGAAATTCGACTACTCTGATAGAAGGCCTTTTTGAGCAGGTATTCAAAAAATTAGAGGTACTAACTGGAGAGAAGCCACACTTGCACGTACATGAACGTGAGTGCTACAGCAAGGCTGAAGGGAAAAAATGCCTGGCTAGATCTCTGACCACACACTCTGCCCATGAACTCTTCTGTGACTTCTGTCACACAGCAATTCCAGAGTGGCTCATCTTGAGTCCTGGCAGGGATTCGATTGAGATAGAATAGGACTATATATCTGTTATAGCATTCTCTAATGGCGCTTTTTTCCCCCCTACTCAGCTCCCAGATAGTCTCAAAATAAAGTAAGAAGCAATACAACTAGGGGAGTTGCTTTGTAAAATCAATCAGCACCAAAATGGTGACGAATTTTACAGAGGTTTAAATCTCCTGTTTTCTTGAGTGGTCACTACACAGACACTTGGATACTACTGATGTCTCAGTTCTGGAGCCATTATAATGATGGCAGAGTAGGCTGTGTTCCTTTCTCTTTCAGGAATGAGGAATGACTGTTGCTTTCAAAGCCTTTATACCTGCTAATGCATACAGAAGAAAGAACATACTTTGCTTTTTCAGAACAGCAGATGCTGCCTGCAACTGAAAATGGGCTTCTCAGAAAGACAGATCTCTTTGATAGACAGCAATACATGGTAATACAGTTGGTTACAGAGTATATTTTATAGATGAGTGTGCAAAGTGGTTTTGATCTGAAAATCTGAAAGAAAAATATGCACTACCAATAAGTAATTCTTTGATTAGAACTCTGTGAAATTTTATGTCCTTAAAACAATATAGAGAAATTGCTCCAAATTTTCCATTTTTTATTTCTTCTTGATTTTTCTCTATCTTGCTCTTACATTTTTGGTTCAATAGTCTCAGAGACAATCTGCTATATAGGGATGTGGCTTTAAATACCTCTTCTGTTCTTAGATAGTGTACAACAAGATGAAAAATTGATTCATTTTTCATGAAGTGTCCAGAGTAAATTACTATATTTGCATATTTTGGAAATTCTTAAAACTGAGTGAATCCATTGCTTAATATCCTTTTCATTCACTTCTTACATGCTTTTGAACACATTATTTTGGTGTTTAGATTTTGTGTTTCCATGTGCAAGTAATGAAAAAATAGACTTCTAAGCCTCAATTTTCACACTGAATTTACGTGTTCACATTGATTCACGTGAACCTTACCAAATAAAGTGGGCTTTTCAGAATGTTTAGGTACTGTTGAATGCTGATTTCACACCAGAAAAGTTTATCTGCCAAATGGGCTTGATCTTAGTTACAGAGAGCTCACTGGAACCATTTCTCCTGTTTGCATATGACGTCCAGCTGCAGCTGACAAATGCTGGCTGGTCCGGTTCTCTAACAGCTTGGGGGGCACAGGGAAGGCAAACCTCACTGACAGCTCTTTGTAATCGATCTACACAGCAAGAACATTTTTATCTGTTTCAAGTGGATTCCTTCACAGAGATCAAACATTGCTCACAGATATTCCAGAATCTAAGAAGGAAGCAAAGCTCAATAAATCATTTGCTTGTTTACTCAGTGGAAATTCAGGCACAAAGATATGTTCCCTTCATTCTGCTTTCCTTTTTAACTTTAGAATACTTGCCAAGTTAGGAACCTTTAGAAACTTATTATTGCTCTTGCTGAATTTTAATGTTACTTCTTGGAGAATTATTTGTGTTGATCTTTAATTTAAAAATAGCTTTATTCACTTTAAATTTCCATGAAGTTTTCTGTTTCAGAATTTGGTTTAGCTACTGAGTAACTTAGTTTCCTTTGTTTTCCTTAAAGGTCACATTTTCTTGGGTTTTGCCTACAGAATCCGGAGGTCAGAACATTTGCATTTGAAAAGGTTACTTAATATGCTGAAATCTAATACATATAATAGTAAATTACATGCCAAAATTAACAATAGCCTTATAAAGTCCTTGGATTTGAACTGTTTAAAGTCAGAACAAACCAGGCTTAATGAGTGACTATGCTTCCTTCTGAAATCTTAGGAGACTGATATTGAGCATCACAAGCATTTTCTCCAAGATTACAAGGGCTTAAACACTTATTGGAATCCACAAGATTTTAAAGTCTTTGTGAGAGCAGTTTCCATTTCATTGATACCTAGTGAATTGCAGCATATGTGCTTTCTTAATGACCTGGCATGTAGGCATTACTGTGGCAACTGCTATAAATCAGGACCAAATTAGAATTTAGCAATCATCTCATGCAAAACAAAGTTGAAGTCAAGCGCATTTGAAAAACTCAAGTAGTAATGCCCCTGTCGTTTATGTCACGTGACTTGCACAGAGAAATGGTGGTACTGGATCAAGGCAAAGGTCCACGTCACAACTGAGGCCAACAATAGATGCTTAGGGAAGACTACAAGAAAATCAAGCATGTAGTGCGATTTCCACATTCCAGTCAATACTCTAAATTAACTTTATATTAACACAGAAAGCTCTTTTTTTCCTCCTGTAATTTAAATGAATTTCAACATTGGAGGATGTCTTTAAATGTGAAATTTGTTAATAATTTTAATTCTGAAATAGTTTCCAGGTTACACCAGACCCAGCACACTCATAGCCGGGTTAAACTAGCTCACAAAAAAACCAAATTATTTCCTCTCTACAAGAAATTTGAGCAGATGCAGATGAGTCACTGCCAGTTCTAACAGCCAGGAGGCTTTTGTGCGTTATCCATATTTCATCAAGCATGAATAATTCCCACTGAAGTCAAAGGGATTTTACCTATGGTGTCTTCAGATATGTTGGGACTTATATGGTGTCTGTGATCTAAAAATATACTTTTCATCTGCACAATTTAAAGGTGTTCTGAAAGGTGAAGGATAGCCAGATTGTCAATTGGCAGTCATCAGTGTCATTTGCCACCATTTTGTAGATGGGAAAATTGAGGCACAGAGAGGTTAAGACATCTGATGCTGATGTGGTGAGAGTTCCAGAGATGAAATCACTGTTCCTCTGAACGGGAACATCTACTGATTTCAGTTAAACTAGCAGTGTCACTACAGACTGTGACTTCAAACCTTGTTTTTTGACATTTCTGTAGCCTCTACAATACAGTGAGGAAAGAAGAATCCATTTCACTTCCTGAATTACAAAAGCAATATAACCCTCCTCTCTCCACGAGGAAGCACGTAGTTCCTTTATGCCATTATGTAGGAAAGCCAATACTTTAAAAAAAAATAGTGCTAAAGATTCATGGCTTTAAGGGATACAAGAACAATAATAATACCACACCTTAACTCTTTTAGAAGCATAGTGAAATAATCCAACTTTTTAAAACTAAATAAAATGCATAGTAAACCCAGGGAAGACATATGTCCAAACAGTTAAAGCATCTTGTTAACAGTATTGAATCAAATGATGCGTTTTCCTCTAAAATAAATGAATGCAAGAGCATGGTCTAATGGTCACAGTTTAAAGGTGGGAGTGAAAAGACTCTGGAGCTGCAGACTTATGAGTTTCTCATATTGTTTAATGTTTTACTAGAAAAGACCACCAAGAAATATAGCACCATATTTTGGCATGATTTTCCCATGTATGTAGATGCACATTTCTTTTCAGGTGAGACTCCCAAATGTGTTTCATACAGGCAAAAAATATCCTTTTCCAAGCCTGAATTACTTTATGCTTCAGCAGTTTATTTGACTATAGCTATCATTTACATTGGTGTATATTAGATAGCAAAATGATCTGTTATTGGAAGAGGTAGCTGCTTCAGTCCCACTCACCATTTTCAGCTGAATGGAAAAGCATTGTGTAAAACAGCAATGAAAGTTTTCTGGCCATATTTTCTTGTGCTTCATGCTTGAAGCCTAAGGCACACTGAAAGATGATGAAGAACCTCTTTTGCTTGCCGCAAGGCATATCATTAATATTGTCCGCTTTCCTCATTGCTGATGTCTATTTCCTTGGTTAGTGATTTTCCCTTTCTCAGACCTTTCTGAGGAAAATGCAACGGCAGCATCCATAGGTTATATTTGTAAACAGTGTTCTGCTTTTTTGAACGATGAACATGGGCCATCTTGCTGGTATAAATATGAACACCTAGACCTAAACCACAAATGTACTTAGATGATTGGCTGCAGTGAAAAATTCAGTGAGAATTTGATGCCAAAATGGTATTGTGGCACATGGCTTCACCCTATTTCTTTTGTGTCTGTATGCAGAACAAACAGTTGGCCTGCAGGCTTACTTCTGCCTAAACTGAGGGACACCTAAATTGTTTTCCAAGGTATTGCTTCAGCCTCTACCAAGCTTTGCCAGGAATAAAATGCTCTAGAATACTCCGCTTTTGCCTTTAATGGAGGTATTCACCCAAAGCTGCCAAAAAACCTGTTGCAAACAGGAATTAATTGATTTTTATCGTAGTGTGGGGTTACTATTATTGAACCTGATGTATTACTACTGATGGAAAACCTCAGGCGGAGAACATATTAGTTTTTCCTGTTCCTTTGGTTTGAGAAGTAGATCCATAAATAATACATAAATCTATGACTACTGTTCCTCTCCTCAAACCATTTCTCATTTTTTGCATATGTATGGTTTCTTTAAAGGTTAGTAGGACAACATCACAAAAGAAACACTATAACCCTAGGAAATATAATTGAAATGATTTCTAAATTATTATGACCTTGTAACTGCAATTTCTGCTGATAACAGTCATTCTATTTTTTCTGAAGATTGTGAGTTACATATCATTCTCGTGCTATAGAAGAAACCTCAGTTATTTGTACCCATATGTGTATGCAAGGGACAAGACAGTTTTTTGAATGCTTCCTAGGACCACTTGGAGGCATTCTGAATGGTATTTGGCAGTGGGACATCAGTATTGCTCAGCAGTGGCCGTGTAATCGGGCACTTGGGACTCCCTGGTGGGCTGCAAATACCTAAATTAATATTCTCTTTCTGACAAGGGGGTTAATATGCAAAATATATATGAATACTCCTCACGTAAGTTGTCCTGCAAGTATCTCCAGTTTTCATTGGTGAACTGCACCTCTTCCCAACCAAAACCACAGTTCATTGGTGAACACTGAGGTAAAAGTTTTACTAATCCCTGAAGGTGGCTAATTCCAGGAAAGCAGGTACTTCTTTTTCACTGGGTGAGAAAGATTTTGACGGTATTCTTAGAACTGATGCCCCTCTGTCCTCTGAAAGAGGTTTTCCTGCTCTAAATCATTTTTACCTAAAGCCCAGTTTTTAATTTAATTTCCCTCATTCGAAGCCTTACTACAGTCATTTTCTGATTTTCTAGTTGGATAAAGCAAAAATTCTATTATAACTTGGATGAAGTTTTCACCGAGTTTTCACCATTCTGACTTGATACCATTTTCCATTTAAATACTAGTCAGAACCTGATACAGAATAAGATAGCTGGTCATTTCAGAAACTTTAGTTTATAGAACTGATTTTCTAATAGATATACAGAAGATTGTTTTGCTGTTCAGATTGATTACCCTTGGTGTTCACTGCAGGGGGTATGTAGATACTATTAGAGGGACAGTGGCATGACAGATGTACATGGCTACAAAGTTAATGCCTTGACTGATCAAACCTCAAAGCATAGAAGCCATTGTTTTAAACAATGGATATAGAGTCAATACTGCTGGCTATCTGAATATTGCTCTTGCAAAACCAAAGTGATTCATTGCTATTTAATATGTGCTAGAGCTTGGCATAGTAACATCAGGTATAGATCTAGGAGTTTGTTCCGTGTCCATCACTGGTGTAAAAGTGAAGAACATTTTCCCTATATGACTGTAAAGAAGTGTCTCTCATTTTTACTTTCTTAAATTTTTTTTATTTTTCTTTTCGTTAAGCTATGGGAAGAAACTTGCTATATTTTATTCCCTGATGTACATTGGAATAATCCTTTCTTTCCAACTAAGCTCTGATTTATAATCCATAGTTCATTTAAGAGAGTGGGTGCTGAGCAGAAGGTTTCATAGAGAAGACTTTTGCATATCGTATTTTATTTAGCTGAGTATTAATACTTAGGAAATAAAAAACACCAAACCACAAGGTAGTGTAAAATGAATACCTAAAGTTCTATTTTGATGTGACAAAACTTAAAAAAAAATTACCTTTTTTTTTAAAAAAATGATATTCTATCTATCTTCACCACGAGCTTTGTCTAAGCCTTCCAGGAATTCTTTACATGAATTACCAGTACGTTTACAGCTCATACTGATTAGAGATGTTCAGAAAAACAATGAACAAAACATTTTCAGACTCTTAGGCATTAATTAACTCATTCTTACCTATACATTTAGGAAAGGAGAGATCACGTATATATTTTCATAGAGAAATTAAGAATCATACATAATATATGCAGTTTGCCCATTGCAAGCATTTGGCAGAGCAGGTAGACATTACCTGAAAAGGAGGCTTCTATAACAACAACAATTCCTTCAGTTCATTTTCAAAATAAATATGTTTTTAATGTTTAATGGAAGAGAATTTATTTATTGCTGTGATTATTTATTTGCATCTGGTTATTTATGCAATTATTTATTTGAATGCAGACTTGACAATTCAAACAAATACTCTCTATCACAGAGTCACTTTAGCGGGATTTATCAGTATCATAAGTAATTATGAATTTGGGGGTTTTTTTTCCAGACTAGTGCTTTTGAATGAGTGACATTCCAGACAAGCAGCTTACTACCTAATGAAAGGGAGTTGTCAGAGAGTAATTGCTAGGAGCTTTCTGAAAATCAGGCTTTTTAAAACTGAGTGTTAAGATCATTAGAAGCTTCTTAAAAGCATGTCCTTCTTTTTGCTTCAGTGGCTTTGACTGAAGTTAAGTACATGAGAGTGATTATGGCAGCTACCTCTCAGGTAAGCAGTGGTGATTTGTGAGGAAATTAGTATAAGCAAGTTAGGTAAATAGGGATTTGAACGAGAAAGGATGTTCTTGATATATGAAAAGTGATAAGCCGCAGTAGGGATAAAGGATGGCAATAAATTCCCACAGGGAAGCAAAGGACTTTGCTGATTAGGATGCAAATAAGTGTAAGGGAACATCTTAAATCTGATTTAAATGCCAAGAACAGTTTCCAGGAGATGGTCAGGTATCGCAACAAGGCCATATAAATGAGATGACAATCCAGAAAAAAAGCTATATCAATCTGTCAGAATTATCAGCATGCTGACATCTTTTATATACAACACAAAATGATACACCAGAACAGAACCAATACAGAAGAAAGTGCTACAGGCTTCACCATAACGTCAGTGGTGTGGCAGGGACTAAATATGGAGTATTTAAAGGCATGTGTGGTGCTGAGACAAAGCACTCAAGAATTTCTTATGCTTTCCTCTTTTTCAGACACTTTTTCTGTATCCTTTGTTATGTCTTCTTCCTTTTCTATTCCATGTGCCTGAGAAGAGTAGAAAGTGCAGCTTTGTAAATTGTTACATAGAACTAAAATGGATATCTATAAAAATTAGTTGTGTAAATAGATATCTATAAAATTAGAATTCTGTAAATTTCTATGAAGAGTATTTTATGTACCTAACCTATAGAAATGTTGAAAATACAATTAAATAAGGTGAAGAAAACTGATTGTATGAGGTGTCTAAGGTAATGATTGCATGCTTGTATTCTTTATCTTATTGCATTAATATGACATCATAAAGAGGACTATAATTTTGGAATATGTTTCTTAGTGCTTTATTTTTTCTACAGATAAACATAATTGTACTTCCGTGCAGAAAACAGTATAATGTGAAGTACCAAAATGCTCTTTGACTCTTTTTATATTTTTTGTTTATTGGATATATCAGGAGATACATTTTTCAGAAGAGCACTCCTGTCCTCCTGTGCAACCTCTAGAGAACATGCTATTCTCCTCATACTGAGTCTAAAGGAAATTTCACCCTTTGCATTTTAAAGGGTTGTGTTTCAATTGTGTTTTGTTTCAAGTATGTTTGTACAATCAAACATCTAGGCATCAAAGGCAGTTTGACACTTAGCTGTTATTCATCTCACTGGGGATTTGGCACCCAAATGCTTCTGTGGATTGACCTTAAGTCTCATTTAAAGCTCCTTGGAACCAATAATTCACCGGTATAGAACGCCATGGAAAAAACATGTTTAAAACATAGGGCTGCGAGGATGATGAGGGGACTGGAGCATTTCTCCTACGAGGAAAGGCTGAGGGAGCTGGGCTTGTTTAGCCTGAAGAAGAGCAGCCTGAGAGGGGACCTTATAAATGCCTGTAAATATCTTAAGGGTGGGTGTCAGGAAGATGGGGCCAGATTCTTTTCAGTGGTGTCCAGCGACAGGACAAGGGGCAATGGGCACAAATCGAAGCAGAGGAAGTTCCATCTGAACATGAGGAAGAACTTCTTCCCTCTGAGGGTGATGGAGCCCTGGCACAGGCTGCCCAGGGAGGTTGTGGAGTCTCCTTCTCTGGAGATATTCAAGACCCGCCTGGAC
>Ga0065711_1029010_pt1 | contig 38056 bp, 22 predicted proteins | sample Hoacrofraction12_FD_59098 | JGI IMG/M metagenome (GOLD analysis project Ga0065711, IMG submission 59098) | Hoatzin crop microbial communities from Cojedes, Venezuela - Epithelial fraction 12 v2 (version 2) | ecosystem: Host-associated > Birds > Digestive system > Esophagus > Crop | place...
CCCGGGCGCGTCCCGCCTGGCCGGCGGCGGCTGCTCGGCCGCTTGCGAGGCTTGGAATCCCAGGGCTCAGGCGGCTCCGGGTGCGGGGCTCCGCTAAGAAGGCAGGGGGGTGCTCGGGGACTCGCCGGCGCTGTGGGTGGGTCGGGGCTCTGGGCTCCACAGACGGCGGTGCGTTTCGTGGCTCAGCCGCGGGCCCCGAGCAGGGGTCACCGCGGTGGCTTTGGGCCTTGGGCCTCTGCTGGCCTTTGATGTATTGTGGGTTCGTTATGGTGGGCTGATGACGGCGTCTTTTATTCTGAGTTAATTTAACGTCTGTTGTTCCCGGTGCGGTGCTTTTGTTGGTGGTTTGCACCGCAGTCGAAGCAGAGAGGAGCTGGGTAAATGGTGCTGCATCGAACTGCTCAACGCGCGAAGGGGATCGCAGCCTGGGTGTTGAGCATCAGTTGTGCGCGTAGCAGAGGAGCTGAAGCTTGTGAGGATCTCCTGTATGGTCATGGATGAATTCACATTACCCCCCACTCTGAGGGTTGGAGAATATACTGCGGGCAACTGAGGAACAAAGTGATTCAATGATTTGCATCGACTCATGAAAGAAGTACGTGATATCACTGAAAAATGAATGATAGTTCAGAGCATTAGTGACTGCTGGTCAAAGGAGAGGATACTAAGGGATAATAAGGTCTGGATCCTGCTTATCCTGATGTTGTCATCTCTGGGAAGCAAATCATGGTAGCCAGTGTCTTGGGGATATACAGGCCTTTGAGAAACAAGTTAATGGCTTCCTAAAGTCATTTGGAGTCCTGTTTGTCTACTCTGAGCTTTACTTTTCTTTAAATACTTAAGAACAGAAGCAAAACATTTCACATTAAAGAATTGTGATGTAACAACAAAGTAGCTCTCTCATCTGCTCTTTCTGTTGCTTGGTAATTAAACAGTTGATGTCATGTGACTTAGAACTTGTGAGGAGTTACGTGTTAAAGGTGTTTTGATTAGCCCTTTAACGTATTTGTAATAGTTTAGCATTCGCAGAATCACAGAATGTTCGGGGTTGGAAGGGACCTCTGTGGGTCATCTAGTCCACCCCCCCTGCCGAAGCAGGGTTGCCTACAGCAGGCTGCACAGGACCTTGTCCAGGCGGGTCTTCAGCAAAAAGCAGATTAACTAAACTAACTGTTATAGTTAGAAAGGATTTAAAAACATGGGTCGAGATGGGACCGATTTGAAAGCACAGACGGTGTGAGGGAGTAAAGCCAGCTCAGCAGCACAACGGAGCCTGCTGCTCTGCAGCACAGGAGCTGTCAGGGTTGTCACGGTCCCACGCTTTCTAGTCCCCTGGCTTCAACGGGAGTGTCTCTCTTGTCCCCTTGTGCAGGGGGTGGAACCTGTGTGCTGGTGCAGTGAGATAGTTCAGGAAGGTGATCCAGCTGAAAACTCTTTTGCTATGGGACAAAGTGACCAGATAGCTCCTGGGGCTGGGTTCATCGTACAAATTTGAGTGGCCGGGCTGACGCAAGAGGCACAACAGGCCTGCTCCTGTGACTGTAGCAGTTCCTGTTTGGATCCAGACACACGGCTGTGGAACTGCATCCCAAGGGTGGACTTTCAACTGGCACGGTTGCAGGAAGAAGGAATGCTTCCTGCCTTGCTCCTGCCCCTGTGCTGCTCCCTTCCTTCCCCTGGCAGAGCTCCCTGAAGGGGGTGTTTCAGAAAGCTGCATGCAGCTGTAAGAAGTCGTGGGGTGTTTTTGGCTGGGTTTTTACCCAGGGTAGGTTAAGTTCTACTCACCCACTTGACTCTACAGCTGCACAAGTGGTCGGGTACCTGTGAAGGAGAGGGCGGTGCACAGGCAAGAATGAGTACTTGTTGCTGGGAGAAGGTGGAACTGCTTCTCCTTTAACTTGGCTGGTTGATGCTGGTTCCAGGTGTTTGTCACACTATGGCCTTGTGCTTCAGGTGGGCAGTGTTTGAGGTATGAAGCTTTTCTGCCAGATGTTTGTTTCCACTGCTGTTCTCAGTATGTAATTCCCCTAGTTTTATCTATGCCATTGTTTGTGGAGTCATGCAGCAAACTGGATTGTTGAGCTGATCGTGGTTAAAAATAACTTCTTTTTATCTTGCTGTTTGCTCAGGAACCTCTAGTTGAGGACAGTAAAGAGACAGGAGTAGGGGAAGAAGTACAGAGTGGGATTTTTTTCATGCTAGAAATGGTTTTAAAGCGAAAACTGGATAGCGTAACTGCAGTTGGAGGAGAAAAGAGAAACTAACCTTGCTGTGCCACAGTGCTGGAATTTAACAGCCTAGTGAGTGAACTTAACTTCTGAAGAATACTCCTTCATTTGATATGTTAGTTGCTTTACAGTTTAATTGCTGTTAATTTACGTATAACAGTGTATTAGCTGGTACACTGCATAGTTCAGAGGAAGTCTGTGCTAAACAGCATCTGTTGTAGCGTTATGTAAACGTACACACAAAGGAGAGAATGAAAGTTTTCATTTACATTGTCTTGTTAAGGTGAATGTTTCAAAGGGACCTCGCAGTAATTTTTGATGTCACTTTTTTCTTAGTTGCATCTGTGGAGAAGCCTGTGGAAACTAAAATGGGAGTGTCTGAGCCTGGAGCAAGATGCATCTAGGTACAGGAAATGCACCAAATGAGCATAATCTCATTTGATTTTTAGACACGTGTGTCTGAGTCAGTTACACTGACACAAGAGAGAGCAGATTCAAGCACCAGCAATTTTTCATGAGTTGAGATGATTCTTGGATGGGTTCATATGACATCAGTAGGCTTAGCTTGATTTAAAAGTTGTAACACGTTAGCTATTCAAATAGATGTGAAGCATCACTTAAATATTTTTGGCTTCTCCATTATGAAGTGAGTATCTCTGCAGTTCCTGTACCTAATCTGAAATTAGCTACACTTTTGGGGTGATAACATCTCCAGCCTTCCCATTAATATCTTACCATAGCTAGACCACTTTAGCGTTTTTTGAAGTGATGCGGTTGGAATTCCTCTTGCAGAAGTTATGTCACAATAAGCAATATTTCTTTTCACAGTTAGCACTGCCTTTTAATGTCACCCCATTCCAGATACAAACTCGTGATTTTTTTTTTTTATGTCTGTTGCTGTATTTTTTTTTGAGTATCTCAGTTTTGGTCAGTGCGCAGCTGCCAACTCTATACAGGAAAATTTAAAGGACAGAAAATGATACTGAATATTTGAGAACTTGGTTAAAAGGAAATGGATTTTCTGAAGCTGGCCTGTGCCCGTGAAAATAACATACATGCGAATGAGTGTTGTTTCAGCCTGACATCTTCTACAGATCCTAAAAAATGGCTAAAAGGAAAAAAAAAAAGTTAAAAGAAGTAATAGCTGCTGCCTTTTTTTTTTAAATCCAGATTAGAAGTAAAGCTTAACCATAGAGATCCACATAATACTACTGAGGATGAAACCTATATAGAAAATTGGAAGAACAGGTAGGCTTTTACAAGTATATGCTGCTAAATGCGTTGTGTGATACATTTGGGCAGGGCTTACGTAGCTGTGTAGCATTCCTTTTCAATGAGTTAGTTGTAACCAGAAGGCTGTTGAAACCAAACAACAATATAGTAGTTGCGTGTTAACATGGACAGGGCCGTCATACCTCTGTCAGGGTGTATGACAGGCTGGGACTGAGGGTTTCTGTCGGGGAGATACGAGGAAGCTGTTAGTGTGTCTGAGTTCTGTGAGTTACAGCTACTGTTCTCTGCTCTTCATGGTCACGTTTCAAGTGTCTTGCCATGAACTGGAATGGTTATAACGAGTCAAGTGCATTACTGTTCTTGAATTAGCACCTCAGTTGTAACTGTGTGCGGCTTCCCCCACAAGGTTTTAAGGATTATGAATGCTGATAATGAGCTTTCTTAAGGTGGTATGATTTTTATGGCCTCAGCAGCATTTCTTTTGGTTGTCCCTGGAGATCAGAAGTTGTAATTCATCAGTCCCTTGCAGCACTGAAGTGGAGGGCTGTGAACTGTATCCAAGAATGAGATCCAATATTTTCACAGTGGTGTTATATCTTCTGAAGGAACACTCTTTTCCCCCTTTACCAGTTTCCCCCTGGAAATTTTAAGGATTACTAGACAATGCTTTTATTTCTACTTCAGATGACGAGGTTATCGGTAACTCCTGCACTGATGGTTGTTGATGGTGGGCTTGACAGGTGAAGGTGGTGTTAGCACTGTACTGTCTCTTTTCATTCTGATCTGCCATGAAGCCATGAGGAGGGTGCCACAACTCTTTCTGTGTCATTACCTTGGTTCTTTCCTTTAGAAACCTGGATATTCAGTGTGGCCAGGATTACTGTTGCCCAGCTGGCTGTTTCTGCTTTCTTAATAAAGTATCCGCATAGTAGTGGTACTGGAAAAGTGTCCTTCTGTGTGTTAATAACAGTAGTTCTGTAGCATGCATACTTAAACTGACATAATAGTCTGCTGTTGTTCCAGCCACTTATCTCAAAAATAAAATAAAAGCTCAGATGAAAAGCTGTGGTTCCTAATCTATGAGCTGTATCCTGCGTTGGACTCAGAGGATAGGAAATGTGCTAAAGCCAGGCCAACTGCTGACCACTTGGTTATGAGATGCAGGAGTTGAATCTGCTGCTTTGGAGTGCAACAGAGACAGTGTATGAGGGTGGTGTTTTTTTTTTTTTCCGGAGAAGACCTCCACCTCTTCCTGGTTGAATTGGTACTAATTACACTTGCTTCCTCAGACTCTTCCCCTGCGTAGACTCTTCCTCGCTGGGCTGTCTTTCTTCTGTGAAATCTTTGGAATGGGCAACACTCTTTTTCAGTGCCATTCTTAGACCTTCAGTGAAGTAAGTTTATGTTCTCTGCTCAGTTTGTTTATTTTTTGATAGATATGTTCTTCTTCAGTTTGGTTATTATAATGCAGTAGTATTTCTGTGAAGTATTTCTTGTAAAGTCTTCTTGTAAGAGTTATACACATTTTAAAATGCTTGTGTATGCATCAGAAAAGCACGTGCAGTTCGTGATAATCTGTAAAACAGAAAACCATATCTCAAATAACAAGGAAATTCTCTTAGCTAAAGGAGCTACTATTACAAAACACTGTGCAGTGAAGGGCATTCATTTAATATAAATGAGAAAAATCATATAGTGTGGTGTGGGAGTTACGCTTTGGTTGATGAGGAAGGAGTATGAATTGATTTCCTATGAAGTGTTTTGTTCTGTAAGTCGCTGGTTGAAACTAAAGAGAATTAATAAAGATGATATGTTGCACTACAATAATTAGGAAAAGCTGTTTATGAATAGGTGAAGTCACACAGAGTCTAGCTTCTTCAGTGGTTTCTTAGTTTGTGTGTGGTTTAATTAAATCTTAATACAGGAACCTTCAGGATTTTGAAAACAACTGCTCTGTGTGTAATTGAGGAAATCCATTTTCTCTCCGAGCAGTCAATAACAACAGCACCATTACAGTCCCATTTCTGAAAAATGCTGACTGGAAGTATTTCCCTGTGGTAGCTACTTACTCCAGCTGAAGCCTTTCTGCATCAGCCAGTTAGTGGTTCTCAGTCCACAGAGCTTTGGAGTCCTCCCTGGCACAGCCGGTGTTATGCACAGTTTCAGCCCATGAAATTTACCTGGAATCTCTGGCTTCCAAACCTGAGAATCCAGGATCAAATTTTGACTCAGCTGAAGCTGAGGAAGGGAGTGGCTAGTGTCCTAATGCTACCAATAACAAGCATAAATAAATAGGGAAACAATAAGTAGACAAAAAGATTATTTGGCATTAAGTCAAACTGATGTATTTTGCAATTGCCAGTGAGAATTCTACAGTTCTCACATTTGCCATCATCTGGGGTTCATGCATCTTTTTCAGAATATGCATGATCTTCAGACCATCCCCCAAAACCTGGGAGAATCTTGAATTTGAGTACTGTGATTAATCTATATTGATTGTGGTTTGCTGCCCAGAAACGTTTTGCTGCAGGTGCTAGAAGGCATTGTGTGTCTTGGCCTGTGTGAGTGCTTGTCCCTGCGCAGCTAATGATGAGCTATTTTGACTGTGTTGATTTAAGCATTTGTCAACAAAGCACGAAATTTTTCAATGTGTTGTTGCACAACCATTGGTCTCTGTCACCTCTTTGGAGGGATCCTAACTTCATTTGGTAAGTTGTGTACCCCAGTGTTAAGGTTCAGTGTTACTGCACGTGGGCAGTTATTTATAAAGGACAGCGACAGTAACTGCTGCTGTCGGTCATTTGAGGTTGGGGGGCTGCAGTGCTGCTGCTGTTTGCTGGCTCTGAACCTGGTTTAAAAATTGCAAGGCAAGGGAAAGGACATGGGTATTAATAGCATTGAAAAAGCTAGGGTTCAACTTAGCCTCTTCTGGATTTGTGTGATTTTTTCCTTGCCTGACACATGGGTAGTTTGGAAAGGACAGTTGTCAGGAAATGCTCGTGGCAAGATTGTGTGTATCCCACACCCAGAGGCCGAGAGAAAGCCCTTTTCTCCTCCTGCTTGTCACGTGCATTTATTCTGGTAATGATTTACTCTGGGCAAAGTATGCTGCTCATAACTTAGCAAATATAAAAGACTAATCGCAACGATTTACAGCCATCATGGGGAGTAGCTGGATTTGACTGTGGCCGTGTCTACAAAGTTCTGTATGTTTTCAAGTTCTAAGGTTTAAAGATCATGCTCCGAAGTGATTGCAAGAAACAGATGCAGCTGAAAGCCAGAGAAGTGCAAGTCCTTCTCTGGTCTCACCCACCTGCTTGGTTAGGCTCTTTGGGCTTTCCATTGCATTTGACAGTTTCCGCTGCTGAGACAAAGTTCAGAAGGCAGCATTGGTGGAGGTGTGATAATCATGACAGCTCTGCTTACTCTGTCTTCCTTAGTTTTTACTTACATTTTACAACCTCTTCTTTTCTTTCTTTCTCCTGTTTCCTCCTTTCTGGCTTCTCTCTGATGTTTTTCTTTTTCCTCCCCATCTTCCCTGCTTTGCCTGTGTGCACAGGATGGAGTTCAAGGTCTCCCGCAGTGGAGGAAGAAGCTGCTCTTCCCTGTGGTGCTGAGGAGTTAATCTAAAAGAGGCTTCCCAGCATGTTCATGCAACAGCATGTTGGTGATAAACAGGCTGCTGATCTGGTGTGGTCAAAGTTTGTCTCACTGCTAGTAAGGTAGGAGAGTGAGAATTATAAATTCTGCAGGTCGGCTTGGTGCTGAACTACTTATCCTTGCATTTTGCTATGAAAATACACAGTGCACTTTGCCTCTTTGCTTTCCAGCTGCCTTACAAGCGCTGAAGAGAAAAAAGAGATACGAGAAACAGTTGAGTCAAATTGATGGGACGCTTTCGACCATTGAGTTCCAGAGAGAGGCATTGGAAAATTCCCACACCAACACAGAAGTGCTCAAGAATATGGGTTATGCTGCACAAGCTATGAAAAAAGTGCATGAAAATATGTAAGTGCTTTCTAATAGCTTTCAGTTTGAGCTTACTAACGACTTTCAAACCATTTCATGGCTATAGTCCATTGTATCAAGTCAGGCAGTTTTGACTTCGTTTTGGGTTCAGGCATTTAGTATCAGGAATGCTATTGGTGCTGTAATGTTACATTTGGCAGAAAAATAAATTTCTTAACAGCAAGTCTAGAAGGAAGTCCAGCTAACTAGAGAGATCTGTGTGGTACCTGTTTTTTTTTTTAAATCTGCCTTGGCAGTAGAGACTGGCCTCTGCCCTTGATTTTTCCAGACAAAAACTTAGTTGAAGAAGTTAAGTGGACTCTTTTCCTCAAAGTCCGTAAGCTGAGCTGTGCGATTCAAAGTACTTATCAGACCTGTATAAAAGAGACGGTATTTTTTTGTGTGTGTAGTATTTTAATATGTCCCATATTGTTTTGTGAGTCATTTTTCTGCCTGAATAAACAGAGTTAGATCAGAAAGGTTGTTCTGGGAGAATTAAACAGGAACTCAAACAGTGATGAAGTTAACAATAAGGGGAAGCTTTTAAATAGGGTATAGTCCTGTTAAGTTCTCCCAGTTCTGGTGAAAGCTTAACATCAAAAAAGATCCCTCTATAAACATGCTGACCTTGGGAATGAGATGGGATCTGCCCAGGGCATGTGACTCTTGGCTGGCAGAGGTACGAGAAGCACAGAGAGGGAGAGAGACACAGACTGCTGCAGGTTGACTTTTGTTACAATCCCACAGTGGAAGAAATTGGACTGGCTAAAACACACAAAAGCTTCCCAGGAAACATTAAGGTGGAGGTGAGGGAAATTATTCCCTGTGAGTTCTGCTGTCTATACAGCCATGGACATAAAAAGAAAATGGGGTCTGTTCAAGTTTCTCGGGAGTCCCTTCTGTAGGGTTTGGATGATCTGTCTTTGAAAAAATGTTTCCATATTGTCTTGCCAGGGACTTGAACAAAATTGATGATTTGATGCAAGATATCACTGAACAGCAGGATGTTGCCCAGGAAATTTCAGACGCCATCTCAAACCGAGCTGCCTTTGGTGAGGAGTTTGATGAGGTTAGTACTTCGGTAAAGCCTATGAGTTTTAGCTGTTAAATGACTCCATGGTTATTTTGTTGTGCGGTAGCTTGTTTCAGTGGTTTATTTCTCAAAAGGTGCAGAAGTGAAATCCCTTGGTTCTAGCTTACCATATCTAGGATGTTTTTATATACACACACGCACATACATAAAAATAAATAAAATTAGTAATATATGTAATATTTTAAAAATCTATATGTAAAATATAAAAATAATCTTATTTATATATAAATTTTAAAATGGCAATTTTAACTGCATTCCTGTTGTTGTTATTTGTACTATGGAAGGAGAAGGTCACTAAAACGTGTAATTTGTACTTCTCCAAGTAGACACTGAAACATATAATTTTGTGTGCTCCAAATAGACATCCGTTTGACTAAGTGCAGGTTCCTATGCCATGAACAGGCCGCTGTTCACAATTCTGAATATTTGGACCATTTTTTTAAGGTCTGTTTTTGGTGCTTGAAGGTGCAGGTCCTTTCCCTGTTTTCCAGATTTTCCACAGAAGTAGGTTAGGTAGAAGTAATTCCTGTTGGAGGCAATAGGGTTTCTTCCTTGAGGTCTTTTCTTCTGAAATCTCCACAAGGCACTTAGGATCATCTGAAAATTTGTTGTTAAGGAGATTGTGGAAGTGTGTGATTTCTGCTGCTCCAGATAGACACAAAAACACAAGGGTTCTTTCTCCCTGGATTGACACTGTGTATGTCATGAAGAATGCAAAAAAGCTCTGTTCTACCTGGGTGGGATCCTCACTGGGAGGGAACATCCTTGCCTGGAGTCCCGTTTCTGGTAATAAAATGCAAAATACACACATTCCAGTGGACAAAGCCTGGAACCTGAAAGTTCACATGCTGTCTTCCCTCTGCTCTCCTTTTGGCCTAGGTTCAAAAGGAGAAAGGGGATTTGTTGTAGCTATTGCAATACTACACAGTCTAGTCGTAGAGCAGTTCCTGAGTTGTGGGAAATAGAAGTTAAATCCATGATTGAGGATGAGAAGAACGTAAAACTTGAGTCTCCTTCTTCAAGAGCAAATGTTCTAGCCATTACAATATTATGTTAAAGGTGTAGGGGTCATGATCACGATTTCCCTTACCTCTTTTTTTTTTTTTTTTTCCTTTCTTTCTTTTATTTCCTTTTTTATTTTTTAAGAGAACTTGTCATGGCTGACACACCTCTTAATTGTTTACTTGTTCAGCAGAGGTTGGTAAGGACTAATTTGGTGTGGGATAGTGTTAGATGACCATCTAGAGAGAGGTCTTCAGAAATACCTGTTTTCATTGGCTTTATAACAGCTTGGATACTGACTTTGTAAGAAACTTGTATTCACACCACTGACTGAGGCACGTCAAGTACAGATGTGTTTGCAGCTCAGCTAGGGGCCTGAGTTAGACGTGGGGCCCCAGCTTGCGCATGTCTTTCAGAGATCAGCTGTCAATTGAACGTTAGCAGGTGTAGACCTGATGCTGGAATTTTTAGATGATATCTTAGGATTTGCACTGTGACCTAGGTCAGGTAGGCAAACTGTAGCCTTTTTTTGGCCTTAAAATACTAAAACATGAGAAAGTCAGTCTAGGAAGGCCTGTGGTAGCTATGTCATTATCATTTTAACTTCCATATTGGTGATAAGCAAGGTATAAATAGGTAGGCAAAGCCCATTTCAATACCTAGTAGATCTAACTTTGCTACAGGCACTTTTTCCTGAGCCACTTTTGCCTATTGTTTCTTTCAAAATCATTTTATCAACATGGCAAAGGTACATTTCTATGCAAATATGTAACATTTAGCTTCCTTTCTTTGGGAGACTCCAGCCAAGGGATAAGTCTTTGTCTTTTTTAAACTGCATATAGCCTTTTTTGTATGATACACATGGATTAGATCATCTGTCCAAATCGGCTTCTGCAGCTAAAAGCTGAAGAGTGTTACATGCTTCAAGAGTGAATAACAGGACCCAGGAGGACAGCTCTGATTTTAGTGCTGCTTTGAAATCATATATAATTCTGAACGTGTGTGATAGGGCTGAAGCATGATGATTAATGACAGTCTAGCTTGTAACCAGTGGAAGCTGTTTGCTTTTTAAAATGGGAGAAACCTCACGTTAAAATTAGAATCTGTTAAAGAGTTACACGCTCTAGATTTGGAACAAACCTGAGGAAGGCAGAGGGAACACACACACACCCGCCCCCCGTTTGCCTTTGAGTACTACACTGCCGTCAGTTTGCTTACTAATTTTATTCCTTGTCCTGTTTCTAACTTTCAATTGAGGTTTATTGTTATCACTGACACTTAGTAAAAATTATACTTGTGATATGCTGTAGGATTTTGTGTCCTGATTGTTAAAAGAGCCCTTGCCTGAGATTGCTGTCAGGACAATGAATTTGTAAATAATGTTTTCCTTGAATTTAGGATGAGTTGATGGCAGAACTAGAAGAACTGGAGCAAGAAGAATTGAACAAGGGAATGAGAGACGTCAGACTGCCAAGTGTTCCATCCACATCGCTGCCTTCTCGCCCTGGTAAACTGCTTGCTTGCCAATTTAAACTTCTCATAATTAAGCTATGCTGTTAGTAGGAGAGGGAGGTCCAGATGTGTATTTAACTCTGGTTTAACTTTTAAAGCTTTATAGATGGCTTTTCCTATTTTTGTATCTGTTTATCAGAAAAAAGCAGAGTGGAATTCCGGTTTTCTGTATGAAAGCACATAGGACCAAATTCTCTGTAGATCTGGGGAGACAAATTTGTGGAACTTGACCTTGCACATACCGATGCATCTCCTACTGAAATGTAGTGAGATCGCAGAAGACTGGGAAGACTTTTTTTTGCGGGGGGCAATTAAATCCGTAGTCTTTTTTAATTAGAGTCTGACCTAGATTTAAAATGTTTGCGTCACAAAGATCCAGCTTTGTAGGGTAGTGGTTTGATATTTGTCACTGGTATTTTAATTACAAATGAAGGAGGCAGCAGGAAGTACGTATTTAAAGAAATATTGTCATTCCTTTGCTTGCTTTCTACAGAACAAACTTATGCCTGGCATTAAGCAGTAGTCTTATTTTTGCTGTAGTTCTGCCTTGTTCATTTTTAAGTAAGCCAGAGACAGTGGAGTTTTAACTACACCTTTCACTGTCTCCCTGTTGTCCTCTATCAGCTGAAAGACTTGGTGTGTACTGATGCTAGTAAAAGAGTATAAATATTTGATGGCAGGGACAGCACATGTGGCACAGGTTGTTTATGGGGCATTCTGCTGACGAACACGTTACCTAGACAAGCTCAGCTCAAAGGCTAATATGCGTGTTTTGGCAGACGGCACTTAAATCCATGCCAAGCAGTTTAAAATGTTCAAACTGAGATTGTGGGCTCAGCTACTTAAGCAAATTGCAGAACAGCTATTGAAAAAATGGATTCAGGAAAATCCAGTGCAAATGCAGTCTGGGCGTGTATGGCTTGTTCATACATCCTCTCCCAGGTCCAGCTGTGCCAGCTGACATTTTTATTAAACCCAGGCCATCTCCATGTACTTCTCACTATATTGATTTGCTACTTCGTGTGTCTGTGTGGCTGCTTCAGGCAAAATTAGCTGGTTACAATTACATAGTTTAAGGCCTTGCAAAACTGGCGTATCTTTTCTGAAACTGGATGCTTACTCTTAAACAGCAATGGCAAAATAAGAAGAACAGTTAATGGTTCTATAATGCTTCTAATCGAAGTTGCATGTTACTATCCTGATTTTAGAGATGGGGAAACTGAAATGGAGCAAGGCACAGTGAGCCAGTGGCGCTTGCCTCTAGAGTAGGGGCTGGACCCCTGGTCTCCCCTGTCCTTCTCCCAGCTTTAGTCCCCGAAGGTGGCAGTTGCAGCCTCTCAGGATGGTGGCTCCTGGCTCTATGGCTGCCACAGGCGGGAGCCGACTGGCTGCTGTAAATGTACATACGAGGGTGTTGCACCCAGTAACAGTGTTCCACTGCTGTTTGGAGGAATGCAGATCCTGACACGCACAGCCCACAGATGGAGACAGCCTGAGGTTGAACCTGGGCTGGAGGGCGTGCAGTTTGTAGGTCAGTGAATGAAGACGATTTGGGTGAGGTTTTAGTTCAGGGAATGTGAAAGATGTGTAGTAGGAGATTTGGGTAAAACAGAGGGAGAGGAAGTGTGTGTGGGACCTGGTACAGAGCTGGGAATTGCTGTTGCTGTGACCACAGCAGTCAACAGATGTCACCTGAGCAAACAGAAGTTCAGGAATTTCTTTCTCCCTTTTAATAAACAACACCTCTCATTAAAATGGGGTGAGTCTCTTTGGAGACTGGACCTGCACATGCAGAACCCTTCGTCACTGTTTGGAAAGGTAGCAGGGTGCACAGTTGGCCAGGGGTTTGTCACTTGTGCCTCCTCGAGTGGCAGTGAGAGAACTGGCAGCATTCTGGTGCACTCTTGCTCTCTGTGACAGCTTTTAGAGGTTAAATGTATTTTCTGTGATAGTCTTGCAGTTGGAGTTACATCAGACCTATATTGCTAACCTCAGGGTAATATGGGAGAGAATGGTGGGGCAAAATAGTCGCATCTCTCTTCAGCTTCATTACTGCATTATCTCTGTTTAGCTTGCTACTCAGTAAATTGATCTGAGATCTTCAGACTGAAAAGAACTATGCAAGTCCCCATGCTAACAAATAAAATGGTTCTGACTGTTACATTAGTTGATGGTTATTGTTAATCTCTTTCTCTGCAGCATCAAGCAGGAAGAGAGCAGAGGATGAAGATGAAATGAAGCAGCTGGCTGCCTGGGCTTCATAAGAGCATGTTGTTTGTATGACACTGAACATTAGAGCTGTAATGCTGTTTTATAACCGTACCAGTTTAATGTGGTTGGATTTCATACAAGCTGGGTTTTTTTATGGCCAGTATTGCTAAGAATAGTGTTACTGCCATATTGCAAAACTAATTTAAAAATAAAAAAAAAAAAAACAAAAAAACAAAAAAATGCAATAGTTGCCAAAACCTCCAAGTATCAAAGGGTTTTTTCAGCATTGGCCAGAGATTTGATTTGTTATTAGTATCAGTTTTTATTAGGTAATATCTTACTGTGTCTTGCTGGTTTGTTAAACCTGTGGGCCTCGCTTATGCACACAGCCGGATTCATTGTTGAAATGACAAAGTTCAAGAAGTCATCAAGGCCCTATCCTAGAGCATTATTTGGTTCAGACTACCTGAATATTAGCAAAACAGCTTTATACGTGTCCTGACTTGCGAGTTCCTTTGAGCCCAAGAGTTAACAGCCATTCGTTTGGGCATGGAGATTTAAACAGTCTGTATGGGGCAGCTTCTGGTGTCCTAGATATTAAGAGGAGACTCTTCTGTAGATTTTTTGCAGTGGGATAGGTTTTATGTTTTGTTTTAAACTTTGGCCAGAATATCCCATGCGTTTCTGTAGGTCAGCTCGAATTGTATTTTGAACTATTTCCAACTCAGTTAAAGAACAGTTTTACAGTGGTTGAAGAAAATGAAATGTCCAAGTTCCTACAGATCCCTGCCAAACAAAACTGGTTTCTGCTAACCCTGTCAAAAATCCAGAAGAGATTTGCCCTGTGTCCTTCTCTTACACCGTGTCTTTCTAGGGCTAGTCTTTCCTTTGTGTGATAATACCCCTCCTCAAAGGAATTAGTAACACATTTTTTTAATTATACAATTTCAGAGTAATTTTAATTTCTCAGCATTTGGTTCTCTTCTCTTATTCAGTTTCTGAAGGGAAGCAATGTCAGTGTGTTGTATTTGAAGTGCCTTTTTAACACCAGTTAAAAGCTGATTCTGAATTACTTGTAAAGTTGGCGTGTTACTGTCCAACTGACAGCTTTTTAGCTTAAGGAACAAATGCCACTCTGAGTGCTAGTACTGCTACATATACAGAGAAATCACTGTTCAAATACAAAACAAAAATTAAATAGGCTGCTTTGTGCTAACAAATGTTATTAAATAAGACTTCCGCTCTATGATAGTAGTCTGCTGTCAATCACAAGGAAATAGTAAAACACTGTGGAGTTCCTAGGGATGTGGGAAATAGTCACACTGATCTAGGCTTCTTGTTTTCAAGTTAATTTAAATTTACTGATGATTGAACCACTTGGGGAATAGCGGGAGACTTGGTTTCTGTAGGTCTGTAGCAGCAGAAGACAGACCCCTTCTCCTGTGGGTTTTAGCCTGTGATTTGCTGGGTGTCCAGCTTCAGTAGGCCGCAACAGGCTTCAGCTTACGGGGTTTTAGGTTAAGCATGAGCTAATGTGTGTCTCTGGACATGGCTTGCTAACATGCTCAGAAGCTTTCAAGTTGAGTTCCATGGACGAAACTCCAAATTTACAAACCCTGTGGAGCAATTCAGTTTTTCAGGACTTTTTTATTCCCTGTAATGGAATTGCTTTTGTTTTGCATCCATAATGAAAGGAGAATCAAGCCCTGCGACTTCGGATAAATTTCCTACTGGAAAAAATTATGTGTTAATTCCGTCCCAAATTTTGGAGATACCAGGAAAATCGTCCCTTTCTGTTGAGAGTTGAGAAAATCTGGAAGGATTCTTTTTTTGTTTGTTTGTTTTAAAACAAAAAAAAAATTAAAGACCTTCCTTAAATTTAAAAATATATTTTGAACTCTCAGCAGGAAACCAAACACTAACGAAGTGTTACCCAGTTCTAATGCTTGCTGAAATTCAGGATGAGATGCCAGCTGAAAGCAGGCATATCTAATAAAACAAAAAACTTTCTGCGTTGTTTAGAATCCTTTTGGCTGGAATCCTGTTTTCAAGGCATGCAGTCTATGCCAGTCTTTTGAACTGTGTGCAGAAAGCACTATCGTACGCTGATTGCATCACCATGTGAGGCTGGCTGTGTGCTTGTGGACACATCTGGCATTTCTAAATGTGAGGCCATGCTAACATAGTCCCATGCTTAGCCTGTAAAAGCTGGCTTCTAGCGTCTGTTCTTGGTCAAATCAGTAGTTTTCCAATACTTGGCACTTACATAGCACTTACTGTATTTAAAGTGCTCTGCAACCTAATCAAAATAGGTCTCTCAGCTTCCAGATTGAAACTAAACTGATTCTCAGTCTGTTTTGGAAAAAGTGGACCTGATGTTTTTGTGCAAGAACTTCCCATGTGAACACCCTGCAGGGGAGAAGAAGTGCTAGGGAGGGTCTTCTCCCTTGCAAGCTACTGTCTGACTGCTGATCTGCAGCAATGTTTTGGCCAAGCGTTGATCCTGGGAAGCTTCAGGTGTCTTCAGCCTATTGATTTCAGACCAGGCACTTCAGGAGCAAAATTTGTGAGTGGTGAAGAAAAGAAACTGTGGTCATTTGAGTGAGCTTCTCTGAAAGCTTGTGGCTGGTGGTTCTGGAGGACGGTCACATACCAGGGCACAGGCTAGGATGTGTGCGGTCAGTGAAGCTGTACTCAGAGACAGTGTAGTCCTATGTGCGCAAACCAAAATACAGCGTGGACCTCCAGAACTGGAGTGCTTGTTGCCAGATTTGTTTGGGAGACAATTTTCTGGTTTTCTTCAAAAACCAAAAAAAAACAAAGACTGGTTTTCTTCAAAAGCAAAGGGGTTTTAGGGATTTCATTTAGCTGAGGATGTGGCTCTTTTCTGTGTAAATTCAGGTGACACTGGGACAAATGGCTCTTCCTTTTTTGAACATATGTCTCTCTTCATGTCAAGATGGTATTTGTTTAGCGTGTCAGCAGACGAGAGTGAATGGTGTCAACGTGTTACTGTAAATGTACTCTCCATTATAAACTGGAACATGTTTTACAAAAGGACTGTGGCAGCAGGTGGTGTACTGTAGCTGACATTTTCTTGTTATTTATTTTGAGAATGTTTTCTTCTCTTAACAGGCTTGGACATTTGTAATCTGGATAGCTTTAAAATGGGGAAAATAATAAAAAAATAAAAATAATATATATATGCTGTAAATAAATACTTTGGTGTTGTATGATTGTATTAAATTTATTTTCCAATCAGGCAAAACTGTAAGTACCCTCCTTACACCGTCATTAGGATACGCTGCTCTTTAGAGGGTGTGAGGATATTTTGAAACAGTTTTTGATGTTTTAATCTTTCAAAATCAGGCTAGAATTCAAAAAATCTTCAAAGATTATTTGGTTTAAAAAAACTAACCAACGAAAAACCCCAGTGTATGCTGTGGTGTTTGGGCTGCATTCCTTCACACTTAACAGTTGTGTTGCAAGAGATTATTTTAATATGTCTCAAATACCTACCTTCTCCTCCCCCCTCAAAGATCACTTCATTGTTTCAGAAATCGATGTATTTCATTTTCCAGGCCTTAGTGGAAAGGAAGAATGGTCAAATCTTTTAAACATGAAAAAGCAAAATTACTATAGGCAAGGATGAATTGAAACAAATGAAGTAACGCATTTTTTCGTGCATCTCATTAGCATCTCCTGAAATAAAGTGTGTGTGTGTGTGTATAGCAGCTCACATTTCATGTACACACACATGTCTTTATTTACACGTATGTATAACGTGTTGGGGCAGAGATTTAATACCATTGTTCGTTACCTGATTGGAAATGTTGCAGGTGCTTGGGCAGCTTGTCCTTGCCTCTTTGTGAAGTCTGAAGGCTTCATTACACGGTGTCAAGGAACTGTTCTGTCCTGTACGGGTTCCTGCTGTGTGTGCAGCTGTTGGGGGGGGAGTGGAGTGGAAGAGGAGGGTGAGCAGGTATGGGGAGTATTTCTGATGAGAAAATCTCACAGTTTTACGTGATCTAGAGCCTAAATTATTTTATGATGTCATTTGTTGAAACATAAGGAGGAAGCTTTACTCTCAGAAATTACTTAACAGCAGGGACTAGCTTGAACATCTTAAGAAATGCCAAGTATCATCAGTCTAATCTCACATAGCTGTCATATTTTCTCACACCTGTCCCCAGTGCAGAGACAGTTGCAAGGCCCACCAGTGCAGCACTGCTCAGTCAGATGCACATTGTAGGGAAAGCCTGCCCTGTTCATGCGACTGATCACGGTTTACATGCTTTATTGTTTTGTTATCAACATGTAATTAACTGGCCATCCCTGAACTATACTCTTGGGATCAATACCTGCAGTGGAGCAGATAAAGCCAGACAATATAGTTACAAAATGCGAGTATGTGCCTAGAAATCTCTAAACATCCTCGTACAACTGGGATGGCTGCGTCTGGCAGGGTCACGCTGGCCCCTCTGCTGCCCTGCTCCCCTCTTCTGCATGCTGCAGATCCTGCTTGAACGTCGGCTCAGCTGGCTCTTCCCGCCGACTAGCAGTCTCCCGGTAGAGTCCCGGTTACTGTTTCATGGAGGTGATCGTTGTCTTCCCCTGTAGCGAGGCGAGGTTTGGGGAGCCGCTCGCTGGGCCCCTGGCACCCCGGTGCTGTCACCCTGGGCCTTGGCGGGGCTGCGTCGGCACCGCAGGGAGCGGGCAGCCTGTGCTCTGACACCCGAATGGCAGCGGGGGTCCGAGCGGAGGATCTGCGGTTGGTGAGCCAGCTAGGTGGGAGGCGAAGCGGTCTGAGCGAGCGGTCTTCTCCACGTGGGCGATGAGTCTCGACACCTCGCACGGGTCCGAGACGTGCTGTCTCGCCGGGCGAGGAGCGCTGCGGGGGTTCAGGCAGGATTTACGTGGGCTCCCCTCCACCCCGAGTTTAGCACCCCGAGTTTAGCGTGGGTGCCCGCAGGGTCGCCGCCTTGCCCGGTGCCTGCCCGTGGTGCGCACCCCGCACGCGTACGGGGCTGCTGCGGGGCCTGGCGCGCTGCGCTGGGTGCGGAGCTCCGTCAGCAGCAGGGCTCAGGCTCTGCGGACCTCCAGGAGGAGCTCTGGGTTCAGTGCTCGGCAAGAAACGCCAGCGGGCTCGGGGAGGCTGCGATTTTCTCACAGATCCCGACTTCAGCCTTGCTGCTCGTGCTGGAGGGAAAGGGGCCCGCTGGAAGCGCTGCTCAAAAAGCAGGGGGGAACCCTCCCACCAGCCCCGCTCCCCCCACCGTTCCCCACTTTCTCAAAGCCAAAATGCTCTTTTAAATAGTAACCCCCCCTCTTGGCTGCTTTTCTGGCCTCCGTCTCTCACCTTCCCCTGTCCGCAGCCACCGTGGCACCCAGCTGGGTTCCCTGCTCTGGACTTGCAGACATGCGGGACAGCAGGACCTCAGAAGCAGACCTTTGTGCAGCAGTTTGCCAGCCCCCTCCTTAAGTACCCACACCGTGACAAACTGGAGCTACGGACTCGGAGATTAAATCTGTTGAAGCGCCCATTTTTGAAGAGAAGTTCAGCCCAGCATGATGAAGGGCCTCAACCGCTTTAATACTGGTTCGGCAAATCGTGGTTTGTGGGGGCCAGCTGCCAGCTGGACGTCACTGCAGCCCATCGAGGACACTGAGCTGTGCAGAGGAGTTTCTCAGCCAGGTGTCCATTGCTCAGCCCTTGCTAGGGTTCAGAGCGTCTCTGCCATTGCGTGGTAGTGTCTGTGCTGTGCTGGCTTAGGTGGGAACACGTGGGACGCGCTGATAGGAATTGCAGCTGTTGGTTTTGAGGCTGTCGAGGGCGTTCAAGTGTAGAATGAATCACTTTCATTTCCTGGGGATCTGGATCTTCCAGGTGATATCACCAAGAAGGAGAGATCTCATTTGTCAGATGAAATTCAGTCTGAAGTGGGTCCATCAGCAGACTGGCTGACTGGCTACACAGTAAAGCTAAATAGGATTTGGGCTCTTTGACCAGCAAGGAACAAACTCTGCAGCCCTGTCAGTGGTTCTAGTGCAATGTCTGTGTGTAATGAGGGTTGTGTACCGAACTCCCAGAAAAAGCTTTGCCATGCCTGAGGTATCACTATGCCCCAGAGCACCTCACGGATGCTGCTTCAGGTACTGTAAGGGTACCCAAAGTAAGGTGCTACAAAATGTTCCTCCTGAGGCTGGGAAGAGAAAACTGCAATAGGAGAACCATACAGATAATGCTTTGATTCTTTCACCTTGCTTTGAAAACATACTTTTTGCACTGCACAAGCAAGAGCTTGAGGGGAAAAAAACCCTTCAGATCTGCAACAGGAGGCTGGCTAAACTGGAAATGGTGGCAGTGGCCACCAAATTTGGTGGTGAGAGCAGGTTGCTCAGGGCTCCTCTGAAACTACCTTGCTTACGTTAACGCCACAGTCAGCTTTCCTCAGAGGTATCACCAGGACAAGGAGTTAAGAGTTCTCTGGGAGGGGGAAAAGTTGCCTTTGGCTCAGGTAATTTCTGCTGAAACAAAACCAGGCACAGTGGAAACCATGTATGGATGCACGAATAAAATGGATTATGTTACTACTGATCAATGTACTGGGTTTATGTGGCAAGGTTTTGGTAGCAGGGGGACTACGGGGGCGACTTCTGTGAGAAGCTGCCAGAAGCTTCCTCTGTGTCCAATGGAGCCAGTGCCAGCCGGCTCCAAGACAGACCTGCCGCTGCCCAAGGCCAAGCCCATCAGTGACAGTGGTAGTGCCCCTGTGATAACATAGCTAAGAAGGGGTGAAAAAATGCTGTGCAACAGCAGCCGGGACAGAGGAGTGAGGTTATGTGAGAGAAACCACTCTGCAGACACCAAGGTCAGTGAAGAAGGAGTGGGAGGAGGTGCTCGAGGCACCAGAGCAGAGATTCCCCTGCAGCCCGCGGAGCAAACCATGGTGAGGCAGGCTGTCCCCCTGCAGTCCATGGAGGTCCACGGTGGAGCAGATCTCCACTTGCAGCCTGTGGAAGGGACCCCACGCTGGAGCAGGTGGATGCCTGAAGGAAGCTGTGACCCTGTGGGGAGCCCACGCTGGAGCGGGTTCGCTGGCAGGGCTTGTGACCCCGTGGGGGACCCACGCTGGAGCAGCCTGTTCCTGAAGGACTGCACCCCGTGGAAGGGACCCACACTGGGGCAGTTTGGGAAGAGCTGCAGCCCATGGGAAGGACTCACGTTGGAGAAGATTGTGGAGAACTGTCTCCCATGAGAGGGACCCCACGCTGGAGCAGGGGCAGAGTGTGAGGAGTCCTTCCCCTGAGGAGGAAGGCGCGGCAGAGACAACGTGTGATGAACTGACCATAACCCCCATTCCCTGTCCCCCTGCACCGCTCGGGGGGAGGAGGGAGAGACAATTAGGAGTGAGGTTGAGCCCGGGAAGAAGGGAGGGGTGGGGTGTTTATAAGATTTGGGGTTTATTTCTTATTACCCTACTCCCATTTTATTGGTAATAAACTAATTTCCCCAAGTGGAGTCTGTTTTGCCCGTGACGGTAATTGCTGAGTGATCTCTCCCTGTCCTCATCTCAACCCATGAGCCTTTTGTATTTGCTCTCCCCTGTCCAGTTGATGAGGGGGAGCAATAGACTGGCTTTGGTGGGCACCTGACATCCAGCCAGGGTCAACCCACCACACCTTCCTATGACTGTAATGCAAAGTTTCAGAAGTTAATAGCTGAACACGGATAGCAGACACCACCTCACACTTTTCAGGTTAAAACCTTCAGCTCCCAATGCTTCGCAAGCTGTGTCAGCAAAACGTGTCTAATCAATTTAGTTTCCTAAGCTAGGGAAAAAAAAATCTCCCTGCAAAGACCAAGAAATTCTGGAGAAGGTTTGTAATAGCATGAACCTGATGACAGATCTTATCTATGTATTGTGTCAGACACTTGTGGTTGAACACAAAGGGCTTTATTCCCACAAAGAAGACAATAGGAGAAAAAAAAAATTGATGGGGGAAAACAGTAAGTAGTCAAGACATTAATTTATGTAGACTAAGAATCTGCCTGGAGCACATATTGTGTCTGAACCAACTGAGATCTGAGCCAACAGACGCTTCACCAGCGCAGAACAGAGCAGCCCCTTTGTTGAGAGAAGAGATCTCATGCTCTGACCTTCGGACGATCATGAGTTGTGCATAACTCACGTCACTTGGGAAGTGAAAGGTGTTGGTCTTTCCGTGGTTGTCTAGATTCAGAACTGAAACACTCCCATACCACACAGAGGGTGCCAGTGATTGGCTACAGCGTGCCGACAGCACAGACAGACAGATAAAAGTAATTATTTGCACATGTTCTGTTTCTCGGGTTAACTCACAGCAAGGCTGAGCTTAATTTTTCATTGTTTAATAAGCCTTCATAATACATTAGTTTGCACATTAATTTTGAAACTCTCAGCTTATTCTTTAACTGCCTATTTAAGCAGGGACGATTGAGTCAGCTCTGACTGGTGTGAGATGGAAAAGCAGTGATCTCCCCCAGAAGCTGGCTTTTCTGGGCTCCTCTTGTACCCGCCTGCAGAAGGAGCACCTCGACAGGCACAGCAGCGTCGGACTGAATGGCTGACGTTTAAAGCTTTTCAGAAGATTCCATCGCACGGACAGTTTTCTCATCTGCATCTTCCCACGCAAGTCCCCTTGTGTAACCCGAAGTTTAAGCGGAATCGCATGAGTTTTTTGTTAGGTTTACATTATTTTACAAGCTGTGCTGTTAAATTTTCTGAATTAACACTGCGCATCAACACAAAAAAATAAACTTCTCAGAGCAAGACCTTCGCTAAACGTACAAAGCAGCCGCCATAATAGGCTCTAGATCTCTCACCCAATGCCTCTGCTCATCCCCATAACAGGCACATTTTTACTAGAGAATGACAGGGAAATGGAGACCCCTTTGCTATCTACCGCACAACCCGGCTATCAGAAATGCTGAGAACATCCAGTAAGGAGCCACAGGAAATTTGGGAGGCGAGCTCCTGTAGGAGGTTTGCCACATGTCCCAACTGCTTCCCAAATGGCATTTATTTATTTATTATTACTTCAAGCATGCAAACCAGTAATGAGATCTTGAAAGTTCAATGCTCAACCTTCTCCCGTTAGGCACTTGCCAGATGAGCAATGCTTGACAAACCCACATTAATTGCCAGACAAACAAACGAGCAGCATTGCATAGTCATCCTCAACATTTCCATAAAAGAACTGTGGCAGCTGTGGCTTCTTCTAGACGAAAAGCATTAATCCACAGGGGCTTCAGAGAGCAGAGGCTTGTTTCTCTACCACAGTAGTGCAAATGTCCCAGCATTTTCAGTTTGTACTAGTAGAAGAAAGGAATATTATCAAATCTAGAAGCAGCTCATAATTTATGAGCAAGGATATTTAGACCTACCTGGAACCCTGTCGAGATATCCCAAGTCAAGGTTTCTGTATACAGACAGGAGTCTCACCAGGTCAGCGAATCATCTAATTTTAACCTGCTGACAAGTCTCTGGCTCAGCAGTAACACTAGGCCTGCGCCGACTGACTTGCCGTGCAATTAGGGTGAATCACATAATTGCTTTCTTCCTCAGTTTTCCTCATTTGCAAAGCAGAGGGAAATACAATACCTGTCTCTCAGATACAAAGTGGGAACAAATTCACTGTTTTCAGAGCACCTCGATGACCCTCAAGTCACAGGAGTGCCGAGTACAAACAGCGAGCATTTCCGACCTCCACGAAGAGCTTGAAAGGGGTAAAAAGGGAGAAGGTCTCCATGAGGATTGTGTTGAAAACCATGAAAACATGGGTTAGAGTACTACTCCCGGAGGCTTAACAAAGGGTTGTGCAGAACCTGCTAACTTCCCTTGAGACAGACGAGACGCAGCCGGCGCTGGGAGCTGAGCCCAGCATCCCATTGATTGGGCCAGTGCTTTAACCAGACGCGCCACAGCACCCGCTGGGAGGAAGACCCACGCTGGCGGTTTCTGCACCATGGGGGAGGAGGGGGTGGAATCTCTTCTGTGATGACGCTTGTTCCCGTCTCCTGAAGCTGAAGGGTTCAGCTCTTTCTAGCAGTGAGCACTTTTCAGGACTGAACTTATTACTCAAGTTCACCACATCCAAGTCTGCTCTTCCTCCAGAGCCACGCAGCCCCGCTTGCAGTTCGGGACCTCTACAGGCAGTTCCAGAACTCCAGCCTGGGCTGGTCCCTGGCATGGCACCGTGATATCCTTCGTGAGACAGAACAGGCACAAGTCACACAAACAGGGACAGGCAGAGGGTAAGGATCTGGTTACACATGAGACAAATGTGTTGCAGACTACTTTGCTGCCTGTCAGTTGGAGGTTAAAGGTATAAAAAGAGAAAGAGGAGCTTTGCCAGTTCAGCTGGAACATCATTTGCTTTCCTGAATTGTCATTTCTGTGTCAGGTGCTGTTCTGTTGCAGAAAGACTTCATGCTAAAAATTTTCAGTGTCTGTGAAGTAAGCATGGCTTATATATCAGGCTTTCTGGTTTATCCAGCTACACAGATTTACATTTGAGGCCTTTGGCCATTTGCGTAGCTCCTTCAGCCTTCCTGTTACCTCTACACGACAGTAAAAAACGCCTGTCACTCAGAAACAACCTGCCCACGCACACCCTGTGCTCTGGGCAGCCTGAACGAATGCAACTCAGACTGACCCTTGCTGAACAGGGTTCTTCAATGCTTGAGTCACTTTATTTTGATGGCGCTGCATAAAACTACAGTTTGGGACTTTAAAATGTGCTTACCAGAAGAAAAAAGATGCCTTGTATGTGACATACGGGGCTATGCTTAGACACATCTCATGACAGCCTTTTCCTGACTCTGGAATAACCATCAGAATGGTTCTGAATTCATTGAACCAAGGAGACATTTCAAGAGATTTAAAGAAATTTCATTTTCTATTCCAGCAGAACACTCGAGCTATCCAAATGGAGAATAATCTACAAAGCAACAGCAAGATATATACGGCCAACAGTCACTATTACTCGTAAGTGGGGATGACACAGGGGCAACGGGCACAAACTGAAGCATAGGAAGTTCCGTCGGAACATGAGGAAGAACTTCTTCCCTCTGAGGGTGACGGAGCACTGGAACAGGCTGCTCAGGGAGGTTGTGGAGTCTCCTTCTCTGGAGATATTCAAGATCCACCTGGACAAGGTCCTGTGCAGCCTGCTGTAGGTGACCCTGCTTCGGCAGGGGGTTGGACTGGATGACCCACAGAGGTCCCTTCCAAACCCTACCAGTCTGTGATTCTGTGATGACATAGGTTTGTCATTTACACCTATTACAAGATAAGAACACGTTAACATTTTATTGTTCAGAGTAAAGGACTGCATTTTCCTACTTTCCCAGTCTTCTAAAGCTGTACAGTTGTGTCAGAAACAAAAGGTAAGTCAAACTTTGGAAGAAGACTGAAAACATTTAACGGAAGTTCTACCTCAGTTCGTTTTCCTTCCGATGTGCAATCCGAGAAGGAACAAATACAGAAGGTTGCCCTTGGAAACAAGACCAGGATAAAGGTTAGCACAACAAGCGATTACAGAGGAACGCCAGTGCTATGGGAGAAGAAACCCTAGAAACAGGTTCCTGAACGGGTTGACTAACACAGAACGGAAACCACTCACGACGCAAAAAAGGGACATTTGGTGGAGAAGTGCTTCTGGTGAGCAAATGACTGAACCGATTTTCACTTTCAAAGGGGAAAAATTCTCAAGTGTAAACTATGGACAAGGTGATCCCCTCTTATCTCCTCTGCCTTTCTGGCTCTCTCTCATCTTTGTTTTCAGTTAGGATCCTGTGCATTAAAAATATGATGAAGATAAAATCAAAACATAGAACAAAAAACTAGTCAGTACCAGCGACTGCTCACCCAGAACACAAACTGTTCTAAAGAGACGTTCCGTTAGCAGATAGCTACGTTATCAGTTCCCCAGCTTCAAGCAAAGACACACGGAGGCAACGATCTAGCTCAGTTACCCCAGCACCCCTTAGACCAAGCCCTGTATTCCATCAGAAAAGCAGGTATCTAGTTCTGAATGTTGGACTTGTCTAGAAATCTGAATATACTCATCTCTGGGACAAAGATTTAACTGAAATACAGAAATGAATGATAGGAAAAAAGACCCCTGGACCTGGTATTCCATAAAGAGATGCTTGAGCCCAAGTGGCGAGGCGCTGATCAGAGAACACCCTGTGCAGGCCACTCCTGCAACGGCCAGGTGTGGTTTTGTGAGTTAGTGGCTTTGCTGCTGTCCTTGAGCGGGTTCAGTGGGACTGCTGGGCTCACAGTAACTAACGGTTGTCACCATGGGAGAGGTATGAAGCGGCAGTTTTGCAGGGACTCGTTCATGATTCACTACTAGTCAGCATTTTAATCGATTTAGGAGTATACAAATCAAGAGCAGAGCTGTACGGGCAGACTGCAAGTGCTCTGGAGTATAAAAAAAAGCCCGCAGGATTAGGAAATTGAAGGTGTAGTATAAAAAAAAAAACCTAGTAAGATTAAGCTCGGCACAACGTATCAAAAACTAAAACTAAAGAAAAAAAATCCCATTGTAAATCAGTGGCTGAACTATTAAGACAATTACCTTTGGAATGATTTAACTACACCAGAGAAGAACAAAGTGTTACTGGTTGCAATTCTTCCAATTACTTCACTTTGCTACAATTCCAGTTTGAGTACTCCTCCGCTCATTGCGAAGAGCACAGAATTCCACTGTCAAATTGTCATGAATGAAATAAAGTTAGCTTCTTCTGTACTAAAACTGCAGCAGAGAGTGAAATGAGCAGGAAATGGGTGGAAAATAGTGCCAGAATGGAAGCAAGTGCACCAAAAGAAACTCAGTACAGGACACTCGGAAACCACCTCCACCAGGATGTTCAAGGCCACCACGGGCTGTACACGTCTCCCTTAGGCAGGTAACCATTACCAGTAACACAGGCCAAGTGACACCACATGGCTGCTGAACATATTCACATTTTTCAGCTCAGTTTAATTAAAAATCAAGGTCCCAATAAACAAAAATGTCTATTGATGTGACTAAATATTTTGGGTCAGCAAAATATCTTACAAACCCTTAAAGACAGAGCACAACAAAATCTCCATTCCTTTGCATCTCATGACTAAACTGTAAGTTATATTAATGGTTTCTTTAGTGACTAGATTTGCAGATTTTCCTGAGCAGTTTAGAAATGCCTAGCATGTATGACCGAAACACCTTTTCAAGATTTTTAAAAGATTTATAGTCATAAACATAACACTATTTAAATATACACAGTTCAATCCTCTTTTCAAATGTGTAAGTGACATCCGACAAAAGATTATATGAATTTTCAATAAGGTGTCAAAACTTTATTGAGTTCACTCAACATCTATGAGGATTCATGTAGAATATAAAAAAAGATTAATTCCTTTTTAATTTTAATCTTCAACAGAAGTACAGTAAGTTTTCTGGTGTCTTGTTACAGCATTCTCATTCATTTTCATGCAGACAATTTTTGGTACAAAGACAAACAGAACTCAGACCAAAAGTTGAGTAACTGTAGGAAATCACTGAGGTAAGAAATGTTTCTTTCTAACAGTATTTTTGTCCTACTACTAGACAAGGCATTGAATTTTTATTTTTTTCTATAATGGAGAAGACAGGTGTTTTGTCCATAGTTTTATTTCACCAGGAAGGTTTATACAGTTCTGCATAACGGCCATTGTATGCACAGCCTGAAGTACAAAGCTCCCTTTGAAAACTCCAGCACAAAGACACTGCATGTTGACAACATTAAACAACGATGTGGGCAGTATAGGGAAAAAAAAAAAAAAGATTAAAACAAAACAGCATTCTTCCTATTGGAAAGGCAGAACAAACCAAGGCACTTTCAGTAAATAAGTGAAGAACAGAAACAAACTGTATCAAAGGTTCCACACAGCTGACCCAGAGCACTGTAACAGAATTCTGCAGTAATGAACAAGTAAAATACAAAAAGGCACTACATAATCCCCTCCCTGCAACTCCCCTTTCTCAACCAATTAGCCAACTGAACTTGGCACAATGGAGTCTTCATTATAAAGTGCATCTCCTGTCTTAACACATGTTGAAAAATAGGCTATAGAACACATGTAGCAATATGCCCATGTGTACAACACATTGAAACAAAAATACACTGCAACTAGATTCAATCTAGTTATGAACTGTGCAGGAAAAAATATGGCTTCTTTACAAGTCTTTCAATAACCTCCATATAATCTGGCATATTTTTAACAAATATGAATGCATTAGCAAGATGGTAAGAGGTAGTGTTCCAAGTAAAAGGCAAACTCTCCAATTTTATTGTTACATGGGTGTATAGCAAAGGTATCCCAGATTTTCAAAGCAGCATTACCAAACAAGAAGTATTACAGCATGCTATCTTGGGATGAAAATACACAGTGTTTTGGGGGTCTCATATTAGTTCCTCCAGCAAAAATGACCAGTTTCTTAAAAATGTCCAACTATAATCCCATTTCTCAAGTACTTTTCTCTTGGTACTGTAAGTTTTCCTATTGCATTGCATTAAAATTTCCAGAGAAATGTTCAACTTTAGAATTTAAAAACAACACATTCTACACTCTTATTAAACGTAAGATGAGTCCATTTTTACTTCAACAAGCATTAACTTATGGTTATAAGAATATGCAAACACAAATACCAAACAAATGAACACATCAAATGTGTCACATCAGTGGCAACATATGACATGTTAGTTAGATGTGTTTGGCGATTTAACGTGAAGCTTTCGTCACTCCGCTAGGAAAGCCAGCCAAATTGTGTATGTACGCTATCTAAACTTCAGCTGATTTTAGCCCTTATTAGACTTTAATATATTAAATATATAAAGGCTAGGTAAAAACTGAAATCAAAGCAGCACTGGGTATATTTCTTACATTAATAATTCGTAAGGATTTATGTAAACATTCAATATGTGCATTCTTGCTCTTCGCTGTAAATTCTTCACAGCTGCTCTATGCACCTACCCACAGAGTATGTCCCAAACATGGACCTTTCCCACGTAACAGCAGCTGCTGCTCATCTATTCTTCTTCTTCAGCGGTATATGCTACTTCAGCGACTTCAATTTCTGGTACAGAACTCTCAGCCAAAGAGCCACTCCAGCATGCCTCATGGTTCTCTTTATCTGAGCTGCAACAACAGATCAATAAGCTTTGTCAAATGGAAACCAATATTTTATGTCTGCCATCCACAAAACATTTACAAAGCTTGTTCAACTTATCAATTATCCCAGATCTAGAATTATGTATCCTGAGTGCCTTTATGAAACATGGCATAGCTACAGAGTGGTGAGATAAATTGCTGAATTTCTCAGCTGTGCAGAGTTTATACAAGACCAAACATTTAAAAACATACTTTAAGAAAAACTAAAACGAGTAAAATAATAGTATTTACCAGCTGTCCTCACCCAGGGTACCCTGGTCTGCTTCTACTGCAGAAGACTCCACCTCACCACTGCACTCACTTTCTTCTCCTGACATTTGACGAGTCATTTTTCCTAAAGATAAATCCCTACAACAAACAAGAACAGAGTACCACCAATCCATACAGCAAACATTCATCACTGAAGAGCTGTTTGTTTCATTTTAAACTTTGCAGTTTCTGGTAATCTATCCATCTCACTCCTACATGCCCTGTTTCTTTTATTCCTACAGATTTGCAGGCTTGCACTGGATAGCTATTTGAACAGCCTATTTGCTCCAGCTGCTTATTTCTAAACTAAATTCAATCCCCTGGTTGCATCACAATTTAGAAGCTTTACAAAATTCAAGTCCTAGAGGAGCGATTATGACTTTAGGTAAGAAATTACAAGCAGATGATCTAAGCCACACACATCTTGCCTGAATAGCAGAAGGACTGTAACCAAAACACAGTCAGAAGGAAGACAGGCAGTATGATAAAAAGACTTCTTGAACAGTTTCCCAAGTTTCTCATCGTAACTTTAGAGTCACATGTTAAGTTTCAGAGCAATACATTTTCCCATTAATGATAAAGATACAGGGAATAATTTTTTCTTAACTGCAACAAGAGTTGGCAGTCCTATTAGCCTGGCTACAAATGGGAGTAGGGTCATGTCAAATTAAAAAAAGAAAAAAACAACTTGTTTCCAAAGTATTGCTCTGTGTGGAGAACAAAGATCAATTTAGTGTTGAAAGCTGCCACTTGAATTGTAAAGAAAAGCTTGTGAACAATTTTGTGTTGAAAGTGATACTACTATATTTCACCTTCTTTTTAAATTACTCTACTATTGTTTCTGTAGTCTTACTTCAATGCACGCATTTTAAGTAATACCTCAGCAGCATTCTCTAACATAATCACTGGCCTATGTTTGTGCCAAATCCAGCATGGTATGTAAAGCCTTGCAAGTCCAATGCCTTGTCCAACTGTCCCCTCCTACCCTGCATACACTTTGGGTACCCGGCCTTTAGAGCACAAAGGCAGAAGATGCTTAATTCTTGTTCAGCCATCAGATCAAAATTCCACCTCAACAAGGCCAAAGACAAACTTGTTTTTTTCGGGTTCAATTCCCATCAGACAAGCTGAAGTTCTTACACAAGGTCACTGGTTTACTTTGTAAATTTTACGACTAAAAATCACAGGAGTTATCTTACATCTAGACTTCAGATACTACTTGGCTGACTTTCAACAATTTTAAACATCTGAGAAACTGGCAGGACGCTTGTATGTTTAAAAAAAAACTATCTTCAGGGAAAGCATTAAAAAATAAAATCCCTTTTTGCTACTCATGCATTCTTATTTTATTTTCAGTCACACAGAACTTCTTATCACGTTTTAGCCAAATGTGAGTTATTTAATTTTTATTGGCCATTTCATTGCTTAAACCAGTAGTAAGTCGTAACTTTCTCAAAGAGGGAAAGCATCTTTCAAATGTAATTACTTGCCTCCAGGATTAAGTGACAAACTGAATATGGTATTCAGATCAGAATTTTCAATAAACCAGAACAATTCTATTTAAATCCTTTTCCAAATGTAGTTCACTTAAACCTTGTATCCAAAGACGTGATTTGTTAGTCAACCTGGATATGCTAGACTCAACAATCCAAGCAGTATTAAAATGGGAATTTACTCCTTCGCTAAGGAAACCCCACAATGACTGACTCAGCAGGTCTATCGGGACACTGAATAACCCAGCATCAGTTCCCCTGGGCCTGCTACAAAATTAGCAGACAGGCACCATAAAGTTTTATTATAAAACCCTACCTTTTTTTTCCTTAGATTTCAATGGACCATCTGCGGCATCATTCCAGGCAATTCAGAACAAAGTTAAGTACAGACATATAACTGCTTGATTACTATGCTCTGTCAAAGCTTTGAGTGCAGGTGGAATTTTATAACTCAAAGCAATTTTTCCACTGCTCTCATCTCCAGCAGGGCATTTCACATATTCAACATTTCAAAAGCAGAAGAGAATCTTTGCCTTATCTTTACAGGACTTAAAGGATTAAGAAACATAATCCCAGTTACTTCAGAGAGAAAGAGATGGCACATCACTTTCTCGGTCATTTGTACTTAACAACAGCTTTTTAGCCAGCAGATGAGAAACAGCCTACTGAAAATATTGTTTTGTGCGTGGTTATGTGGGGAAAAATGTTTCCAAGAGTACATTTAAAGCTGGTGCTTGTGACTACACAGAGAAAATGCCCTCATGGAAAAAATCATAGAATCATTAAGGCTGGAAAAGACCTCCAAGCTCATCAAGTCCAACCATCAAGAAACTCCTAAACCCCATAACATTTCTACATACCTAATTCTTCTTTCAATAGCATCTATATGAAGTTGCTTTTCACTTAACAATTTCTTCAGCGATTCAACCTCCCTTTGTTTTTCAAGCAGTTCTTTTTGTAGACGGTAATTTGTTTCCTCCAGAGTTTCACAGAAGGCCTAAAAGACAAATTTAAGAACATCTTCCATTTAACTTCAGTGGACTACCTTTATTGATATATCAATCTGTAACACACTTGTAGCTGCTTTTCTTTGTATTGATTATCATGAAGAGTTATATAAACTCTAAAAAAAAAAAAAGGTCCGTCCTTAATAAAACAATGCCACTTTGCTTTGAACAACAAATTTATTATGCTAAACTGCAATGTGAATACTGTATCGCATCTTTTTTTTGTCTCACAAGAGACTCTAGAAAAAGATTTCTCTCTTTTGATGCACAGTCCATAATTTTTGAACCTTTCTGCCTATATGGAACATCAGCTGATACAAACTTTGCTTTCCCAGGACTTCGAAGTCAACTTCAAACTATCTAATTATTCTCAAGATGTTAGGAATATTTGGATAAAGTGCATATTCTTCCCTTACCGAGGATAAAGACAACATTGTACAGTTCTGTACCAAAGAGCTGTTACACATACGACAATCATGAGAGTCAGAAGATCAACACAAAAACATTCTGAAAAAGTTTAATGAAATGCTAAGAACACTAACTACTCAACCATGATAAGTAAGCTGTGTTACTCTGCTGAGCATGACATATATACATAGTATACCCTGATGAATGTGACAGTGAGCGATCTCAAAACTTAATGTGAAGAGCCAACGCATAATGCAGCATCCCCTGGATGCAGGGAGTGACAGAAGCGCTGACACAGAGCCTGCTGATCTGTTACTGGAAAGAGCAAGTCTACCAACAGTAATGTGCAATTCCGATTTAATAATTTGCTTGTTGTCACTAAATAAGAAACCCATGTAGAAGGCTTTCTTGGCTTGACATCGCACGCACCCAACCACTAAATCACAGAACCCATTGCATTTAAACAATTTATATGAGCTCAGTTGAAAACAATGCTGTTTTCCCTACAGTTTTAAAATGGGCTACAAACAAGAAGATACTATTCTTTGCTTCAGTTGAAGCAGACTTATCAACTCCTTTAAAACACAAAGTTTTCCTGTAATTATACAAGTCAAACAAATGCAGCATTTTTCAATCCAATAACCATTCAGATTTTTTTTTGCACTAGTTTTAATTTATTTTATTGACTCAGATAGCGAATTTATCTTGGTTGACAAGCACTGAAGACCAGTCATCACTTAAGCCACAGCTTTATTCACATCTACTAGAGCTGAGAATATGTGGCATGCAATTTGTGTTTCACGCAGCATTTTTACTGTTTTACTGCTTTAGCAATCATTCCAGTTAAGCAGTCATCCTGTTTCATCCAATCCAATTACTTGAATTCTAGCACATTTTGTAAAACTGTTTTGGGTTTCTGGTGCCCTGACTGAAAATTTGCCATTATTTCCTTAAGAATATAATTAAATTATGTTATTTCTACCTTTAGATTTATGCACATGCAAATTCCTCTATTCACAGAATAACCAAACATATTCCACACGTGTTGTGAACCGTTTCATTGTTCTATATGACAACTGAAAAAGTCTTTTGGAAAAACTAATTTCTAGCTGCAATCTGTGTATCACCTGCCCAAGGAAAGGTAGTCACTGTTCACAACTGAGCAAGAAAACATCAACATATTCTGAAAGATACCATAACAGCAGAAAGGTGAACCGACGCTGAGGAAGACCTATCAGGGAATTGCGTGTAAGGAGATATTTTGCACCTTGAAGAGCTGGACACTTGAGTCTGGTACAGTTCTAATACCCAGGTGGGACCAACTTTCCCTGTAAGTTCTGAAACAGCAACAGAACTAAGCCAGCTGCAAGAGAGCTTGACTTCCTTCCTCAGTGGATCATGAAACAGAAATGGCTGTGAAAGGACCGGTGGAAACAATTACCAAGGACATGACAGAAAAAAAAAAAATTGCTTTCATGAATATTTTCCCTACATTTCTGTGATTAGATTTCTCTAAGGCCTAACTGATTTCTAACAGGGGAGGTACCTGTACCCCTCCCCAAAAAGATAAGCATGATTCGGCAAGTCCTTCTTGAACTGGAAAATAGAATAGACATGAAACAAATAGAAGATATCCATATTTTCCATTCTCAGGAAAACAGTAACAGAAGATTTTTTTTTTTGCAATGATTTGTATGACAATAGTAACAGAAGTGATTTCTGAGATACCTTTAAAAATGAACTCCAGGAATAAGTATGTGAATCATAGCGCTTGTCCTGTAGTTGGACATTGTTGGACAAGGGACAAAAAAAAAGTGAGAGATTGATACAGATGCTCTGACGTGAAGGAGTTCAGGATCCTAACAGGCAGGAGCAGGGCAAAAAGCAGGACCACAACCATGGATTTCAGGTGAGCACTCAATCTCTTCAGAAAGCTGCTTGGAAGAAAGACTCCATGGGAAACCACCTTGGAGAGAAGAGCAGTCCAGGAGAGCTAGTTGATATTCAAGGATCACCACCTTCAAGCTCAATAAAGGTCCAACTCAACAAGTAGGAAATCCAGCAAAGGTTGCAGGAGGCCTGTATGGATGATCAAGACACTCCTAACTGAACTCAGACATAAAAAGCAAGTGTACTAGTGGTGGAAGCATGGAGAGGTATCCCAGGAGGAGTATAAGGTTGCTGTCTGATCTTACAGGGACAGGGTTAAGAATGTGAAGGCCAGCCTGGAGCTGAATCTGGCAAGGCATGTGAAAGCAAACAAGAAAGGATTCCATAAGTACATAATCAACCAAAGGGAAACCAGGGAAACCATGGACCTGCTGCCAAATGGCGTAGGGGAACTTCTGACAAATCACACTGAAAAGGTAAAGGTACTCGATACCATCTTTGCCTGCCTTGACTGGCAAGACCAGCCTTCAGGAATTCCAGACTTCTGCAACCAGAGGGAAAGACAAGGAAGGGCAAGACAAACTTACCCTCAGTGGAGGAGGAGCACTTAAACATGGGGCTTGACAGATTGCACCCTTGAATGCTGAGGGAGCTGGCTGATCTCCAGCTTGTTACCCACCAGGACCCCAGGTTTCATGATTCATATATCATAATCAAAGATAATTAAGGGACCTGAGCATCTTTCATGTGGGAAGAGGAGATGGCAGTCAGGACTTTTCAGTCTGGGGAAGAGAAGGCTTGGGGTGATCTTATTAATGGGTATAAATACCCGATGGGAGGCAATGAAGAAGAGAGAGCCAGACTCTTCTCAGTGGTGCCCACTGACAGGACAACAGGCCACAAATTAAAAGCCAGGAAACTCAATCTGAACACACAAAAACACTCTTTTTTTTCTCCCCCCCTTTACTGTGATGGTGATCAAACACTGGAGCAGGTTGCGCAGAGAGGTTGTGAAGTCTCCTCTGTAGAACATTCAGATCCTGACTGGACATGGTCCTGGGCAGCTGACCTTGCTTGAGCAGGAGTGTTGGACTAGATCTCAAGAGGTCCCTTCCAACCTCAATAACTCTGTAATATGGTGCAGTATCCCTCAGACACCAGAACTTTATGACAGCTGTCTCTGACAACTTTACAGAAATGATTAATTGCCAAAACTACAACGGCACAGCTATTTTAATAGTGTGTCTAAATTCCTATGGTGGAAGAATAACCCCGAGACTTCACCACAGTACGCGTGATCAAAATCTCGATGAAGGTGGCACTTAAATTTCTTAATTAACTACCTGAGCAAATAATTCCTGTAATTTTTATTAATTTTCATCAGCTTAAATAGCTATGATGAAAAATAATTGTATAGAAATCATGTATGAGCTCATACCACAAAAAACATACCAAATCCTTCAGATGTACACAATAATGTAACAAAAGCCAAGGCACTCCCACACAAAGCAAACTGGTAAATATAAACTTAGTTGAAGGAGTATCACTTAACATTCATAGTTTCTACAGTATTAACAGTATGTGCAATTCCAAAACACAGTTATTCTATAAAGCAAAAAAACTAAGACCACCTGTTCTAGACAGACTTCATACAGCTCTGCAAGCCAGTGAAATCTACTTCTAATAAAACAGGCTGCAGCACACAATATTATTTATTCAATGTGCTCATATGCATGTTGAAAGGCTGTTGTTTTACAACACTACTTGACACTACTTAGTTATCTGCAAGGACACTATTTTTGGTGGTCATAATGAATCCTTTCATTACATTTCATATTAACAAACATTTTATTGCAAGACCTGAAGTCTAAGGTGTACACATTGTGACGTGTTGAATGTAAGCCTACAAAAACTCTCCTTATATTCAGCAGTTGCCTTAAAAACAAATTTAATCCACTGGTCATAAAAGGCAGAAAGGAAGAGATTGTATTTTGGGACAGGATGAAGTACAGCAGTCAAAGATCATGAGCGTGCACCAATAATCAGACTGTGTCAGTTTCAGAAATCCATTTGCAATGGAGGTTTCATTCCATACTGTCCAGAACATTTTCAGTATTCTAACAACAACTACTGCCTTTTGCATTCTGCTTTTATTATATTACATAGCACTTACCCTGCTCTCTTCTAGACTGTCAAAAGGACCTGGAGGATCATCCAGACAAAGAAATTCTCTCACTGCAAGACTTACCAAATAAAAGAGAGTGAATTACTTAAAGTACAAAAAAGCAGTGTTTAAATATGATCATACAAGGGCAGTATTTCTTTAAGCGACACAAACATCCACCCTTATACTTATTCCCGAGCATTCAAAATAATGTTAATAAACTATTAAGTCTCAGTTGCATGGGTGTTAACCAGGTACAGTGTTTAAAATGTTACTTAGGAGTTGCACAAGTACACTTAAAGAGTATTCAAACAGAGAGTAAGTCAATTTAGAACATGATTTTTCAAAACTTCATTGAATTTGTTCCTATATGACAACTGACAAGCAAGTTTATCCCTTTGTTATTGAAGAGGTTTGAAAAATTCTCCTGGTGAAAAATAAATATTAAAAGATGGATGAAAAAGTATGCTCCTAGAATCCACACGCAGATCCCTTCAGGAAATATCAGTGGAACTAAGCATAGGTACTGAAACATGCTAATGTGTCTCCATTTTGCTAAGATCATATACTGTGCATATGTTGATGGATTATAATTTTTATATATACAGTATATATTTATTAAAAAGGTATAAAATATTAAGAAGTGACAAGGTTAATGTGACATGGATATATCACATAGCATCTCTAAACATACATTTCAAACTAAGGTGTTCAACTTAAAATTGTGTAAGATTGTCTAACACTTGTCATGCCCCTCTGTGCACTGTCTTGCAAAGGCCAGAAGGAGTATGTATAATCCTGTGGTTTACTATAGAGTATTCTGAGCATCTTGCTCATTCTATCTCCCAAGTTTAGATTACTTTTCACAGAATTCTTCAGTATCTCCAATAATGTCCCTTTACCCACCTTTTTAAGACTTTCCTGGTCAGCTGTATTCATTCTTCTATAAATAACCTCCAACAAGAATATCATATTCACAATTAACTAGCAAGTAGTAACTTATCAGCAATTCTGTGCTTGCACTCACTACTACAAATCTTTAAATCATCTCCTACTGCAATGAATGCACAAAAATGGAAGACACGAATCCAAACTAATTCCCTGTCTCTTCCTCCTACAGGAAGGTGAGGGTAAAAGGAAGTTATTTTTGTGCCTTCCACTCTTTCTCTGCATTTGAGGCAGATGCAAAGTACAAACACAAGAAAGGAAACTTTTACTCAGCTACCAATCTAACCAAACAGCTTCAGGTTTGGCAAGCAAAATGAGAGAAATTTCTTCAGCTAACACTAATCATTGATTATACCATCACTTTTAGTTTTAGGAAGGCTCTGGATCTAAAATATGTTGAACCTTTATTTTGTTGTCGGATTTTTCTAAGCCTGCTTTCAAATGCTTATTGCCCATGTGAAGATACAGGTGGTTTTTTTGGGCCAACGGCTGGCGAGACTTCTTGTCTTCGTATCCACTTTCATCCCATCAGCCTCCACATCAACCTAAAAAAATTTCTCTCGTAATCATGATCATTCCTTTCCCCACTTAATCTACGTGACAAATGTGATAAAACCTTCCTGAATCAAGTCATCTCCACTATTTTACATTAATCAACCCACGATCTGTGCAAGCCATAGCCTAAACCTGTACTATTAAAACAGCTTCTTCCACATACTCAAATAAATAATAAAAAAATTTCTGCTACTTAGAGATTATCACTCCAGTTAGCACAAAAAATGACAGATGGTAACAAGTCATTAGTTAAATTATCAGAAAACAAAACCTCAAACCAAATGGAAAGTTATTCAAGCATATAAAGTACATTTTCAAGGAGAAGAGCAGGGTTGGTTTTTCCATCTAGTTTAATCCGTTTGAAGTGACCCTTCTCCAATGTGATGCCCAAGTCCATTTTATAATTGTTGAATTGTTCTTTTCATGAAGATGCTGAATGAAATTTTTTCAATACCTTTATCCTTATTCACATAGCTCAGTTCAAACATATTTTAGAAGTATTTAATTTCTACATTTTTCTAGTAATTTTATTGTATTATAGGGTAACATTAAAATAGCATAACATGCAGTAATGCTTGCGAGTGAAAAATGAAATATCCAGAAAAATAATGTACAAAAATATCCAATCTACACATATCTACTCACATCAAGCCAAACTAATTTTTTTGTTTGTCCTACAGCTGCTGGCAGAAAACTGTGTCACAGAATCACTGAATGGTAGGGGTTGGAAGGGACCTCTGTGGGTCATCTAGTCCAACCCCCTGCCGAAGCAGGGTCACCTAGAGCAGGCTGCACAGGACCTTGTCC
>Ga0065711_1029011_pt1 | contig 38054 bp, 19 predicted proteins | sample Hoacrofraction12_FD_59098 | JGI IMG/M metagenome (GOLD analysis project Ga0065711, IMG submission 59098) | Hoatzin crop microbial communities from Cojedes, Venezuela - Epithelial fraction 12 v2 (version 2) | ecosystem: Host-associated > Birds > Digestive system > Esophagus > Crop | place...
CCCTTCTTGTTGTTTTTGACATCCCTTGCCAGCTTCAATTCCAGGTGAGCCTTGGCCTTCCTCGTCGCATCCCTGCATGCTCTCACCACGTTCCTGTACTCTTCCCAAGTGGCCTGCCCCTCTTTCCACAGTCCATGGACCTTTCCCTTCCGCCTGATCTCCGCTAGAAGCTCCTTGTTTAACCATGCAGGTCTCCTGCCTCCTTTGCTAGATTTCTTTCTCAGGGGGATGCATTGCTGTTGATTATAAGAGGGATGGACGGACTGCTTTCATGATGCCCAGCAGTTTGCACGCCCTGAGGCACACACTCATGGCCTCCTGCTGACACTGTTACTGTAAACCCATGATTCTCTCTGGCAGACAATGAAGAAACCATTTCCTACAACTATTTATCTACCTTTAATTAGAAACCGTTTTTTTACTCCACACCTGTGACAGAGTAGCACAGATGCAGTTTATTAGACATCTTTAATAAGTCTGTTCAAATTTTTACTATGTCCAAATTTCTGGGCTTTCTTTTCATTTTGAAATGTATAGAACAGTTGGGTTTAGGAATCATCTGAGACAAGCTATTTGATTCAACAACGTTAGTGCCAGCAAAACTACGGCAATAGACTCTCTCTCTACTATCACGTTGTGCTATTTAAATTTCCTCCATAGTGCCTAAGCTGATGTATTCAACCTAGATGGAACGTATCATAACATGACTGAGTCCCTATTTTCAAGCTTTCTGAAAATGTCTTTTTTTCCCCCAGAAAAAGATATTTAACCTTTATCTTTAGAAATAAGATAGTTACTGGTTACTGGATTAGGAAGAATTCATTACCCACCTGCCTTTCGGAGAAGCACATACTGCAAAAATGCATATAGAAAAATAACACAATATTCTTTAGACAGACCCTGGTGTGAGTACAAAAGCTGGAAAAGAAATTTAACTGTTACTTGGTTTAGCATCAAAGGAACTGCAACCCTTAATGGGATATAAGTGACTGTAGTTTTAACCTGCAGTCAATACTAAGCCACGTTAAGTTAATCATTTACTGAATTTCCAATTTTGCAAGAAATTGAACTCCACAGTTCTTCTGAAAGCGTCAGCACATGAGGAGCGGATCTCCCTGCTTCTTCTGACATAGATACAAACAATTCCACACCGACAATTCCCAAATGTCATTCTACTTGAGCTCTACAGAGACGGGGCTGCCTAGCAAAAGTATCTTCTTTAAGGCCATCTTGTGTGAGACAGGGATTGATGCTCAAAGGGAGCTCAGGCAGGTCTGCAGCAAGCCAAAGGGGAGCACAACTCCAAACACACACTGGGGGTGCGTGTGGAGGGAGGGCCAGAAACTGCAAGCCAGAACAGAAGAACAAAGCTGCTCTCAAAGCCCAGCACTCGATACTCACAGGCACTGGGTGACTTCAGGGAAGGCCCTGCTAAATGAGCTGAACTCCTCAAGTGTGAGACAATTGCAATGAACATTTTGGTAGGTGTGAAATTAGTGAGATAGAGGTATCTTGGAATTTAAACACTACTCTAAAATTTATACCACACAACCAAACAATTGAAACGAAAAATCCTAAATTAACTTTAAGTTTTATAGATCTCAATGAAAAAATTTATCACTGATAGATCTGAAGTGTGCTAAAGTGTGGGTTAAATGCCTACACAGTATTAGATAAATTCATCAGGGATCTACCTTCAGAAATCCAGTGTGTTTACAGTGTTAGTAATGAATGATATACATCCACTTCCACAGTAACATCTCCTGTAGGAAAGAGTAATTTGTCACAAAAAAAGGATCAGCTATTTACTGGAAGCACACATGGTACCAGGAAGGCAACTCATTAAATTCTGTATACAATACATATTGTACTGAGAGGGACAAAGATTATTTCACTTCCCAATGTACCTACTGCACCTGAGCAAACATCAAGCAATTTCAGCAAAAGACTCACTTGGCTAATACGGAAATAGAGTTTCACATCTTGACTTCAAAAAGCTGTCAGGCATGTAAGCCAAATGCAAAAGAGAAGGGAACTCACAGGCTGAGTTTGGTGGTTTGGCTAGAGATGATTAAACACGTTTTTTTTAGAGAAAAGGAAATAGGAAGACTTGGGTTATGACTACAAGGCACAATTCACTAGAAGCTCTGAATGAGCTAGTGCAGGTATGTGAAGCAGTGCAGCACTCACATGGAGTAATTCCTGGACGAAGAAATACACACATTGTACCATTATCCATCTTGCTAAGAAGCACGATAAATAGCCCAACTGGAGTGCTGTGGTTATTTGCAGTATTGCCTCAGCTCATACAGAAGTGGCTTGGCTACTTCTCCAGTAACACCCTGAAGAGCCACAGACTACTGGAATGAACAGGAGAATGGAGTATCTAATCTACAAGTGAATCCAAAATTATTTGACTTCTTTTGTCTTGCAGAACAGACTTTGAATAAATATGGGTTTTTTCCTCCCAAAATACCAGAACAGACTTTGAATAAATACGGGTTTTTTTCTCCCAAAATACCAGAGAAACTAATGTACGGGAAGGAAACAATATATTCAATCAAAAAACCAGAAGAACTAAAGGGATTATAATGCAAATATGAATACATGTACAATCTAAATTAGAGGTTTTCTAACCACCAGAAAAGTAAAATTTCAGAACAGGGTCCTGTCAGGAGCAATGGGATAAAGAAAAATTGCCCTTTTTTTGTGGTGGTGCTTGCTGCCTACCAGAGGAAATTGTGTGATACAGCTGTCTGCAACAGCAGCACACTGAATTCTGTGACCCAGAAGATTCCTTCTTGTACTGTGGTATTCATCACTTAGGCTGTCCGAAGGCAATAATATTCCAGTATTTTGATCTCCTGGTTATCACCTCTGTATCTCAAAATTTGGAATTGAGGACTGTTAGATGAGCAAACCAGTAAGCCCCATGAAGAGCTGCCACAAGAAATTCATCATACATCTGTCATGTTTCTAACCAGAACAGGACAGGTGCATGTTAAAGTTTCATGCTGAACACATTAACAGCATTCGGTAACACATAACGTATTGCACTGTGTAACGTTATGTAGCTGAAGCACTGTTGTAGTATAATTACATATTTGTGTTAAGACTTATCCAAAGACATGTGCATCAAACCAAGAAGCTAATGTAACTTGTAAACTTTTGACCCTTGTTAAGATGAGATGCATCAGAATTGTTACTGGGGGAGGCAGCTGGGTAAGGTCTGGCAAACTTCAGCACTACAAGCATTGCAAGCAAAGCGATAAGCGAGCCTCACCTACTCTCTTTAAACCACACAAATAAGGTATTAAATCCTACTTATGCCACATTCGAAGCACACTAAGACCAGCTGGGTTTGGAACAGTTCTCCAGAGGTCAAAACCAAAGAGATATTTATAACCAATTAGAGAAGGTAAGCAAATGCCATGCTAAATAGACGTGCCAACAAAAAGAAAAAAGATAAGGAAAAAAAGAGGTGTCACCAAGAAGCTAAAAGAAGCCAAGAAGTTCCAACCCTCTCTAAGAAGTTCTTTTTCCCTCTTTATAACCTGTAGTATCTTCTGCAATATTTTCCACAATAGCTGTCATTTGCTGTCTCTGAAGATGAGCAAATATTGAAGGAGCAGAAGTTGCATATGGGAAGATGTTTAGAGAAGTCAGGGCCAGAGAGTCCCGTATCAGTGAGAGCTATTGAAACAAGGTGAATGCTTGATACTGGCAAAAGAAAATTAAATGACAATAAACACAAACCAACAAATAATCCCAGGAAAAATATACCCATTCAAGGCTTTAAGAAAAATGGGATGGCCATCTAGACAGGGCCATGGGCACCACTGTAAACAGCTCAAAGGAGATCTCCATGTCTGAAGGCAAGAAAATTGACAAGGTGTTAACAACTACAAGGACTGGGACATCAGATCTTGCTTGGAGCTGTGCCCTAAGCTGAACTAATTATCCATATTTTACGGGCCTAGGTAGGTGATACACTAGTAGAATTTTCCAACCCAACAATCCCTGAATCTAAAAACGAACCTCCTAATACCATCATTCAAACTATCAGTAAGACCTTCCCTAAAGTGCTGAGGAACTGATATTCCCTATAATTCAAGAGAATATTGCAGAACTATAGCTGGTTCAGAAAAAATGATGGAAACAAAAGAAGCGGAAAAAAGAACAGGGGCTGCTCAACTTTAAAATGTCAAATATGCAAGATAATAAATATATTTGATTTCCCGTATACCATCTTACTCTGGTTTATAACATGGAATACAAGTGACCTTCCATAAAATTAAAGGGAGTTACATTTAAAATAAAATCAGAGAGCACTTATTAAATAGTGGAAGTCCTTGCTTCGTGATGCCACTGAAGCCAAGAAGTTAATGAGGTTTTAAAAGGGTCTGGATAATTATATGTTTAACAAGATTATTCAGAGTAGCTATAATTAACAACACTTTTTGGAAGGGATTTGAAACCACATGTTTTGGGATTAAAGCCAGTTTCTCACTAGGAGACACCAGGATAAATTGTAGTGTTGGAGAGGGGGGAAAAAAGGTCTTCTCTTACTTGCTTATTGTCCTTATCCAGCAGGTACCAACTACTTCTAGGATCAGGGTACTCATCCAAATGGGCAATTTCTAGACTAGGAAGTCCCTGGACAAGTCACAAGTTGTGTGTAGCTCTCAGAGCCTATCCATCTACTCTGTCCTGTGTGTTTTTTTGCAGTCACACTTGGAGACCTGGACCAAAAGAGAGCTCTCCATGTACTACGTGCTCAATGTAGGCGTAGGACAAACAGCCCTGTCACTGTTTAGAAAGACAAAGCTAGGCAACTGAGCATTAGGCCGGTTGCTGTTTGCCAAGTGACATAGAAGCTGAAAGACAGATGAAGTAATAGGCTTGAGGACACAAACCAAGTTTGTAGCCAAAGTGAGAACCATGCTGGTCCTCCTGATTCCAGTAAAGTATCTTGACTCCAAGCCAAGCTCTCCTCACATTCTTCTCAAACCTTAGCTTATTTTAAAACAATTTCCTTTTTTTTTTTTTTTCTCCTTTTTAAGATCCCAAACAAATCTCTGCCTTCCACAGAAAAGAGGAGGGGCAGGGGCTCTGGGATCAAGTTTTGTTCAGGTTATGGGACAAAATACTGACCCAGTGGTCCCCTTTGCTTTCTAGAAGAGCGTGGATGAGAAACAAGCAAGGCAGCAAGTGATGTGGGAGGAAGTTGCATTGAAGACTACAACTGTATACTTCAATTAAGATCAACACCTCTTCGGAAGTTTAGGTAGTGCAATCTCAGAAGGATTTTCCTCCCCCTCACTGTCACTTGCAATATTAGGCAATTCATCTTCAGTCTCAAGAAAAAACTATGTCCTTTTTCATACTTATCAGACTGTATATACTGTATCTGCATTTTGGCATATAAACCACCATCTGCACCAAAACTGCCGTAACTTTCAGCTCCAGCTGGGAGTTAACTGTTCTTTCTTATTTTCTTCCACCTTTTACACCTTGTGACTGGCATTGTGCTTTTCGGCATTTGCAATCCAGGCCTGTCTCCAGCTGAATTCACCTGCTTTAAATTTTCTGAGCCCTAATAAAAAAGGTCTGCAGACACGTTTGCTCCAAGTGTGCAACCATTTAGGGGTGGTAATGAGTTGGACTGCAGCCTGGTATCTGGCAGACCTTCCTACTTCATGACTCACTGTTAATTAAAACCACACTCTTTGCTTATTCCTGGGATAGCATTACTTACAAATAATTGAGAGTCACTCACTGCCTTACAGCCTCCTCCCCCAGTTCGGTTCTGTAGAATACACTTTTCTGATGGACATCTGTTTCCCTTAAAGTTGGATGTAGTGTAATGAAGAAGGACATCCATTTTTCAATGAGTCCTTGTTGTCCTTAATTTGGATTCTGACACTTTTTCTCATTTTGAATTTCATCTCAAATCCATGGGCAATCTGATCCATTGTACTCTACAGCTGGCTTCTGGAGGCTACTGCCATGATGAAGTACAGCACAAAACTTGAGTATCACAAACTGCCACTCAACTCCAGGCTTTTTTTCAGCATGTCCATATAACAACTGAAATGTGATGGATTCACACAGAGCTTTGAAAATGTTATCTTTAGAAGTATTAAACCAATTATTTAACAGGTTTTCTTACACATAAATTTTGGAAGCAGTAGATAGATTAACCTTTCTTTTTTTAATTAAGCCTAGTCCCAGAGCATTTCACTCTTCCCCAGAGCAGAGGTCTAAGAATCACTCTAAAGTAAATAATTTTATGCAAAAAGGTAAAGCTGCAAGACAAACTCTCTGCTTTTGCCTGGAAGTCATGGTGTTGATTTCCTGATTTACAGAGCCACCTGTGGCTAGGCATCTAGTGATCTGAAAAGTCACCTCTCTTTTGGCTCTGTTGAGCCTGTTCAAATCAGCTGACACATTCTTAACAAAATCTAGTACCATGAGTCCCTGAGGACTGGCGGCAGGGACTCTCAGCAAAAGCTCTTTAATTCTGAAACTGGCTACGGGGCTGGTCTAACATACCCAGAACTATTTCCCTTGGAGGCACAGTACCAAGCTCAACAGTTCTCCTGAAGCATTTATTTGTAGGGCAGTTATTGCTGCAACTCATTTTGCATTTTCTAATTCGTTGGAGTTACAGCATCAGTAGAGCTGCACCAACACACAGCCACACAAATCAGTCAGCTAATGCAGAATTCAAAGAATTGATCACTTACTTATTTTTCCCTTTTCCAGTGGACTCTACCAAGCAAGAAATGAAAATTATGTGAAACCCACAGTTTGGACTCATTTTAGATCATGCCAATATTCTCCCAAATTCAGACACTCAGCTGCATGCTCTGCATATGTATTAGGTTCTTTACAGTCAGTCCTGCCAAATCCATATTCTTAGCAGATTCAGCTGCTTCTGCAGCCTTCTCCTAACTAGCAGAAATTATTCCAGGATGTTATGTGCAGACACCTACAAAGAGATAGCTGAAGTTGGAAAAAAATGTTTAATAGGTATTTAATTTTCCACTCTCCATTTCACTCCATCTTTGAAAAATAAGCTGGTTATTCTGATGCAAATTCACCATTTCAGCCGTGAAAATCACAATTCCTTAAAGCATTGGGGTTCACCTCACATAACAGTAACCTTTATCCCTTTTTTAAAAACTTTCCTGTGAGTTTTGGGTGTCATGAAATAAAAATGCAGCTTCTGAGTTCACTAGATAACCTATAATACACACCATTTACAGAACATAAATAATATTTCCTGGGTTTTGATGTGAAGAAGTTAAATATATTTACGCAGATTTTCATTTGTTCAGTATCAATATTTCTTTGCAGTCAAAATTTTATATTTCCTCTCCCCACGCTCTTCCTTTGTGGAATATTCTGGCCCGTTTAGTTGCATTGCTGGATTGCCTTGAGGTAGCCACTCTAGGACCAACCCAATTTAAAGCTACACTCTGTTCTTCAAAGAAGTCTGTCAGAGCCCACTTTGGTAAAATGCAACTCTTTTAAAAAAGAGAGATGAGCTGAACATGAAACATGTCATTTAGTCACAATTCTTAATACTTCAGACATCTCCCCTTATGGGTACAGTCCCAGATTCTAGTCCGCTGCTAAATCCATTCTACACAGCTCCAACGATAAAGCAAATTTAAACCTGATAAAACCAGTTTCCAGGAGACAGAGCAAAACCGTGACTACGCTCATCAGACTGAGGCCTACGTATCCTCCAATGTGTAGTTACAGCCTGCGATCTTCAGGCAATCCTCAGCTGCCAGGAGAGCCTGACAGAATTACAAGCGACTGCATATAAAGCACAGTCCTGATACTGATCTCTCTTGTGCTAGAAACTCGACCAGCGTCTGGCAATACCACAATCCAGACAACATGGTAACACGCAGAGAGGCTTCTTTTCCTCTCTATAGTGGTACCAAAATGGGCAGCTGATTCCCCTAAATACTTCACCCACTTCAAAGTGCAATATCTATTTGATATGAGCAAGTTGCAACTGCCTCCCCTAAAAATGGAGTTTTGAGCATAAAGAAAAAACTTTACACCCATATGTAAAACAAGACAGAAAATGAGACCCAAGGCATGCTAGACGGTCTGATAAAAAACATGTTAAGATTAGTAGTAGGAATTTCTCTGCACCCTGGGCTAAATTCCCACTGCAGCTTCTTATATTATAAAATTGTTCCCCTTGCTGTAGATTTTTCTGCATTTGGTATCTCTGCCATTTTTCTTCTCACTAGTAAAATGCACAGCTAACGCACCAACACTTCCAGCTAAGCCATTCCCCAAAATTATCCTCAAGCTCACTCAGTATGATGACAGTTTTAGATAACTCCTTCCATGAATGTAATACACAGTCTCTCTTCCCTTCTCCTAAGCGTCATTTCTGATAATCACTCAGATGCTGCTGTTATTCTTGGATTACAAGTTTGGAAACACGGATGCTATCTAAGAAACTGAGTAATGTATGTAGCAAAACAGCCTTGCCAGACGTAAGCAGCAGCTCTGGTGAAGAAACAACTTGTGATCGACTGTCATGATCATTTCTTAACTCAAAATGGTTTGAAAAATTCAGTAGCGTATCTACTACTTTTCATATTCTGCTTTTTTTTCTCAAGATAATGACTACTGTAACTTGTCCACTTTAAAAACAATTGTTAATATTCCTGAAAGTAAGTTCACTTCTTAACATACCCAATGCTCATGAAACCCTTTCAGGATACATCTCAGACAGGAATACCAACAGCCCACTATTAGCTAAAAGCTGTACAGATAGAAATGTGTATTTGATACCATTTCCTCATTTTCAAATTGCATGTTGCACTGTGCTGCATCCTCGGTTACTGGCTTCTGAAACATGTTGCGGCAGATGAGCCATATTGTCAGACTAGCAATGAACATCCCAATATCTGGTACAAACAGTCTGATCACGTTGCCAGCATCTGCTCCTTTCACACTGTATGGGATGAAAAAAAAAAGAAGAAACATTTGTTACTTCTAATGACACTTTCAACTGGAACAGAAAGTTAGCTCAAGGCAAAGGAAAACAAAAAACTCAATAACTCACTAATAAGAAAGCTTCACAACACGGGAAATATGAAGATGCTCAAGGAACTTCAGACAGACAGATATTTTTGCTCTCCAGAAGTACAGAATAAGTGATTATTCACTGGGAGTTCACAGACTCATATTTTAGAGATATTTAGAATTTTTATTAACCGAATTCTGAATCCATTTTGTAGACAGCAGCACATGAACAACCTTCAGATTCAACAAGAAAGATTTCCGCTGAGTTCCTAGAAGATCCATGTGTATAAATCACCATAAATCACAATCCCTTTACTGGAATCCTTTGCAAAGACAAGAGCATCCAGCTCCACCAAGGAGGTCAAGCAAAGACAAGATAGCATTCATATCACCCCTAAGCATGCCTTAATCATTCCTGGCACACAGAGGAATAACACGTTTTATTCAACCAGACCTCTTAAATACCTTTTTGGGTATTTAAGTACTATAGTTAAGTACAAACATTTAAATACTAATTAAAGTTCTAGGTCCCCGCCAAGAAAACCTTTCTTCTCCTCTGAAAGATTTGTAAGGCTGGATGAATTTTATGTAGAAAACAATTTGCATTGCTTCATTGTGCAGATTTAATTGTTTAGGCTGGGAAATATGACTTTATGGGTTTGGATGTGGTGTCTGAATTTGGTTCACTGTTAAAATGGAGAGCTTGGATTCAGATTTAGTGGCACAATGAACAGTTTATTAAGCTGTTGCATGGACTTACTGAACTTTTAATGACAGGATATAATCTTAATTATTTGAAAGTGTACAGCATATACCTGCCAAACTTGAAGTTAACACATGTTAAATATGCAGCTCCAATTTTAATTTAAATTTTTTAAAGGGCTATGTGTCCATAATCAGTTCTGAGGACAGGTGAGGCACCTGTATAGCTCCTTGGGCATAGACGAATGAGCTAGACTAGCTCTTCATAACCTGAACTGGTAGAAAACCTTGATAGGTTGTTTAACAGACACAAAAGAAGAGATCACTTCTGGCCTTTCTTTATCATAACACTAGTAGTTTTGAAGCCTAAAAAGGCTATTTGTGAAGTAATTACCTGAAACTGCTGCGATTAACTGCAGAACTAGAGTCTCTCAAAAGTCTCCAATGTGATTACGATACAACCACTGGTCAGGAAACTTGTTGGCCTGCTCACATATCAAAGATCAAATCCTATATTTTCATCACTGCTGCTGACCCAGCTTTTCCACTGCTGTATATCTTGCAAAATCACATATGTCCAAAGGGGAAATAAGGTAAGTGACCACAAAGCTAGCTTTTATGTTTGTTTCAACAGGTACAAATGAGTGTATCGTGGGAAGCAGTGAGCAATGTGCAGGTCTGTGGGATACTGTCCTGTAGCCCAATTATAAAATGGACCCAGAAGTCCTCTGCTGAACTGGCTCTAAACAGGAGAGGGAAAATTCAAGCTCTAGTTTTTTTCCTCATGCTCAGACATAGACACAGAACAAACTGACAAGGTGCTGTCTAAGGAAAACAGCTTAAGATTTGAAACTGCATCTTCTTGTTAAAGAAAGAAACTGCAACCATGCAAGCAGAAATCTTCCTCCTCTCATGCTCTTCCCAGTTACAGTTTAACCCTGAATGGCAGCTAAATAGTTCGAAAATGTTTTGGTAATGGCTTCAAGTTGTACTGAAGCAGAGAAAAAAATTGTCAATCATTGAAAGGCCTGTAAAAGAATTAAATGGTAAAGTCCTTGCTGGATTGCTTGCATGTTTCTTGTGCCGCTGCTTGACGCAAAGCATGCTGTAGAGTCAACCGGCATACAATGGCATAGCCGATCTGCTTAACATTACAGAAAATACAGGCTTGACATGTGTCAGTTCATTCTGCAGTACCGTAGCTTTTACTGTCACTGAAGATCAGCTAGTGAAGACACTGAGTCTGCACTTTCTCCTTTGCCAGCAAGCAGTAAAGAGTATGTATTACGAACATAATCCTCAACAACAGCGTATCCAGGATTCACAACAGCAATAATGAACTAGTTTACTCATCCTGATTGTTATGCTGAATCCTGCCTATTAAAGCGGTTTTACAAAATAAGTGGCAACAAAATCTGAATTCTTGATTCTGAAAGTATCACCCAGGCATTTTTTCAGAAAGAGCTGAAAAAAACCCCAAATCTAGTATTAGTTAGTGTAAGAACAGCATAAATCTGCTAGTCTCATATTGAAAAATGGATGAGATTACTTCTACGTAGTACTTCTGCAAGTCCTTTTTTTCTGTACACAGGTATGGAGACCCATCTAAAATTAATTTTGCATCACATCCGAACTTTAAGCACAAGTCCATTGGATGCAACCACTCACACACAAATCAAACTGAAAGGTGGTAGCCTTCAAACACCAGCGCTTCTTAGTCACACCAGGTTCTCCTTCCTCACATTGTACTCCCATGGAGCCACGCTGGGTCTTCGTCCACATATCCCACTCCACAGCACAACAGGAGACCCCAGCAGGAGCACTGCCTCTGTCGTGGCTCACATTTCTTTCCACTAATCCAAACCAAGTGCTTCTGATCTTTCAAAATAAATCATTTAGCATGTTGTTGTGAAAGATGTAATGTACAGTTCAGGCTAGCAATAGAGAGCCAGAACAGTGATACTTCACCAACAGGCAGTGAAAAATTCTGCACATGAATAGTTTATTCACCAAAACCAGTCACAAATGTGCGCTGTCCCCGTCTCCTCATGAAAAGGAAAACAAATTGACCTCAGTGCGATGATTAAAAAGGAAACAAAAGATCACTTGAAAATAGAGAAATGTATATTCTTCTGTAAAGCAGAATAATAAACTGCTTCATTTGATCCCAAGCAATTTGCTCCCCAGTTTTTCACAGCAACAGCTAAAACAAAAATCATTTATTCCCACTTGTTATGTCTGGCAGTACAAAAAAGCATGGTAAATACTGCAATTATTCCACAAGCGTTTCTCGCTTTATTTGTGCATTCACACATGGTCATATTTTGCGTTTGATAACAGTCTATGCATTGTGCTCTTTGCTCCAAAAGAGGTTCTCTAACGATGAAGTTAAAACAGAAGCACAGGAAACCTATTCAAGAGATCTCCCAGAAAAACAGTATTTTTTAACGCCTGCAAATATCACAGTGTACAATTAATTGGTCATAGCCATTGATCTACAACTGGTACAGCATCATTTATTCACCTGAACTAAATAATGTACCCGCAGGGCAACTTTAATTGTAATAGATACCTCTGACAAGCATATAAAACTCAGCCAGAAACGTGTTCTGAAATGCAGTACAGTAAACAGCAGCTTTTCTTTTTTTGTTTTTCTGCCTTCCCTGGACCAATTAAATCACACTGCACACAGTTTTTAAGACAAGGGACTACTACAGTTTGGGTTGCAAGAGTTCCTCTGTAAACAGAAATTAATTTTGTGAGACAAAAGTGATTTTACGACTTCTGCATCAATTGTTTTATCATATCAACAGACCCCTAATACAACAGTCTCCTCATTAGTCTATCTGGGCTCCCCCGTTGTTTTTTGCTGTATACTTTAAATTTAAACTACTTTAGAAAGAGATCACCTTAATTTTCTGTGTTTATACAGAAATCTTCTATGACTGAGTGACCCTGGTCCACTTCTGAATTTCATTGGTGCTAAAGAAATTGCTAGGCAAAATTTCCCAGTTTATCCGCATTGAGAATAGGTTAGCTGTGGAGATACAGGTTAAAGCTGCTCTCCGACTTCATGTACACTCACTGGCAGTCAAACAAAAACCAAACGCCTTGAAGAAGCAAAGCCAGCATAATTAAAACTTTACTTTCTTGCTTGGTGCTCTAGAAGTCACCATTTATGTTTTCTGAAAATAAAATTTTCCATTTTTTCCTTTCTAAAATAATCATTTATCACAAATTAAAGTTAGTCATCTTCCACTAAGTGCACAAAGCTTTGGTGAACAGTGAAGTGTTAAAACTGCCTTGCCTGTTTCTTTAGAATGGCAGACACATCACCTATCTCTTTATTTCAGGTTTAAGAAAATATAATAAATTAATAAAACAACTAAATTTTAAAATATTATTAAAATCATTAAAATATTATTATTTATTAATTATTAAAAGAATTAAAATATTAATAAAACCATAAAAGTAGCAGAGCTATTAGAATCTAAACTGCAATGATTTCAACAGAAAAAAAGTAAAACATATAGTAACACACGTGTAAAGCAACATGCATAATAATATATAAAATACTCCACATATAAAATGAAAAACTATATCTTCAAAGTCCAAATATTTAATATTTTGTTACAAACAAACAAAAAGAAAGAAAAAAGAACAACCAGTCTTTCTTAAACAGAACTCAAATTAATTCAGCATCAATAATATATCGTAATGTCAAGTTTATGTTAAATGATACCAAAGAATCACAAGCATGGTCCCCTAAAAACGTGGACTGGCAGTATCACATAGGTGCTATGCCGTACTGGGAATTATTTGTTTATCACTGGTATCCTCTCTGTGATCCAAAAATAGTGGAAACTCTGAGGGTACCAAAGGCTGGAAACCAGATTGCCTTAGAGATGTGCTTGCTGATCCTTGCTGTTGGAAATGGGTTTTGGGGATGGCTACAGCTGGAGACAAGTTAAAGAGGCCCCTTGTCCTCTCTCAGTTTGAATTAAGGATGAAATTTCTGCCTCTGCACTTACTCTGCCAGGAAACTCACACTTCACTTGTCGGGGTCTAAGGACCCGGTCTGAGCCACAGCCAGCACGTCAGTGAACACAGGACGCTCACAGTCTACGTTCATGCTGCCATGACTTGTCCCTGCTGCTTCAAAAGACAAGTTAGATATGATGTTGGGTCATGTGGCGACCTTGATATGACCCTCAGGGTAAACCTCCACCGTGGGTAAAGTATGCGAGCTGCTGAGCACTGGTAGGTCTGCCTTTAGTCCTTTCCTTACCTCATGCTCACCCACAAACTGAAAACAAATTATGTTACAAAACCAAAATATGAACTTAGTAATATTAATATTAATATCCACAGGGCTGTGCATGATCACCCTTAATCCTGTACTGCCTTAATGTGACTGTCCTCTCAGTTTATGCAGAACATGCCATGTGTTTTACCCAAAATACCTAAAGTTGCACTTTGAGAGAATTTTGGTCATGCAAAGTAAAAGAGTGGGAGGAAGAGGGAAGAAAAATGCATAGAAAGCTACTTACAAAAATATTTAGCATGCACTGACCTACACAACACACAAGTTCAAAGGGCTCCTGAAATATTTGTAAAATCTTAATCACTGCTTACAAACTATGTCTGCATGGATTCAAAAACCAAAAGTACACTTCGCTTTCTCAGGAAATATACCTTGCAATGAAGAACACTTTCTGTATTGCAAAAGTGCTTAACCACGTATTAACCAAACATTTGCTTTCCAAACACTGCTATGCAGAGAGAGAGCAGCTATTTGAAACTAAATGCACATTGCCAAGTTCTTGGCTCCTCATTGCTTGCATAAAACATCCAACGTTAAGAAATTAGGGATATGTGCAATATGTAAAATGTCGGTTCACGCCAACATCTCTTTTTTAAAGCACCCACTGTTTCTTGTTGCTCATTGATCTTCCAATGAAGGGCAAATTCCAGGTTGCCCAGGGCAGCAGGCAGAAGGCATAAAATCTGGCTGGGATTTAGCAGCTATCACGCTAAGCGTTCAGCTGTGCTGCTGCCAGACGCGTGACAGTACAACATCCAGCCCGCTTCGCCCGTGTCCCGCGGCTCCAAACATGGAGCAGGACCGATGTCGCGCAGCCAAGGGGAAGTGAGCGCATTCCCCTCCACACCCACAGCGCTGTGCGTGCCAGCCCCACGGCACTGTGGAAATGCCAAGCCCATCTGCAGCACAAATTATGTCACGTCGGAATGGGAATATGATCCTGGAAGGAGGCAAAGCCAAAGTGAGCAGAAGAGACCTGAGGACACCTCAGCTGTAGGTGCATTTTGGTTTGAAATCTTCAGAGACTGCCCACTGCGAGTATATAGGCATCTCACTTGCTTCTCACTTACGCACACATTGTATAGGGATTTGGCTAAAGCACTAATTCAGTATTCACTGATCACTGCAAAACAGTCACAGTTAAATCTGTGCAGAATGCTCATAAATACTTGGTTATTGACAGCAAAGTGTTTACATAAAGGCATACATATATCCATGTGTTCCACAATATTCCTGACTACAAGAAAGTGCTGAAAAGACTGAAGCAGGCTGACATTCAGTGATTATATCAAAGCATATTTGCTCCCTCTCGCTGCAGCTTTCACTGGTTGGAGCATGAACAGATCATCATTTCAAACTACTTTTTATTTCATTCTATAGCCAGCATATAATATAATCACAGAAAGTAAAAGACACGTCTAGATTTTCCAGTCAGCTGCAGATGAGGAGGGAATAATATTTCCCCCAATTATAGAAAGTGACATTGTAAATTACTGTTATTTTACAAAGCCAGATTACCTTTAATACAGCAGAAAGGCACTAGGAAATACCGAAGTTCAAGCTAGAGTGCCCGCTGCACTCCAGCGACTGCATGAGGGATCCCTCCACCCCCCCAGCCCCATTCCTAATTCAAAACTATCCAAGTGCCACATTTGCAGGGATGGGGCCATTCACTAAGACCCTCAGCTCTTCCACACAGAACAGCTCCTACTCTAGCCTGCCTGCTCTGGACATGCCCATCTTTCTCTTCGCAGCATCAGACAGGACAGGACAGAAGGCAATGCCCAACCCTCCCCACCATCACCTGCCTGAAACTCCCAGTGTCTTAGAGGCAAAAGCACACGGCCACTGCGGGAAGCAGGCTCCAGCCGTCAGGGGCATGTGTGTAACACCTCCCTTCACCCCCCAGCTGATTGCCATTAAAACTGGACAAAAGAGACATCCTGATTTATCCTTGGTGCACTTTGTTCAATTCTACAGCATCGAGTGGAAAAAGAAGAGCGGCAGAAATCACTGGCAAACTAAATGTCCCAACACCCTGAGATGTCGCTTCTTGTTCTTCTGTAAATGGAGCATACGATCGAATTTCTGGGTGACAAACACCCAACGTACATGCGGGAGGGGAGAGGACTAGTTCCCTGCACTGCTTGAGGCTCTCTGCTCGGTAGCTGGGATGTGCGGCCACCAAAGACCTCCCTCAGGTGCGGAAGGCAACTGTGGTATTGGGTTGCCGATGTGGGAGACTCTAACCTTAGCTGAGCATTGAAAAGGACAGAATTTCTTCAGGTCCATATGGGGCAAAAAGGAGCTGACGTTGAGCGCTCCCGTGTTTACCTGCAAGCTGGGTGCCCTTTGTCAGCACACTGCAGCAGGCTGCACATGGTATGTTCTCAGTACTCCACCGGCCACAGGCTTCCCTGTGTTTCCTGTGCCAATTGATATTTTGGGGTCTCACAAGATTTGTTCATGAACAAAACCCAACAAAACCAAAATAAAACACAAAGCCAAACCGTTAAGCATGTGTCCTAGAGAGTTTTTGGATACTAATTGCAGTGCTGATTGCTCTCCAGATTAAAACAAAGACTGTCTCACATTCTGCTGCTGGTGGGTTTACCACTGTATTTCTCCCAGCTACCACTGTACTGCAGAAGCCTGGGCTGTGCCAAGAAAAACACTGACAACAGTCTCACAACTCCAGTGCTCAAACAACGCAAGCTATAAAATACCTTCTATCAGATGTTCATTTCCTTGGAATCCCTAGGTTAAATGGCATGAGAAAAGTTAGCTGAAATTAATTTAGCTGAAAAGAAAATAAGCACAAGGGGTGGCAGGAAACGAGCAACCTAAAAACCTAATGCAAACTGTTGGACAAATAAGATTCCTACTGAATGGATATGACTTTTGAGAGGACCTTATGCCATTGTTGAGGCACCCCAGACCATCAGATCAGCATGACACAACAACACAAACTTCAGAGGTGCAAGAACTGTACAGGGAAATTATACAGCTGCCCGAGTGCAGAGAAAATTTCCTCTCACTTGCAGTTAGCAAGGAGAACATATCTGAGATATAAAATCTAATACATTAACCATGAAGCCTCAGTTAGAGACTGGTGTCATCAATTCCTTCCCCCATTTTCATGATACTCCTTTACTTGTCATAGCATCTATTAGTCTGTGGGTGACATGAATCAGGCTGCTTTTCTTCTTGCAAAGTATCTAGACCACTGTAGCAGGCTACCACAAAATGGCATAGAGGAATAATCACCCAGTTTTCAGCAGGACTACAGCTTTTGGTTTCCATGTGGTAGAAATGGATTATTTTCTCATTAAGTTACAACTTTAAGCTTAATTCCCCTTTAATCTCATCAGGTTTCTGACTGTACGTGTGCTACCATTGTTAGCAGGAAGTAAATTTACCTATTTGATTTACATCCCTGTGCTTTATGATCTCTTCTTTGTCTCCCTGGTTTTATCTAGGGCCCACCTGTGAGCATTATTAAGTCTTCTTGGCTTTTTAACTACCAGTGTCACATAAAAAAGACTAAGAGTTGCCACTGTGGGATTTGGGAATTGTCATGTCATAAATACACAGCCAGTATAACACTTTTGTGGAGGGGGCTGGCAGAGAAGTATCAGGATGAAAGCAGTGAAAACAGGCATACTGTGCTTTGCTAACATTTGCTAGGTTGAATGATCCCCTTCTACAGCTCCACCTCTTGGAAATCCATCTCCGAATAGAATAGAATAGAATAGAATAGAATAGAATAGAATAGAATAGAATAGAATAGAATAGAATAGAATAGAATAGAATGGAACAGTTGGAAGGGACCTATAACGACCATCTAGTCCAACTGCCTGACCACTTCAGGGCTGACCAAAAGTTAAAGCATGTTGTTAAGGGCGTTGTCCAAATGCCTCTCAGACACTGACAGGCTTGGGGCATCGAGCACCTCTCCAGGAACCCTGTCCCAGTGTCTGTCCACCCTCTTGGTAAAGAAATGCTTCCTCATGTCCAGTCTAAACCTCCCCTGGCCCAGCTTCGAACCAGTCCCACCCGTCGTGTCACTGGATCCCAGGAACAAGAGCTCAGCACCTCCCTCTCCACGTCCCCTCCCGAGGAAGCTGCAGGAAGCAATGAGGTCACCCCTCGGCCTCCTTTTCCCCAAACTAGACAAGCCCCCCATTTCTACCTCAGCCGCTCGTCGCGGGACATTCCCTCCAGCTCTTGCACCAGCTTTGTTGCCCTCCTCTGGACACGTTCAAGGACCTTCACCTCCTTCTCAAACTGTGGGGCCCAGAACTGCACCCAGAGCTCGAGGTGAAACCGCACCAACACCGAATCCAGCGGAAATACTAGGTGCACCACAGTCTCTTACTTTTTTCTGAAAGCACTGATTTTAATTACTGTCATCTTCCTGCTATAGACTACAATGTCATCTACCTTCAAAATAATCCAGTTTTGACCTACTGGGTTTCAGACTTCTTGCTGCATGTAATAACAAGAGGAATCACCCTCTTTCTACTCACTAATTAGAATTGTCCTCACATGGTCATACTATTAATATTGCATATTAAATTGAATGTGCAATCAATGTTTTGCAAACATGCACACAACTGAAGCATTTTCCATGAAAAGCTGCCAGGTTAGAGCCTGTACCATTCCTAATGAGAGAGGAGCGGGAATGGCATGAAAGGCCTCACTCCATCTGTTGGAATCCTACCAGTCACTTCTGCAAAAATATCAGCATTGCCTAAGTCCCAGAGTGGAGACTGGACTGAAGCAGCAGCTGGAGCCGAGGGTCTGGGCTGTGCACATGGTTTTGCAAAGGGCTGTGGCAGCATAGGTGTTGTTTCTGACTCAGAAACTGCTCTCCAGAGGTCCTCTCCAAGCACCTTCACTGCAACACAGACTTGAAGAAAGCTAATACACCAGGTGAAAAATCATACTGACACGGCCTGCGATTAACAAAGCTGTATCTAAGCTCACATGGATTCCTAAAACCCTGTTTCCCAAAAAAACCAAGGCTTACTACATGATGACAGGCATGCAAGCGGGCGGGCTACCTGAGAACATAAACAACCCAGAAACACAAAAAACATGAGAACCCACAGACTTCACTATTCTGCTGTGCACAGTGCAACTTGTTTAGTCTTGATCTTAAGAGTTTTAGATGAGTATTTAGAGTAACTGGATCATTAAGCAACTTCACCTGACAGTGCCAGTCTCCCTCTTTCCCACTGCAGGAACCACATCACACAGACCGAGACAGACGTCAGAAGTGACACAGAACTGCAGTGGGGCTTGAAGACACTGTGCCTCCTGTCTCTAAAAGCATACCAGACATAATGAAAAGAGATTGACTAGGAGGATGTTTCAGAGACTTCATTAAAAACTAATAGAGATCTTTGTCTTTCAAAGTTTTATCGTCTCTTGGACAGTAAAGAGTAGGAGGGATAAACTTCTTTGCTCACTCATTTTGCCATGGAAAGAGAGAGCCAGATGATCAACTGATACCAATCATAAATTATTGTTCAAGATTACAGAAGGAAATTAAATATGGGGGCAGACTGATCTGATTTCTAGCAACACTGAACTGGAGCAGATGTGAGCATCAAGTCCTGCCTCTCTTCTTTCCTCCCACATGTCTTTTTCTCCTCTGAATGGTAGCCCATGAAAGCAAATCTTGGCTTCTCAGTAAATTCCCATAATTCATCCAGATTTCACAATAACGGTATATATTCCTTTGCGTTCTGACAGTGTGCAGAGGCCACAGGAGTCCCCAGTGAACTGGGGGTGTTAACCTCCGCTCCATTTTTCTCATCGTATGCATATGGAAAAGAATATTTACTGGCTGCTTGTAAGAGTCAGTACAGAACATTTACTCATGTCAAAAAAATGGGAAAAACCCTATGCCACGGAGCTCTCTTCCAGGGTTAGATTAATTTTTCAACACAAATGTTATTTTCTGAAAAGAAGAAACCTCACTCATTTCCTCTATTTTTTTCTAATTAATTACTTACCAATTTCTACTACTCTTTCACATTAGCTCACCATTTGCCCAGAGCGTTTAATAATAAACTTCCTTTTTAATACAGACAAAGCCTACTCAAATTTTCTGTTCGTTCAGCTACTTTCTTTTTTTTGCCTATGGAAAAGGCCTTCCTGTACCGGATTTTATTTGTCTTAGTTTTCAAGTCACTCTGAGCATTTCCAGAGTTCTCAAGAAGAGGAGTACTTGACCACACTTCAAATGTATTTTAGCACTTACACACAGCGAGGCTGATGCAAATAGTGTACCATGATGAACATACTTTAGATACAGAGCTAATCAGCTTTTTACTTTAAAAAAATAGTTTTTTACTTAGAAAAAAACTTTATTAGCTGTAAGACAATTACTAAATTAATGTGAAAGAATCCTACTACAGACTCCCCAAAGGTACTCTTTCACCTTCAAATTGTATCAGGCTTTATTTTTATATCACTGTACGACTTCTTATCCTTGGTTTTTGCATTCATGTGCTTTGTTCTTTTCACTGACTAGTTTTTAATTTAAAAGTTACAACTGATTTGACTGTTCATTCACCACTGCATATGCTATAGCAATTAATCTTTTGGTTGTGCAATCACTTGCCAATGTCATCACATAGCAGGGGGATGCAGTCTGATGGCAAACACACACATAAACTTAATCTACAGGAAAACAGCAAATAAATAAAAAGTAATCAAAGTAGTTTTTTACACGCTGAAGCAGAAGAAAGAAATTTTATGACACTGCAGTGACAGCTGGAGGGAAGGGAAGAAGAGATGACAGACAGAAGATATATGCGCTGCTGTTTGCATCAATATGGAATAAATATAAAATCTGTACTACAATTTTCACCCGAGCAGTGTGGTTGTCTGCAGTTTACAGAATGATATCTAACAGACACTTGATTCATTCTCATAGTGCAGAAATCAGGCTCGCATGATGGAGAAAACGTAGCTTAAAACCATTCCTTTTTTAAGACTCAGATGTAGTTACACGATCAGTGTTGCAAAAGGGTCTTTCACAGCTTAAACATTGCCTTGATAGTTGCCAAAGCTTTACTGAGGACCCTACGTTTTCCTGAAGTTTTGTCTTCTGGAGCCATGTGATTGTGAGAATCACCAACTTTTCCTTACAAAGAATATACATATCCATTTTCAGCTCTCACAGCTACAAAGAAATGCTTTGAAATGTGAAGCAACTTCACTCTTAAAGGTTAGAAACCAGGAGAAAAATAACATTCATTTTAAATCCTTCGAAGCTATGCATGATTATTTTTGGCATCCGATTATTTTTATTTATTATTCCTTTAGGTTTGGCAATAGCAGAAAATACTTCAGGGAGTGTACCTTTATATCTACATAAGTAGTGATCAATGTGGCAGGGAAAAGGAAAACTATTTTTTGGTTTTTGCTAAACAGTATTACATACTGAAACATACATATCTTTGGTATCTTCATCTGAGTTTATCCAGTACCAGATACCACTTTACAGACAGGAAAAATAAAGGCATCTTGGAAAATATTCTCATTTTCCAAACAGGTCACAAATAAGTGGCAAATTTTTCAGAAATTATAGACATTGACATTCTGTCTGGAAATCAAAATTTTCACTGGCCTCAAAATTATGGATTTATATTGCCATGCTCAAAACCCAAAACTTCCCACTCCTAAACTGACTTCTGTATGTGAGGTTTGTCCTTCGTGTAATACGAAGAATTACAAAGGTGTTATAATTAGAGATACTCTTAAGGTGCAAAATTTGAGTTTCTGTCTTGATCCAAGTTACTCTAGTAGACCTACTTTTAAGACTGGAAGCATGGGAGAATACCATATTAATTCCTGTTTTGTCCTGGGCTATTAAATTATTCCATTTCGCAAAAGCTATCCACAACGTTGGAAGCATTGGAAAGTAACTTAATAAGAGTATTTGGCTTGGCTTCCAAGTATACCTTTGCTCTACTGTTAGAGAAATACCATGATGTATGTCAGCAACCTTTACCATGCTGATAAATAACTTTCAGGTTTGTTTGAAAGACTTCTCCAACTGAGGTATATTTCAAAGTTGACTTTTCTTAAAGAACAAAACACGTACGAAAGCTACAATGCAAAACCATATAAAAGAACATTTCCCCAGCGTGTGGTTTAAGAAAAAGCAACAACCATAAAGTTTCTACAACGCTTAACTACCGCACAGCTCAAGAGAAGTTTTACATGGATTTCTCCCCAGTAGCATTTTCTATTTAAAATTTTGTGCAAGCAGGAGAGGATGAATGCTAAATGAAATAAAATTATTTTCTTTGGATCAGGCATATTACAAAGCATAGGACTAAGGCAAAACTATTTTCAGTAAAAGTGGATCTCTTTTGTCAAAAAACACGAACAAGGAAAATGATTAGTCGATTTTTGGCTGTTGAAATACTGCAGTAGAAGTAGATTTGGGCAGCACTTTCATTTGTAAAATCAGAAGCACAGCGTTGATTCAGCTAAGTTCCCAGCACTTGCAACAGAAAGATTACAGATAAAATGTTCAAGAGTCACAAGGATTCTTGAGTTACAAACCCAATACCTAAAGTGACTCAGGCACTTGAAAGATGTTATTTTGATGCTTTGAAACAGTTCAGAATGTTAAATTGTTTGATTTTTAATGTTCCCAGAATCCAAGAGTCCCTTTTTTTTTGAAGAGACCCTTCACAACCCTTTTGCCAAACTCAGCAAATTAGCCAAAATATGCCCAGGATCAGGCAGTCTTCACACCACTGCAAGTGTTTTTAAGACAGTCTCTAGTGAGGAAAGAGGACCACTGGCAAATGTATATTGACATTGCTGGTCCTCTGTTAGATCTGGACATAAATCCAATTTGACCTCTCAAGCCCAACAAGCCCAACTTCAAAAAAAACCAAGAATAGTAAACAAAAAAGGGGATACCTGCCTTTTCATAAACCATCTTGTATCTACACGTGGCTGAACTGGAGATTTATCACAGGCATGTCATAGGACTAAGAGGTTCATTATTTGCAAAGCTCTGCTTCCAGGATGTTTGCACACCAGATCTTTTGGTGGGTGCACAGGAGGCTGAACAGGAAGCAAGACTGTCATGCTTCCCCTGAGTTAAGTGGCTTCTTGACTTTTAAGCTATCCATGCAGAGGACTAAAACACAGTGATGGTGCAACTGTGCTTTACTCGTATAACAAACAACGTGATTTTCCTCTGGGCTACCTGCTGTGATGTCCACCTTGGACTGTCAATCTCTGAATTCTCTCTAAATTGGAGAATTTAGAATGCTCTAAATTCGAAAGAATAAACTATATTCTCTAAAATCTAGTTAATTTATTTACACAGCTAACAGTCAATTTGCACCTTGGTTCCATGTTTACTCTCACGAGATACACCCTTGAAATCTACCGAGTTACTTATATAATTAAGGACTGTGTGTTCAGACATCTAGAAAATTCACGTTGCTGCTTTCAATGTTGTTTAAAAAAGGTGGTGTCAAAATAGCTGCAATCAACCCAGAGGAAATACCTTTCTTGGCATATTACAGTGATGAACTCTAGAGAATAGCCATGAATACTATAATTATTTTAGGTAGAGATTATTTATGTTAACATTAAGATAATTGCTTAAACAGAAAAATGGGGGATTAAAAGCTAGAAAACCTCTTAAATCCACTCAAAACAAATGAAGATATTTCAGTGAATGTTTACTTATTTCATGATAGATAGCTTTATCACTTTTTCTAATAAGGAAAGCTTCGAGAAAATCCAGTAAGGCAGCAACTACTAGTCTAAGTGTTTTTAGCCATATGGTGACCTTCTCCTGAAAATCTATAAAAATGTCTTATCTGGTGAATCTCTCTTTACTGTCTCACAGATGTGCAGCAAAAGGCAACAAAACCATCACTAGCAATATATTAAAAACTATTTCTGATGTGATTGTTAAAAAGAAATGTGTTTAATTTGCAACAGGTAGGATAGTATATTGCAAAACTTACACAAATGACATCTGACAAAAGTCAGCTTTTCTTATAACTAGCTTCAGTTTAAAAAGTATGCTAAAAAGATCATTGGTAGAGGAAATCAGAAGAACAGAATAGTTTGGTTGGAAGTCTAGCCCAACTGCCTGACCCCTTCTCAGGAAGCTGCAGAGAGCAATGAGGTCGCCCCTTGGCCTCCTTTTCTCCAAACTAGACAAGCCCAAAGTCCTCAGCTGCTCATCGCAGGACATTCCCTCCAGCCCTTGCACCAGCTTTGTTGCCCTCCCCTGGAAGCATTCAAGGACCTTCACCTCCCTCTTAAATTGTAGGGCCCAGAACTGCACCCAGAGCTCGACGTGAGGCCACACCAACACTAAATTCAGCGGGATGATCCCCTCTCCTGACCGGCTAGTCGGGCTGGGTTTGATGCACAAACCCCGGGGTGCGGTTTGCCCTCGGGGCTGCCAGGGCACGCAGCTGGCTCATGCAGAGCCCACTGCCAACCAGCACCCCCAGGTCACTCTCTGCAGGGCAAATAACAGAATATAATCCATATATTAAAACAAGCAGAAGATTAATCAAATTCTAAGCAGGAGTCTGGGGAGATAACTGACAGATGATGTATTTGCTCTGGAGAGTAGGGTACTTGCTCACCCGACACTGAAAGTGCTGGTACTAATGTCCCTACACTGCTGGGGAAAAATAAACTAAACACAGCAAAAAGATTGACTTTAGGATAGCTGGAACCCCCCTGAAGGTCCTTCCACACCGACCACAAAACCACCCTGAAATAAGAACGGCTGCCTGGCTTTCAGATACAGCCCACGGCTGGAGTTAAAAGCAGAAATCCTTCATAGGCCACAGCTCCTCAGGCACCATGAAACGGAAGTGGGAAATGGGATAATAGTCCAAAACGGAGGACTTAGTAGTTGTGATCCCATTTCAGATTATGCTCGCTGTAGGGGTGAGGGCAGCTGTCCTGAAATGATTTCCTTCTCAGTGGCAGCAACAGGATTGGGTTCCTTCACAGGCCACTACGGCATGTCCAGTACAGGGTACGTTAACAGGCAATCAGAAAAAGCTTTACTCAAAGCAACTTGTGTCTGAGCACACTGGACTGTCTACACACTGCCTTCTTCAACCTTGGAATAAAAGTGGACATTGCAATAAAATCCACAAAGTTAAACCGGTTTAAAATGAGATTTAATGTGTTTCTATTTCAGTATTTAATACTGACTAAAAGATTTCAACTGACACAGTATTAGGAAAAAAAAACTTTTTTAAATAATGTAATGTTTTTGTTCTTCGCAAATATAATCTAATTTTTATTCTGGCTTTCTCTGTAACTCAGGTTTTTATTTCAACGTCTCACTTTTGTCAGAGCAGTGAAGAAAACTCAATTTAAGATAGAACCTCAGGCATGCATTATACATCAAATGAAACTGAAAACACATTTCTTCCCCATTTCCCACACTGTAAACAACATGAATACTTCAGCACACACAAGCACAAATTCCACAGCACCGGCCACCACGAAGTAACAAAACGAAGGAAGCTTTGAAAATTGAATTAAAGCAACCTCAGTCCCTCTGTTTTCCCAGCACTCAGGACCCTGTGCTGCCCCTCGCCTGGAGACAAGCGCACACGTGTGGGAAGCCCCCCTCACTCCCCATCCATCGCCCCTTGAGAAAACACATTCAGCATTGCAGCTGGAAGGACATGAATAAGCCCTTCTGACGTGGTCTTCTGCCCCCAGATCCCTACCTATCACTTAGAGAACAGCCAGACAGAGAAACAACTAAACTGGGGTATCACCTAGAAGACAACAATTCTGTTATAAGCAATAAATGGCTCTTTCAGTCTCAGCCTCCCAAGGGAAGGTGCGGAATTTCTTCAGCTCCCTATGTTACATTTATCTGCCATATTATTCAAAGAATATACATAACTGTAATCACTGCAGAATAAATTCACATTCATTAACTCCTATAAAAGTACGATGGGGGTCATATATTAGACAAAGCTGTGCCAAGAATTCTGAGGTAGGGTATAAACTAAGCCTTGTCATGTGTGAGGCCTGAGTGGGCACAGCAACAAAAAGTCTAAACAAAACATCAGTTAAATAAATTTTTCTGATATGAACCAATTAAAGGATGGTACGCTGTAAAGGAGAACCCTGCCGAAGTCAGCGGGTGTGCCTGGGTGCTCAAAACTTGAGCACTTGCTTAAGCGCTTTGCAGAACAGGAGATCAAACAGTCACATAGGCTACTACGGCTATTTTCTTCCAAACTGGTGAAAGAGGTGCTTGGCAGGGCTCTCCTCATGTTCCTCCAATCGCATCACTGCAGCCATTTTGCCTTGTCTTCCTAGACTATGCAATATTTGCAAAAAAACCACAGTGAACATTCAGAGTGGACTGCTTCTCCTAAAATAAGCTCTCAAGGGCCAGACCTTGCAGCTTCTTGCAGCCCCTGGCTGAGGCAATGCTCCCAAAATGATGTCAATGGGAGCCCTGCCCAAGGAAAGGCTACAGGATTCAGCTGTATCTGAAGAAAGCGCTTGAAATTGTGGAACATGCTATCAGGATAAGACTTTATACTTCAAACATCTATTTATTCTTTCTACTAAATCACTAAAGAGTGTGGGGAGGAGTGGGGGATGTCGCTATAGAAAACCATATGGTACTTGGATTTCCAAGCCAGAGTTGTGCATAATAAATATTTATAAAATCCAGTGGTATTCTCTTCTTTCTGTTTATTCTTTACATGTCACCCAGAGAAACTCTGGCCAAGCACCGATCAAATATCCCAGCAAGTTACAAGCAATCTAAGCATGGGGGAAAGAGAGAAAACAGATCACCACTAGGCTCGTAATTAGCAATGTAGACCTAGAAGGAGGCGCTTGGGAAGTGCCTCTGATGCGCCTGGATTCCAGCGCTCACCACATGTCACGAGTGGTTTCGGAAATTGAGTTCTTGGTCTCTGCAAGGGGTAGGGAAGATATACACAGCATTTTTGGCTAGACTGAGCAGGGGCATGTGTGGAGCAGCTGCAAAAGCAGACATCCATCTACTCTCAGAGACCAACATAGGAACAAAAAAACAGATCTCAGCGATGACAGCTACCTTGCTCCTGGCGTCTACCGGGAAAGCTGTGTCTCCCTACCTGTGGTATGTGAGGCTGTTGTGTTTATTTTGCTTCAGACAAAAACTATGCAGATTGTCCCCCATATCACCTTGTGATTTGAAGAGTAGTTGAAGGAGCTACTGAAATACGCAGAAGATCTGGAATCTATCTTAATAGGAGCCAATCTTCTGACCCGGGATCTAGCCTTGGCATAGCAACCTTTTGGTCTTTCTTCTTTCCTTGACAATCTTAATTCTCTTCCCTGCTCCTACCTCCTTTCCCTTTTCTTTCCTTGAAGTATGAGAGCTACAAAACTCCAACTACCATTTCATTTTTCAGAAACAGTAAAAGGGTTAAACAAAAAGCATAACAAGCCCACAAGTCAATACACAGCACTTTACTAACAGAAGCAGCTTTCACTGTTGATTACACTCATCACCATTTAAGTCAGGATCTGGGATGCTGTATGTCGCACTTTCTAAATAGATGTTGCTGGCATACAAATAGTGCAGACATGTCATATTAGCTTTATGTAGAGCGGGAGTCAGATACTTTTGCATATATAAACATGTAACTTCAAATTAATACAAAATTTTTACATACCACAAAAATAACTACTATTTCAGAATCATTTTGAAGCTATCAACTAAAGTTATATCTTCACGATGGAAAACTCAGGTTTTTGTACAGATAATTACATTTTACTAAGAAACCGGCATTCAAAAGTTCCTTTCTCTGTGTCACTGAAACAGCTATTTATTATGAAAAACATATCTATCAAATGTTGCCAAAAGTGCACACATCTGTTATTCTTCAAATATATATTTTTTTAAAATGGTTGGTATTTACTTAACATATAATAACAGTTATTAAAGCATTCTTAAGTCTGTTTTGTGGAACCGTAATGTAAAGCATTACACACGAGAGAAACACCATGGGAACAAATGTAACAAGGGAATAGATGTGTTGTTAGTAGCTGAGCAGTTACTAGTCACATTAGAAACTGCAGCTCAGAGAAGAGTAGTAAGAGGAAGACTGGAAGTCTGGAAAACATGCAGGACAATGAGTTCTAAGAGGTCCGACATGGTTCGTTCAAAGTTTTAAAAGGATTAGATCATTTCTAGGTCAACAAATATATAACAACAGAGACATTTTTGTAATCGCTATTGAATCTACTAGACAAGGACATAAAACTCCATCATCTGGTAGCACAAATTAGAGTAATTTAGATTTTTAAAGAATTCCTTCTTTTGGTTTTAATTTTCTGCAGCATGGAAGTGGCAGTTTCCCCAGTGTTGGTCGTGGCTCTTTCCAGGCTCTGCGCTGCAAGCCTCACCCCAGCCACGAGCTGGAAAGACCCCACAGGCTGCATTACAGGAGAAGACCAGCTCAATGACTGACTTGACCCTCTTCACTTTTGAATTTTAACAGGCTTTGTGCATTAAGCTCTCTTTTTAACTGCCAAAGTAGCCAGGAAAGAAGTACAGTCACTGTTAATTGTAACTATTCCACCTGAGAGTCTGAGTGAGCCATTTACAGTGGGTCCAGCGTGTGACTGAAAAAATCTTAAGCCGGTAAGATGAACAATGCCTTCTTAACACATTTTTAGTCACATATGGAACAAAGTAGAACAAAGTTGACCACTTTCCAGACATTTTCATGAATATGTGGGTGCCATCTAAACACACACCAATAATGAACAATAATCTCCAGGTTAATAGTGGCAAGGAAGTCATCCTACACATCCACAAATCTACTTGCTTTGGCTTTTGAAGAAACCACGTGAGGTGACACTTCACATGACATGCAGTTATCACACATGCTAAATGTTTTCAAGCATGTTTCTTGTAGGACAGCTTAATACAAGCTAGCATCTTTCCTAATTCTCCAAAATTCTCCAAAATGTTCTGCAGAAAATGCAGTCAGCGACTGTAGTCAAGATCATCTTGGGTAAAGGTGATGGCCACTATAGTATGTTACAGTTAGCTTATTTGTAATGTCTCAAAAACCAATCAATAACACAAAGACCTTCATTTAAATCTATCAAACCCACATACACTCCATTTAATTGAAAAGCTCTTAACTCCAGTCATTTCCTGGATATAAAGCTACTTTACTCAAGCTTCAGCATTTTTAATTTCTCTCGCACTGAAAAGCAGCATCCTCAGCTCATAAGTAATGCTTACATAAAAGCCTAGTAGTCAGATCTCTTGGTGCCTCTATACTTTTCAGGATATGAAGATAACAGCAATGTAAACACTCTACTATTGCAGAATAAACACCATGCAACCACAAAGCAGTGATGACATAACCTGTATATTATCTGGGCTTAATTTTCTGCAATGTAAACTGAGTGTCCAAATCTCCTTCTGTTCCTCAATCCACCCTAAAACAGCCTGTTAAGAGGAACATTTTATATGAATTTTTTAGTTTTTAAGCAAAGGCTTATTCCTCCTTAGGACGCTGCTTTGAATGGCTTTGCTCTCGTACATCTAAAAATCTTGCTTACTCCTGGAATAAGAATGTCCTTGCTCAAACAACACATTTAAATGCTATTCATATTTCAAAGCTGACTCAGGTGTGTCAAAGTCAACAGCTTGCAGAGAATATGCTTTTAAATAGCAAAACATGTGCTGCTGCTGCTTCTTTTGTTAGAGTTGATATACATAATATGAGAAGAGGTGTATGGGATCACACCTAACATAGATGTAGCCCACTATCCTTCCTCTATCAGTGCCCATAAAGGGATGTCTACCGAAGAGAGTAAGACTTGGGAAAGCACGTAGCGATACACCCCCAGAATGATCTCTCAGGTTTGAGAGATTTGCTGACCTGAGATTTCTCCTTCCATGAATGCAAGCTGAGTGATGCTTCCTGCATCACAGTATTACATATAGAAATGTGTATCCCTTTGTTTACTTTGGAAAATATTCCTTAAGGCGTAAGAAATAATACTGATCTTAAGCAATCACATACAATATGATATTAAGCAAATATTGCTATAAAGGAGTTAACCCTAGACTTCATATACATGTTACTCATGCATCTTTTAGTCAACCAACTTGTTATTGCTGCTACATTCACCTTATACAAAAGCTTGTGTTAAAAATACAGGGAAGAAGATGAATATTATTAATTAAAAAAACCCAAACCTTAATTGTTCTACCTGTTTAAAGGACTTTATTTTTCTTGTTTTCTCTTTGCCTGTTCTCTGAAAAAGCTGATATGAGAATACATTTGCTTCTATATTTATGGCAAGCCAAGTATATTCAAATCTTCACCCCATCCGTGCTAACACGCTGCTTCAATTAAAGTTACTCCAGGCTGACAATCAGTCTCTCCAGGTGCAGAAGTACCATTTGAAAGCCTTTCTTCTTTTCAAACTAGAATGGCAATAATGGGATCTAGACAGTAATCTCTTCTACATATTTGCCCCCTCTCAGGCAGGCTTCTCAGCTGCTTTTCTGTCTGTTAAGAACTCCCCATGTTTCATGTGGTACACATGCACGTACACAGGTATCATGCATTCTCCTCTTGTTTTGAAACATCTCACAAGTCAGAAATTGCCACAAACAGAACTTGTAATAAACTCAGCTTAAAAAAATTGATCATTTCCCGTTGACAGTTTCAAACCATAGACCCAAGATATCAATTCATTCCAGCACTCCTCAAAACTACTTTTTTTCCATTCTGATGGAGACAAACAGCATCAGCAGGTGCTAACTGGTAATATTAAAAGAAGAATGGGGTGATGAAAGATGCAATATTTTAATGTAGTGCCCTTCAGACATGTATGATATCATGTTGAATGAAATGCTCATCAAGAAACCAAATTGGATTTAACTTTAGAAAAAAGCACAACCTATTAAAAAGAACCCCTCAACAATATCACACTTAGCAACTGAGAGTGTGTAATTTTCACTAATATCCAACTTTTTTTTCAGTACTTTTAAAAATACTCTATCTCTAAACAGACAATGTCCAGTAAGTTGTCACAGGTAAGGAATTTCTAGTCTGATTCTTGATTTGGCACTGCACCTTCTCAAGTTGATGTTTATGAACCACAGCCCCTCCCCTGATGCTGTAACAAAATGGAATCACAGCCTTCCTTTCAATCAACACTGTGCCTTATGCTGTCTACATACAGGTTTAACAGAAACTGCAGATTAAGTAGTATGCTTCACTTTATGCTAGTTAAAGTTATTTGAAAAAACTTCAGAAAATTATTAGTACTAAAAATTTGAGACAGAAACATTTTTAAATTGATTTTGATGAGAAACCTATCCAGGATTACTAAGTACAGGCACTACAAAGTCTGCAATTTTCTACTCAGGTTGTGTATATTACTGGGGCATTTCTAAGCTTATGGAGCAGTAGGAGAGATATTTAGTGATCTGACTAAAGTCTGAAAATGTTTCTGACTGGGAAAATTTCCATGTTTCCTCAGCTAGAAAATGGTAAGTATTCTATTTCAGACTGGATTTTCAAGTTGTGATAAAAATATACGGCAACAAAATGCCTTTTTTTTTTTTCTGTTTAAAATTTTTTGGCCAAAGTCTTTAAAGTCTTTACAGTAATGACTCTGTTGGTATCCAGAGATTTACAATAGAAATTAATTTGACCTCTATGTATTATTTGGTGGAGGAAAAGTGTTTTCATTGTTCCGTAATATTTTACTTTTAAACTAACCCAAACCTGTAAAGCTACAAAGATAGCTGTGTACCACTGAAAAGCTAAATGCCACCAAGACAGATCGTTGCCACATTCAACAGTGATTTGCTTTTCCATGTTCCCTTTGAAGAACCAAAATAATATGTACCAACGTAACATTTATGGCACTGAGAACAACAGTAAAACATAATCTTTCCATGCACTTCTGTGTCTACTATATTGAAAAGTGCACTGTCCTTCAATTTTTGCAAATGTAATGTCTAATGTGGAAATCTAATATATTTAGCTGAACAGATAAACCAGGCTGACCCTGTGCATTCTCACTCAGGATCACAACATAGACACTTTCAAAATCACCTTCTAAAGCGAGAGAATTACTAATCATTAGGGCACTAGCATCTCCTTAGACACTTCAAACAGATATTCTCATAGAGAGATGGGTGACCACATTTCAGAGACCACAAGTCTGTGATACAGCTCTTGAAGACCTGGAAGCTATTTAGAGATAGCCTTAATCCTTCCCCCAGGTGCCACATTTCTAGACGGAGATCAAAGAAAGTCAAGTATTTAGAAATTTATTTCTTCAAGTGGTGTCAGTTAAGCAGACTCATTCTACGATACAGAAAAAAACCCCATCTATTGCTGCCAAGATCTGAGAATCTTAATTACAGGTAGGAGTTAAGGTAATTAAACTTAAGCATCAGTCTTGTTGTACAAAAACTTATGTTTTGGTGTAATAAAAACTTTATGCAAGGTAAAGTTCAGAAGAAAAATGTAGCTTGCTTTCTGTTTGTGAGAAAAGAAGCAAATAATTAGTTTTCTGTTTCATATGATTTGTATGGCTATTTATTGAATTCAGAAAGGCCTAATTGTCTTTAGGGTTTGCTGAGATGCCCCAGGGAGCATGTACAGTATGCACTCATGCAACACAAAGGAGAGAAATCCCTTCTTGCCTGGTAAACAGCGACCCAAGCACACTGGTGTACAACTGCAAACCACTTTATTGAGGGAAAAAAGCAAAACTTTATTCAAGTGGAGAGTAGATTCTTCTGCTTACCATTTGTAGAAGAATAAACATGAGATTGAGCATCTGAACCTCAACATCAGATCACTCTTCACTGGGCTTGGCCTAGTTTAACTTCCAAGAGAGACATATGTTTCTGGTATGATGACCTTGTGGTTAAGTTTGGCTGCAAGAAATTCTTGCACTTAAGGAATGCTGAATTCTGAATTTTCCTCTGCCAGCTTTGATCCTCTTTCAACTTTCTTTACTTTCGTCAACTAATATGTCACAGGTCAGAAGTTTCATGGAAAAAATAATATGAGCGAGAGCAGTATTTTCATTCATAAGTAAGACTTCTGCCCAAATAGTGTGTCACTTTTTTTAATATTAACATGCTATATAGTCGCCAGCAAAAACCATTATGAGCTAAGTTCATATAGTGAATTAGTTGTTTCAGATTGACTGGAGAAAGAGAAGAGGACATAAAAGGAAAAGCTGAACATATATGTGCATGACACTGCATAACTTCCCCTCTAAATTTGAGGTCATAGGTACATTTGATCAGCTAAATTAATAATACTGTAAATTTGCCCATGCAGGTTTTCTTCCTTTTCTTTTTGCACTGGTAAGGAAACAAATTTATGGCTTACCTTTCAAAACCAATCTGCCGTAATGTTTTCTCCCATGTTGAACCTATACAAAGAAGAGAAAAAACAAACACCCTCAGTAAAGAACCTTTATTGTCTGAACACTGTTACTCTTCTGCTTTCCTTGTGCAGCTGGGATCTGTGTAGGAAGGTGAATTTTCCACCCCTAGAGAAGTACTTGTCAATAACAGCTGTTTTCCCCAGAGTGAAGAACTGTTAGGAGAGGTTACCACTGAGTGACATAACTGCGTGGAGGGGTATCAGCCTACATAAACCCTCTACATTGCAAAGCAGCCGGTTGCTGCTACAGTTCACTGCGATTCCAAGGGTGGTCTCCTCTCCTAGAGCAACATGATCCCCTGAAAGCGCTGAGCTGGCACCTCACATCACGCACTCTTCACATTGCAGCTTTTCATTTTACTGTAGTGTTCGCCTGATTCTTGCTGAAAGCTTTATAGCTGCTTCTGAAATCCAGTCTTTTTATTTTAAAGCAAAAGCATGAAGATGTACTTCTGCTTTATTGTTTAACCCTTCGTACTCATACAAAGAGCTGTAATGGACTCTTTCTCGAAATGATCAAGGACTCAGCCCCACAAACTACTTAAATGGGCAGACCTATTAAAAAAATTGCCTTCAGTATTTCTGATGCACTTAATACAATTTTTACCTAGATTGTCTCAAAAATACACAACCCCACACCCAGAACCATTAGGTGATTAGTTTTTAGCTCCTGGTAGTTTTTTTTATTGCCAGTCTTCTTCTTGATACCATTACAAGGTCATTATACATACAGGCTTCTAAGAGCACAAATATCTCAAGTCATGCAGGTCTGCAAGGCAGATATGTAGGCGGACATGAGGTTGGGTCATAGTTTGCTCTCTGTTTTTTACAGTCCTGTGGGAAATGTAACAGGACTGTAGGCAATGTAAGCAACTATGGTTCTTTTTGAATGCTTCACTGTACTTATAACTGAAATCAGAGAAGTGACAATAACTCCTGTTGCTGATGCAGCCAGTCACCTAACGGGGAATGTACATTGGGAACAAACCGATTCCATGTGAGTGACATCAGAGACAAGCAGCAACGTCACTGAGAAGTACTGAGAAAGAGAGGATAGACATGAAAGAAAGTAATTTTGTCTGACTTAAATCTGGAGAATTTCAGAATGAAATCCATATGGTGCAGCAAATACCCATACAAAGATCCTAACAAAATCATGGATTAGAACATTTCCACTGACAATCCAAGACCTACTTGCCGAGGGAAAAAGGGTGACATAACATTATCACTCAGAAAAATCTCTATAGATGCGTATCTTACCATTACTACCTTTCCATTCTGTTAAAGGTATCAGCTTGGAAATCAGTGACCTGCCCTGTTTGTAGTGCGGTATTTATCTCTAATCTGCAACATGTTAAATATTTGAATAAGACCTAGTAGATGCTTTTCACCTTTGCATTCAGGCACTTACTGCAGATCTAGATAAGAATCTGAAGATCCAACTTCTAAGTTTTGGGTTTGGGGGGTTGTTTTTTGTTTTGGTTTTTTTTAAACCTAGCAACAGAATTCTTTCTACTCCATTGACAAAACTTTCCAGTTCAGCCGAAGGAGAATGTGGTAAATTTCTAAAGTTATTATATAACTTTTACGTCCAATTTTATCTTCCATCTGACCGGTTTGCAAATCACAGCCTGAGCAAATAAAAACTCAGATTAATAAAACCAAAAAAGTTAATATACTTATATGCCTATGATGTGCAGGGCTCCCTCCACAGTTCCTAACTGGACAGCCAAAGAATGAAGCTAACATGGGCCTGCAGAAAATAAATTCCTTGTATTAATCTTTGATTTTTAGAAAGAGGAAGAGAAACTGCATTAAAGTATACGCTTCTAAAATCAACCAAAGTCTGACATTTCTCTCCATACAAGAAGGATTTGGGTTAGCTAATGGGTAGGTTCACGACCAGTTCCAAACTTGGTCAGTAAGAATCTTCATTACACTTCTCTGGAGCCCCTTCTTCATTCATCTTCTCACCGCCAGTCACTTCAAACTTCAGTCACAGACATATTTTCAGCAAAACGCTCTAAAAACCTTTTCTAACAGTAGTTTAGGGCAATGGACACAAAGCTTTTCTGCTAAGGACTGTTACAGCTACAGCAAGCAATCAATGTAAAAACAGTTTTAATTGTCCCTGTTCAGTCCAAAGCAGGCAGGGATTTCAGGCCAGCAAGGTACACAATAATAAGAGGCTTCAGTACTGAGGTGGAGAACACTCCACCTTCACATTATAGAAAAAACATGGGTTAAGTTCTGTTCTGGAATAACTGAACAATGTACATTGTTTGATCTGTACAGAAAACTTCTGCTGTGGCATCCGTAATTGCTTGAGGTGAGGCAAGAGTTCTGCCTGCACAGCTACCTACATGCAGTACCTTTCATCAACACTAAATTCATATTTTGTAAAAAGAAGTCCTCTAACGACACCTGTAAATCAGGACAACAAACATTCTCACACGCATTTATTATTTCAAATAAACATGAAAACCAAAAATCACGTGTAGCACAATAAACCATCAACACTTCATTGATATAAATCAAGAACCACTCCATCAACATCTTCTATTATGAGTTATCCCCCAAACCCACCACCTTCTGCATGCCCCTGGAGTACATATGCTTTCATGTAGCATTGATGAATCAAGTCATTGCTAAAAAGACGACTGTGCCACTCCACAGGTAAGTGCAGGGCAGACACAAGCAATTCTCCATATAGTTTATGCAGTCCTGCTGGCTCTGAAAGAGTATTCGTTTCTGAAGTTTAAAGATTTGAAGAGTGTTGAAGAAAAGAAATCTCAACAGTACTTCTTAAAGTACAGACTAGTATTGGCATCTTTAGTCAGTGTTTCTATGCTTTCCACTGTTGTGTATACTAGTTGTATGAATTTTTCACCCCATGATTGGCTACACTTCAGCTGTATGATATATAAAGAGTCCTATAGAAGGGGGGGTAGGGAGCAAAAGAGAAAAGGGAATTAAGTCTTCACTGGTTTGAAATCATCTTTTGGCTACAGCTGGCTAGCAGGACGCTCTTTGAAATGCATGTGACTCCTCTGAAGCAAAGTCTGCCAAGAACACAACTAACATTTCATATTAAAAAAAAATACATCTTTTTTATGAAGTCTTGTTTTAAAATGTTTATGATCTAAACATTCTTTTTTAAGGTTTGCCAATTCCATTCTCAATAGTATCAACTTCTACGCTGCACTAACAGCCAAAAGTAAACACCCTGAGGTAACAGCAGTGCAATGAAGAACGCTATTAAAAGTCTAGAAAACTTATTATTTGATTTAAACCTTAGCGGGTGCTTCCAAAACATTAAACAAGATCTAAGTCACGTAACTCTCATTAAAAACAAACCAGGAGTTTTTCATGAATTAAAGACTTGATCCTGCTCCCAAACAAATCAGTAGGAATTTGGCTATTCAGTTCAGCCTTTCTCTCTGCTGGGACTGTGGAAAACATTCACCTGTCGACTTTCAGAATCAATCTACTGCCACACTTTGGTTGCTAAGTCAATTTGGCTTCTCTTTGCTTTCTGTTTTTTACCACCATGTCAAAAATACCACAACTGTTTATAAGAATGCCTTAATTTGGTATCCATGTAATTAAGCTTTTATTCCAAGTATTTGCTCCAGATATTGCCTGACCATTCCCATCTGTTCCAAAGATTCTGTTTCACATTAACAGCGCTAGCTTTAAAACTCTTCAAAAAGGTGAATCATAATGTACTTCCAGAATTACTGCTCACATTTAATACAAACAATAGTAAAATGCACATCATGCTCACATATGCACTCAATGAAATCTTAGCATAAGAATGAGAGTATAAGAATACAAGATTTAATAAGATACAATGAAAAACAACTTTCTGAAATGAAAAGTTGTCTTCTTTGTCAGGTAGGCGTTCATTTATATGGCAGTTTCCATATTTGGTTTGGTTGCAACTCTTTGCTTACTACAAACTCACTATGAATGAGAGGACTCATAATCTGCTGCTGGGCTGCTCACCTTCACAGACCATGAAGTTGCCTAGCTGCTGAAGTGCAATGGCAGGTTTAGGGGAAACACAGCATAACATACTGGGTAAGTGATTTGCAGCCATTCATGGAGACTGCACAACTATCCACTTTGAGCCATATCCTGCTCTATCTGCCAGTACAGCAGAGGTCTGTAGCTGTTCAGGGAGAAGTCTGGCATGGACTGCAAATGCACAGCAAAAACACATGCCTGCTATACCATCCCCATGCAGATATGCATGAAGGTCCCTACACATCCTATGGTCCCTGTGACTCTGTGCAGTGGTTAGCCACAGCCCTGATACCTTCTGGATGAAGAGTTAGAATGTACCCTCAGCAAGTTTGCTGATGACACCAAACTGGGAGGTGTGGTAGACACACCAGAAGGCTGTGCTGCCATTCAGCGTGACCTGGATAGGCTGGAAAGTTGGGCAGAGA
>Ga0065711_1029012_pt1 | contig 38052 bp, 14 predicted proteins | sample Hoacrofraction12_FD_59098 | JGI IMG/M metagenome (GOLD analysis project Ga0065711, IMG submission 59098) | Hoatzin crop microbial communities from Cojedes, Venezuela - Epithelial fraction 12 v2 (version 2) | ecosystem: Host-associated > Birds > Digestive system > Esophagus > Crop | place...
GGTTGTGGAGTCTCCTTCTCTGGAGATATTCAAGACCCGCCTGGACGAGGTCCTGTGCAGCCTGCTGTAGGTGACCCTGCTTTGGCAGGGGGATTGGACTAGATGACCCACAGAGGTCCCTTCCAACCCCTACCATTCTGTGATTCTGTGATCAGTTCTGAGAAAGTAGCAAGGGGTTTCAGTTCATTTTACATGGCTCAAAATTTGGAAGAGGCTTTTCAAATGAATTGTATTTGCAAAGCTAGACTTAGCCATATTTGTTTGCTGTCTTTTGTACTAAGCCGTTTTCTTTTGCTATAGATAGTTGACAATACTTTTTTATATTTTAGAATGTACAGAAGGGTCTTTTATCCCTAATAACTAACCCCCAGCTTCTCACAGAATGCTTTTCTCCTGAAAAACTGTTGTGTCTAATAGAAACCATTCAATTTCTGTAAAGTAATTTTTTTTCTTTTATGTTTCTGAATACATTCTGACCTTTCCCTATTGAAAAGCCTGATCAGGGAGGGGGAGGGGTGAGTGTGGTGGGAACCACCCCAAGTTTGCCTGGGAGTTCTTGCTGTTTTGCTCTGCTTGGAAAGAAGCTCATGGTTACTAGAGACGGGCAGTGATTTTGGTGTGCTCCAAGCCTAGCATTGTGTACATTATAGATCAAGATACCGTTTTAGGTTTTTTTCAAGAAACATAGTGGGACTAAACTTAGAGAGCATTTTATGTGGAATATTATGGGAAAAAAACTGATTTTGCAGCACAAGGTTAGGATTTCCAACATAATTGCTCTCATTCAGGTGAGAGTTATGAGTCCACTGTAAAGTGGCTTCCATTGTAAGGAGGGGACTACTAACGCTCAAAAAATCTTCACCCTTCAGAATGTGTACTTGCTGTGAAATCGGAGCCCTTACAGAATAGATGCTACAGGACGAAAGTCAGTTTTCACTGAACAGGTATTGGAGAACCCAAGGAAACATGACTTGTTGGCATTGAAAGTGGGTAGCTGCAGAGTATAGGAAATGTAACTTGAAATTGCAAGGCAGAATAGGCTGTTAATGTGGATTATTCCATTTGTCAGTGTTCGTCATTTGCCAATGGAACTTTATTCTTTTTGAAAATATATACTTATATATTTTTGGGAAAGGCCTGTGATACAGTGGTTGAGCTGAGTTGTTATAGCAACTGAAATAGTTCAGGCATCTAAGGATAGTATTGTAATAATTAGAGATCATGTTGAGCGAATTTCAGTGGAAGCAGTCTTTTGTAAGGTACAGATAGCTCTGCCAGGGATAACAGTTCTCAATATTTCCATGGTTCCTGGATGATTTGAGATGGAAAGAGCTTCTAAGGCTCTTCTTTAGTAGGACTTCTTAAAGCTTATCTTGACTCAGTTAGTAATTTCCCCTTAGATATCATTCTTCTCCAAAATGTATTTATGCCATTTCATCCGATTTTTTTGTTCTTGGTATTGTGTACTGGAAACTGATAAAGTTTGCAGTGTTTGATTAAAATTAACAATTTTAATGCTACGTGTGCGGAGCATGGTACAGCTGAAAAATCTGATGACTCTTGCTAGGTCATCAGGTTGAGACTTCTTCAAGAAGTGTAGCACAATTTTAATAGTCCCTAGGACAATCACTGGTTGCTTTGTTGTTGCCCTTCTTGAAACTCAAACCAAACAGTTTTCCTTTAAAAAAGAAAATGTGTGTGTGTATATATATATATAGATTTCTTAATTGCTTGATTTAATGTTGCAATTGTTTCTTCTCATATTTTAAAGTGTGATCTCTGGAAAAAGGCAGCGAATTGTACATGCTACTGGAACACCAACACAGCTTAAAGCAATGTTTACCAAGAAGTGCTGTCTGTGTTCAGACTTTCTCATTTACCTTGTTCTGTCAGCTGTTGAATTTGAGTTGTAGTATGGGTATACAGTACTGCTTGCACACATCAGACATTCTGTATTTGGTCATAATCATAGTGCTTTTGTCCTGTTCTGTTCTTGGGTTACTATCTTCTGTTGTCCTTATTTCTTCTTTACTGTCTGCTCTAGAAGTGAGATCCATTCAAATGTTGACCACGTGCAGAAAAAGAATTATGCTTATTTTAGGTAATATTTTAAATCCTTCACTATTTGTTTCTGGATTCAATATATGCCTCTATAGAAATGGAAATAAGGCCTAGCAACTCAGTTGTATTGTGGACTAAGTTCCATCAGCTGCGTGAGTTAGTGAAAAGATGAAAGAATTTCAAATGAGCTTAAAGCTATCTCTTCATATTGCTTCAGAACTTTTACTTTTTGAAATCTGTCATATTTTTAATTTAAAAATTAAATTGAAACAGTACTCTTCCTTAGGATGGCATATTTTAGTATATTCTTAAATTTGAAAGATTTAAAAAGTGAATGGTTTCCTTTCGTGAGCTTAAGATTACAGCTGGAAGCAATAGCTCCTTCAAGGAATATCGTTAAATGGGATAATATTCATGTGACCAAGAGCAATTTTAAATGTACAGTTGGTTGTATGCCTTACAATTGGAAAGCAGCATAATACAGAAATTGTGCAATCCACCAGCGTATCCTAATATATTCAATAAGACCTAGCTCACGTATCTGCTTCTTTAGACTTGCGGAGTCCAGGAGTTTGCTGAAAAAACAGAGTAGCGAAGTGCTACGTTACAGTTATGTTCTGCTAAATTGCAGCGTTTGCTTGATAACATTGAGTAGGTGCTTGCACGGTTCGTAATACAAACACTGTTCAGTTCAACAAATGACAGTGGTCAGTCTTGATCTCTGCTTTTTTATAAAAATTCCACACAGCTCTCAGATGAGGAAAACTATCTGGGGAAATGATATCTCTTAAGGGGATACACTGCTACTAGTGTCACAAAGGGGGAATGTGCTGTCTTCTCATCTCTCTTTTGTCACTTTGATTCCCTTTACTACCTATGAACTTACAACAAAAGAGCAAGTTTAGTGGTGCAACCGAGACCTATAGAATCATGCTTTATGCAGAGTGGAAGTCAGAAGGGGTGAAGAGGACAGTAAGAATTGCTGGGAACGGAACAGAGAGCAAAAATTATTATGCTACGCTATTAATCCATGTTGGACACAAATCTTGAATAAAATATGCAGTGCTGATTTTCCATCTCAATAAGGTTACGGTAGAATGGGAAAATGTAAAGGCAAATCTTTAACATGATGAGATGAACAGGACACCTTTGTGGGGTGATATTAAGACTAGCATACAAAAGAAATTAAAAGGGAGGAAAGGATAGTTTGAAAGCTGTGTAAAAGCATTGATAGCAGGAAAGAAGTGATCAAGAAATTATTCAGTTTCACTTAACAGAAGAGTTGAAGAACATCGTATGAAATTCAGTTAAAAGTTTTGATATGAAGGAGACGCTGTTTCCATTAGACATCATTAATCTATGTAATTCCTTGTCATGGGATATTGCCAATGCCAAAGTATAAATAAGTTCAAAAAGCAATTAGACAAGTGCACAGAGGAAAGGTTTACCAAAGAACATTAAAAATTAAATGGCTGCAGATGCTAGTTGTGTCTTGAAGTTCTTGCATCACAGATTATTGATGCCTAGGAGAATATACTGGGAGAATATTAACACATACTTCTTTCATCTTTATAGCATGTTATTTAAGCATCTGCTGCTAGACACTGTATTGGTGAATACTGTGGTCATCCAGCGTGACTCTTGTGTTCGTAATGATTATTTGTATTCTGCATAAAGAATACCTTGTAGTTTATGCTAATTATGGGTGACGACATTAACCGTGATTACTTGAGGGCAGTGAACAACACAGGAGTCTAAGCATAACTTCCTATATGTCATTGTGTCTCGTATTTATAACTTGACTGTTTTGCTTTCCACTAGAAGTGTGTGTTGTGTGTTAGCTTGTTGAGTAGAGTGTATGGCCCAAGCATTGTATTGTAAGTTTTGGTAACATTCTAGTGTAAGTACTCTTTGATTACTGCACACTGTGCTAGCTGAATGATTTATTTGTGTTTCTTATTTCTCAAACTGTATGTGGTATCTTTAATGCATGTAAAAAGAAGAATATAAAACAGGTTTTGCCTTTTTGCTATCAACTGCACCAAACAATTTCTTACTGCTACTACTTCAAGTAGTTTACTGTTGTGGGTTATATATTTATTTCAATTACTTTCAAATTCCTTAAGAAAATAATTTGTTAGTGTGACTATTTGGAAAGGTCCATTAAAATTATTTAGCCACAGAAAAATCAATTGACATCTGAAAAAACTGTTTGAAGACAGCATTAAGTACCTGATTCACCAGCAAAACTGGATATGCAGTTAGATTTGGAACTCCAGCTGCAGGAACCTCCTTCTGCAATGAACTTGCATGGGAAACGTGCACTTCTTATGTATGCTGAAGCACTGTAAAAGGCATTAAGAGTTCCATGTCTGAATGTTTCCTCTTCTGTCATTTCACATCACTTCCTTACCATTTTTTGCTTGGATTTTTTTTTTTTTTTTGTTGTAAAGCAACAAAAAAAGAAAATTAGAAATATAAGTTGACATGGTATATCTTTGATACATAGTCAACGTTGTTTGCAGTCTGTTGCTCTTAATAGACTATTTAAAGTCAGACCATTTTACTGAGTAGATATCAGTAGCTTCTCTATGTTTTTCTTCCAACTTATAGCTAAAGTAGCAGAGCTGGGTACAGCTAAAATTAATTTTAAATGAACACTTCGTAATACATACAGTTCACCTCTTTTACCCTTTGTTAATGGTGAAGAGCAGTAACGACTTGAAACTGGGCACAACAACTGACACAATACTTACACTGTGCTTATTGTGTGAGAAACTAACTGTAGCATCATTAATCAAGCTGTCAGGTACAAAGTGGAAGTCCCGTATTTATTACATAAAGAGGAACTCCATGAAGAAAGGGAACCCCTATGATGAATAGACACTGGAGACTGATTATTGTTGTGCTATTAATCATTATAACCATAGTTAATATAGACTAGGGACTGTGAACTTAAACTTCTGTGGGGAAGAAATGTGCATATGTTCACATTCATATGTATGATTTTGTGACCTTTATAATCTTAAACATTGATTTGATGAGATGACAACTAGAAGTGAATGTTGCCAAGTTAACTTGGAAACACTTATAATGGGAAGTATGATGGATGAGAAATTTTCTTGCTCTGCATGCTCTGGGAACAAATGCATCACACTGATTTTCTGTCTTCCCTGTGAGTTCTAATGTTAGCTTTTAAAGAGATTTCTAGTATTCATTCTTAAGATGATTTTCTTGTTTCTGGAGTTGGAAAATTTCTCATTGTATATCATCAATATGAAAGGGATATACTTGCAAATAGGAATGGGATGTAATATGTAAAGAATATATGTTCTAACAGATTAAGGAGAAGTCTTTTCAGATCTATTTAATGAATCTCTATAGTACAAATTTGTCACAAGTTATTTTCCTTGTATGGTAGGCGTCATCATAACTTGCAGGTTTTCACATAAGTTTACTGCTTTATTTTTTTTTTTTCTGTAAATAGTTCTGTGGCTGGTATTTTTTTGGGTCTTATTTGTATTTCCTCTGTTTCCTGGAGTTTTCTATGTGAAATCTGAGTGGCTTAATTAATTTGAAGCAAGAAAAAAACCACAAAATGCCCCCAAAACCCAAAAACAAATTAAAAAAACCACCCCCAAAAATCCAGAAAGTAGAAACCGTTGATCTTTGAGTACTTAATTGCCATCTAACACTACGGCAAGGCAGTCACTGTTGTCCAAGTGATGCATGACTTGAAGAATGTACTTTGAAGTTGAGACTGCAAAAAAAAATTCATGAGCACATTGCAGGTTTTTTCAGAAAATGCTGTGAAATCATTAATGTTTGTGGAAGAGAGAGACTTTCCTCTCGAGGAGGAACTGTACAAAATGGTTTAGATCTTGTACTCATTTGAAAGATCTGCATGAAATTAATCTCAAATAATAATATTTTAGTCTTAAATAGTATTCTGTCTTTTGCTCCAACATTAACTTCTGAAAGCCATTCTTGTGTTAATTTCTCTCTGAATTCTCATTCATTTCAGATATTTTTAATAATACACAAATACAGTTATTTGGATGACCAGTGCCGTAAACCAAATAGTGAGATTTAAACTCTGTCCTCTTTGGTTTCTTCATCCTTCTCTACTATTTTCACAGATAACTGTCTGAGCTGTGGCAGGAATCTAAAGTTCAATTTTTACCCTGATACATACAGAACTGTACTCTACCATCTTTTTTTTTTTAACAGGATTTGAGCAGAAACCTTGTCTGCCCCTTCGTTTGTGCTTTTCAAATTATCACTTGAATCCTGAAGAGTTTTCAGGATTTCTTGTCTTTTTTTCAGGCTGATGAAAGCAAACATTGCCATCTGAATGTTTCACTGCAGAGAGAAGACGAATCACACGAGGCCACTTTCTGAACAATCAACCATGGAGCATTCAGTAAGAGCTGAGCAAAGCCCCAGTCAGAATTAATTGCTGAAATTATATAATTACAGCTGCACTGAATGAGACTAGACCACAGCATCTGTTCCAGCCTCAACTGCGTTTATTCCTGCTTTTGGGGGAAAAGTGCAAACTAGGATATATTCTTTTCTGTGTTATTTCATGAATGGCTAATTGAAATAGTGGTTTATTTAACATGGTATTCTCAAGTGAAATAGATATTTTAAGAACACCATATGGTGATAAAGTTACCAAAGGAAGAGAAGAATTACCACTTAAATTATCACTTAAATCCTGAAGGGTTTTTGGGTTTGGTTTTCTTCTCTTGTGTTACAACAAGCTATGTGAATATTGAGATTACATTTATGTAATCATCATAAAACAGTAACTTAAAAATGAAAGTTCCCTGCATCCTGAGTCCAAACAAATTTAATATTGGTTTTATGCATGCATGAGAAACATGTAAGTATACCTCTAAATAGCAAGTAAAATAGAGCAGAGTAGAATGCTTTTGAATCTACAAAGGTTGGATGAAGAAACAGCTAATACTACCAATAGCAAAACTGTTATTTTCTCAGTTGATGCATTTTCATAATCTAAAATTGGATGATTTTCATGCGATTAAAGTGTATGAAGGGCAGTTTATAGTATAACATGAACATTGGTACATAAGTTGGCTGAGCCCTCTCTTCTGGGATGTAAATGCCAAACTGAAGATATTGATGTACTCTGCTCATCAGTTATCTAATGGCTTTGTTTGGGACGAAGACGGCAGAATTGGTACTCTCTGAAAACTGCCGTGGAATGCATACTCAGGAGGAAAAGATTTCCTGTTTTTGAAAAAGCAGCAAGATGCATTGAAGCGTCAAAATACACAATGAGAAAGGCAAAAGCCACATTTGAGTTCTTTGCTTGTGTGACCAGTCTTGTGGTCCTACCTATTGGATCTATTTGTGGGCTATCAAGCAAGCAATAAGGAAATACGTCTTTCTTGCCTACTAGTACCAGTCCTAAGCAATCAAAAATTGTGAGCCAGTCCCCTTAAAACAAGAGATGGGCTTGAGTACTAGTGATAGAACCAGTACCTCGTGCCTGCTTGCTCTACTAGTTTTTAATCTTGAGGTTGACCAGTTTTCAGGATTTACTCTAAAATAATGAAATTGGTATATGTACTTTTCAACTAGAACTCAATTTATATGTAATAACTTCTTTTTCCCCAGATAACGAGCCTTTAAAAGGGCATCAAACAGCTTGAGATTTGCAATAATGAATAAGAAAATTTGGCAGATGCTGTTCTGCTATGGAAACTCTAGGATTTCACAGCATTTATTAAAGCTAATTTGCTGTCAAACACTTCAGAAAACTTAGCTACCTCAAACTTGTAATGAATACAAGAGTTGTGCTCCAAACTAAAAGTATGTGTTATTGTATGTCACAAACATTTTATTCATAAATTGTGCTCCTTGAAATCTCGTCCTCTTTAAGATTTCTGGTAGCATGTTGCTACTGAATCCTTGTTCTGTTGTTATGATAACATCACTAGTTTTGAGCATTTTTTTTGCACCTGTTAGATTTGTTAATACAGTCTGATTTAAATGCTGTCTTTCTGTAAACAACCAGGCAGAATGCGTGAGGCTCCTGTTTAATGCAAAATATCAGCTAAGAACTGCAGCATCAGTTCTGTAACTTCATTTACTGCCCTGTCTTGCTAAGAAAGCAGGTTTTTATATTTCACATATATAGTAGATGTTGACAGTATTCGTCAAAAACGTTATTAAATGAGGAAAAAGGGATAAAATTGGATTTCATAATAAAAAGAGCACTCAAACAATCTCATTTAGAATGTATAGTCTCTTTTGCAGTGCCAATCTGCAGGGCTGTTTGAATGGTGATGAGTTCTGGTTACATGAGCAAGGTATTTTACTGACTAAATTGTTAATGTGCTTAATTTTCAGCAGCCTTTGCAGATGCACGGAGGCATATTGTGGGTTATAGCTGTGATCTTATGCGTTTATGATAGTGGCTAAAATTACATTTTAACATAATTTCTTGTTCCAAAACTCATTTTATATTCAAGCGTTAACTTCTCTCTCTGCACTAAGTTGTGTAAGACCACATTTACTTACAACCTGCTGTTATACAATGGTTAACACAGTTTAAACTGAAATCAGAAGATGGTAATTATGATGAAGAATAAACAAGAGGTTTACTATAGTAATAATAAATCTATGGATTTCCCTCCCCTCATATCCTAACAAGTATAACTGAATATGTGCATGTGGCTTGCATGTGAGGGGTAAAATGAGAGGTTATCAGTCTATTGGTTACAAGTATTTACTTACTATAGTTCACTTACTGTTTTAAAAACTCCGTACACTCATTGTGGGGCAAAAGATGACGTGGTCTCACTGTTTTCTTTCTACTTCTATCTGACACTTACTGTTTGTATTGCAAGATCTTAATCTAAGGCAGAACTTCGAGTAGCTCACAGAGAACTGATAAAAGGTGAAGGCAAATGTGATAGACTTGAGATTAAACTTTTAGGGCATTTCCATTTTCTTCAAGGCCTTTGTATGTATCTGTGTATGTAATTTGTCACATACATGTTCCATGAAAGAGATCTTCAGCTCATGCTTTCATCCAGTTTTATTGTGCTTTGCAATTTTAGATGAATAAAATGAAATATACTCTCTGCTTTCCAACTGTAATTATTTACAGTGGAATACTCAAATTACTCTGGTATTTTGGCAGATAGAGAACTTTTTTTTGTCTCAATTCTAATTCTGATATTAATATTGGTTTTAAGGTAGCTGAAGACAGAGTGGCAGCTGTGACTTGATGCCCAGGATAAACAGAGGACAATAAAGGAGTTAGTTATGGCACTGCAGGAGAACTTAGTTTAGAAAAAGGAAGTCCAGAGATGTTATAAATATTGTTTGGCCTTTGAATGTCACTTCAGTTTTCAAGATGTGTGCTTCTTGTTGAAGGAGGTTAAACAACTGTGAACTACATTTTGGCAGTGCGTGGTGCGTGTATGATGCTGACAAACAGCTGTGCAATCAACGGCTTGGGGAGTTACAGGGATCAAGTAAAAGATGAAGTTTTTTTCAGCCTTCAGGATTTATAGTCCTACAATTCACGGATTTTAGGATGCACTTTTTTCCCCAAAATCTTTTCTATTGCTATTGCCTTATGTCTGTAACTGTTTTCAGCTTTCAATTCAGTGACTTCATCTGTCTTTAATGTAGTTTACATAAATGAATATTGCTGGTTTTTAATATTTTGTATCTATTGTTTTTGTTGCACTCTTTTATGTTTAAATATTGATTTATAATAAAAGCTTTCAGAATAATAGACATATTTTTATAAAAATTACATGATATTATGTGAGTTCAATCGAGTCTGCATTAAAGTTGCAGTTACTTTAAAAATAATTTTTTTTCCTGAATTAATTCAGAGGAGCCAGTATTTTCCCTAAAAAGGAAAAAAGTCTTAGAAATATGATGAGGAATTTTGGGTTTGAGTTTAGTCTTTTATGGTAGAGGTGGACTTGTATTTTATAATAACTGCATGGTTTAATCCTGGTATGGACCATATTATTAGAGGTGAGCTGGAGGGGGCCTCCTGCTTTACTGTTTTGGATGGTCTTTTAAAATAAATCTCACTGTACAGTAACTTCCATTAAGTATTGGTGACCACCCTGGCAGAGACAATTTCAGAAGCATGTTCCTATCCAAGAAAAGAACCAAATATGTTTGACAGATAGGTAGCAAGTATCTGGGATTTGGAGGAAGCAGCTGCTGTGTGTATTAGCTGTTAAGGAATTTGATGGTTTATGTACTGTGGTGGGAAAAAAATCCCAAACTCTTTGAAGACTCTAGTTCTGAATCTTCTACTGATCTGCCTGCCCTCGTAAGGATTTGAACGAGGATCAGAGCTCCTTGGAGTCTTTATGCCTCTCCGTGCAGACAGAGAGAGTTTCTTAGATTTTCTCTGTCTCTATGAGGGTACAAAGGATATTTTAGAAGTGTCTTAGAGCGTTGCATGAATAGTTATGCTCTTTATGTGATAAGGGATAAAGGTAGGTTGTAATAAAATTATAAGAATCTAAAAATAATCTGTAATTATAAAACTACAAAATGAGCTGTCTACCATATATCTGTTGTCTAAAATTGAAGTATTTAAAGATAACTATAAGGATGACAATGGACTAGTCAAGTGGATTTCTTGCCTGACTTTATTTTGCTTTTTCTCCGCCAAAATGGTGCTATTGATGATCAATGTTGCATCTTACGGTTTCTGGCTTTGAGAGGTTTCAGCACCCATTGATTTACTAGCTGGGTCTTACTGACAGAATGTCATGGTGGTGGAAAGTCTGTTAGTGAAAGGACCCTCTAATCACTAATTCCTTTATGGTCTGTTTGGATATCAGAATAGTTGGCCTTTGTCTTTCAGTTTGAGCATATGGCAATAGCTCAGAGATATCAGCAGTCTACAGCATCAAGTTTTCATGGACACACTAATTTAGTGCCTGACATTTATACTGATCGTATAATTTTCTGTTGTTAGATTCCTGCTATGTTTTCCCTTTTCTTAATGGATTATGAAATTAGGTTTTATCTGGACTTGACAAAATGACAGAAGGCATTTCTGCTGTGAAAGTGATTCTGTTTTTCATCAGGAGGTTGGAGATAGGTTTTAGTTTGACTTTATAAAATGCCATGATGAACAAATGTAATCTGTATTATATTTCATGCGTAGTAACTTAGGTGTTTGCAATTTTATTTAGTTCATGCATAGTAGCTTCAGATTAAATATATATATAAAAGGAAGTATTTTCTGTGCTATTAATATTTAGTAGTTGAGCTCCATGAGGCACTTCTCAATTAGCATTGACAATTATAGGGAAATTAAACAAGTAAGGGTTAAGAAACTGCTTGAAACTAACTGGGATTTTTGTGCTGGTTGAGATTCATGACTGAAAGATATTTTGCTGGAAGCCTTGTTACGGCATTATGTGTGATTAAATGATATAGTGTCATCCAAACTGTATTGCCTTTGATAATATATCTGTAAATTACCTTTATGCTTTTTGCTCTTTGACTGAGGCTTTGGAGCATGTGTATTTATATGTTTCTCTCTGTACTCAAGGGCCCTTCTTTCATAATGAGGGTGCATCTCTCCTCACATCGTATTTAATGCAGGTGTGATTCCAGACAAGATGCAGAAGGTTCATCTAACTTGCTCTATTTAGTCTACTGGTGGAGATAGTTATTTCCATTTTAAAAATATCCTTCTGTGATTTCTTTATGGAGACCTAAAGGTTTCAGTAATTAGAATTTCTTTCTGATTAAAACAGCGGCTTTCCTGTCAGTTGAAGGCTTCATTCAACGTATGTCTGTTTGGTGGTTATTGCCAACATTCTGGTGTTTTTATTTAACCTAGGTTGAATTCATTCCTCATTGATCTGGTATGTTAGCTCACTGGAGATGCTGGCTTTGGTCCTACAAAAATTTATTACCTTGATGTCAGAAAGACAATTTATGATGTTAATGTTGAGCAGCAGAAGAAATAGGGAATAGGGATTGTAAGGATAACTAGCAGGCCATCTTCTTTCATGCATCCTTTTTGTAATTTGAACAGGCTGGGTCATGACGGCCACCTCTGTCCTGCTGAGCTGTCGCTGAGGCTTTGCCTGCTGTTGAGTTGCTGGCCTCGTTCATTAGGCGGTGAGCTGCACAACGATCTGGTGCTCTGTTCTGTGCGGGCTGAGTTGTGTTAACATGACCTGTTTCCACCTAGGCTTCGAGGAAACAGAGACAGTTGGAAACCACAGCTATTCCACTTTTTCCTGGTCTCTCAATATACATAGAAATATAAAAGAAAAAGTTACTCTGCCAATCTGTACTTAGATTTTAAATGAATTTCAGTGGTCTAGTCATGTAAAATAATGTGAAAGAAACAACAATTCTTGAAATACTTCTACATTTTCTATCTTCTGGAATGCCTTTTATGTAATTCGTGATCATAGGCTGGCTCATGTCATAGGAGATATGTAAAGTGCTACTATTCAGAAAATGAATCTCAACAAAAGGATCGTACAAGAATATGTGCTGTAATTAAAGTGAAACATTCTAACTGCTTCTTACAACTAAACCCTTTCTTTTAATGATGAAATAAGCCTAGAAGATGCATAGACAAATATATGGCTGTGGTTTGTTGGTGTTTATTATACATGAGTAAGAAATAAAGGTAGTTTAAACAAATTAACATAAATGTGCTCAAAAAATACAGAGAAACCTGCTGAGTATAACTCCATGGCATGCTTAATGTAGGTGTCTCGGAGATCTCAAGGACAGCGTTTTTTAAGATCTGTGGAGTTTCACTAGACCACTTAATTTAGCTGCCTGGTGTCCTTGATTTATGTGAGAAAGTATGCTCTCGATATTAATGGAGTCATTAATAGAGAACTTTGTACTTGGGCACATATTTTCCAGAATGTGAGAACTGTATTACAAAGTCCTGGGTATGTACGAGGCAAAATCATATGAAGAGTTTTGGAAGATTCTTCTTACATTATTCTGAATATCTATTAAACACACTGCAAAAAGTTGAAAAACAAATAATAGAGGGAAGTGAGCTTTTAACAGAATGGTAATCCTTGGTTTACAGAACACAGTGTACGATCTACACATATTCTTACTGATAGGTAAGGCACAAACTAAAGATGTGGCTGATCAATTTGAATGCAGTTGCAGTAGAGTATTCCTTAATTCTGGGGAGATGTATTTGTGATAAATTAAAATTCTCTGATACTACAAAATGTGTAAGTTCCAGAAGAGGTTAAGTAAATTGCAGACTTAACAGGCAAAAATCGGAAATAATCGAAAGCGAAGAGAGGAAAACCTTGAAACCTGATTGGGGTGGTGGGTGTGCTGCCGTTGGTCAGGAATTGGGACCTGCCAGCCTAGAGGGAGGGAGCTGGGACAGTAGTGTGCTAGGCAGACAAAGGAACAAAAGCCCCTGCGCCTGGACGGCCCTAGAACTCATATTTCTCTTATGCCAGGGTAACTGCAGTGGTTTTAGTGTAATGGTGGGTGATTTCTTGAAAATGCTAGCAAAGACAAGGCTTTTGAGATGTTAATTTGCTCTTATGCAAATTATCCTGTCAGTGGCACAGGGAATGTGGAAGACCCAACTCTTTTCCTAGAGAGGTTCCTATGGTTTCTGAGGTAGGCTTTGTCAATTTGGAAGCTATGAATATTTATGGTATATAAAAAACCTCATCTGTGTTGCAGTTTCTATAATTTTTATTTAATTTTACATTAAAGGATGTCATTTCTATCCATTGCGTAGGTAAATGGCTTCATCAGCAATCATTTTATGCATGCAAGAGCTGGCCTGATTTATGGGATTCTAAACACAGATGGGTTTGTTCCTAATGCTCTCTAGTAGTTACTGTAGGAAATAGTGCACAGTATAGGCCTGATACATTATTTACTGAAGATAAATGCCAGACATGATTATGGTAAATTAGACCTTTTGAATTATTTATGAGAGTCAGTGCTAAATGTTTTTCTCCTACTTGTGTTACTATAAAAGCTGTTATATAATTGTTGGTAAACACTTTTTTTGTTAATTATTCAAGATACAGGAAATAAAATGTTTGGTTAAGTGAATCTGTTACTCACTTAGAGCCATCTGGGTTTTTTAAAATGTATTTCAACATTTATCTCTGCTTTCTGATGTAAAAAATTAGTTCATTATTAGATAACATTCCTCATAGTCCTGTCATCACCTAGATAGGGAAACTGAAAAGCAGAGTGCTGTATGGAAGAACCTTTGTTTGTTTGGGGTTTTTTTGAACCATCATACTTTCTTTCTAATATTTCCATAAACAGGAGTGGAAATATTTTTTGTGTATGCATGGCTATTCTTCATTGAGTGGATTTGTGGCTGAAGTTTGGTACTTTAGCCTGCCTTGCACAATGATTGCCCTCATTTCCACTGAAATACTTGAGTTTTTGAGGAAAAAGTCCGTGCAGTACTGGCATAATATTTTGTATGTTTCAGTCTCTAGCTGCCTCACTGGTTTCCAGTAAAATACCAAATAAAAATTCCAATTCTGAATTAAGTATTCTATACAAGGTATTCCTCCTCCAGCCATTTTAATGTTTGTGGGGTTTTTTGTTTTTCTAATTACATTTTGAAATTGAAATTCTAAGATGCCACCATTCCCAAAGGCCAAATGAACATAATCTATTTGATGGCAGACTGGCTGTTGGCAGCAAGGAAGATGTTGACAATGTGGGCATATACATCTTTTGTCAGTTTTTATTTAGCATGCAAAGTATATTTCCCATGCTGTGAGAGTATTTCTGCACCAGTTTTAAAGCTATGATAGCAATTATGTGTTAAAGTCTCATTCTCTGTTTTTCACGGAAAGAATGCCCACTTATTTATTCAAACTGAAGCATCTTTAAAGGTCTACATAACCATTCATCTTTGTTGTGATACATTTTCTGTATTACTTTTTTCACTCAGGGTAGCACAGTTCACTTGTTTGTAGTTGTTTGGGCATCACATTTGAATCTGCTGCACAACATTGCAGTGCTGAGATGCGGAGGGCTTTGGCAGAATTAATTCCAGGAAAATTTTCTCCATGCTTAGTTGAAGAACGTATTTTGTAAAGCACAGAAAAAGAGGTATGAATAGAGAAATGCTGTAGGCATATTTGAGATTGTTCTCTAATATTTGTCCAGTTCACATACGTTCACCACGTTTTCTGAGCGATGTCTGGAAGAAAAGAAGTGAAGTGGTGGAAGGTGGAAAAAGTTTGGTTAGCAAATTTTAGGGATAATACACTTCTGCCATCAGATATTTATAATCAGTCTTTCTTGCTAAATTAAGAATCAGATAACTTTCTTACCAGCTAGGCTGTTTTGGAAAGCTGTTACTGTTTCTTCTTTCTTTCAGTTGATTAATTCTCTTCCCCCTTTTTCTTTCTCGGATTCAGCAATAAATGCAAATGTTTGAAAACCCTTTTGTGTATCCTTTTTCTGACAAGGATTTTTGGAAGTGTCTCTTTTTTCCCTATTTATAAAGCATTATGAGAACTGATCTTTTCTTCTGAAAAGTTTTTTGTTTTGTTCTGTAGAAGGAGAATATACAATTTAGATCCAGATCTAAGCTATGTATTTATTTCAGGAAAGCTTTTATAAGTAATGTTAATATATGCTTTTTATGCAATTAAAGGCGTAGAGGGCTAAATGCTAACCACGTAAATGGAAAAATGGAAGAGAGCAGCTTTAATTCAATTTTAAGATAAATTTCTACACAGGTCTAAAGTATTTTCTTTTTTTTTTTTTGTTTTTGCCTTTTACACTGACAAGTTAAATGAAGCTTCCATAGTATGGTTTGGTGTGTAATAGTCTAATTCCTGTATGCAGGCTTGTTCAGACAGTGGTGTTCTCGAAGTATGAGTCAAGAGGAGCTAGTTGAATACATGCTGAGCAATGATTTATGTTTCTCCTCTACCCATTTACCAAAAGAATAAGAAAATAACAGATAATGACTTGTCCCATGCATATTCACATCACTTGACCTATTCAAATTTTTCATTCCCTGTGATCTTTTCATAATGCAGGAACTTGGCTGGCTTGAATTTCAGACGAAACCTGAACTAGTATACACAGTAGAGAACAAAATACCTGCTAGAGTATAGAAAGCATTTCATATCAATCCTGAAATGCAAATTCAGCCAGCCAGGGTTAAAGGTTGGTGCTAGTGAGGTAGTAATTAGTGTTAGTATAAAAATGAATACACTGTAACGTGTAGTATGCTGGATTTCAGTTTCAGGTGGTGTGATGGTCTATTTATCATTGCTTATAGTACTTGTTTAGGTATCAAATTATAAATATTTTGTGCCAGTCATTAGTTTTTACAGCACTGTATTTAAGCCCATTTTTGGGGCTTGATTACAGAGGGAAGAAGTGGAGCAGTGCTTTAGAGGACACTAGTTATCTTTTTCCTAACTACTCAGTCATTCTATTAATGCAATTTACTAAGTTCTTTTTTCAAAGTACGTGTAAGTTGGGGGAGAGGGGGCAAGTGGTGAAGCAGGTGTTAGCTTTATAAATTTTCAGTGATGACCTTTGAAGTAGGTGTATTGAAATATAGTATAAAAAATGCTGTAGAATACCATTGCCCCAAGTTTCTCTGAATTTTGTGTCAGATGTGGTTAATTTACTGGGGAAAAAAAAAATCAAAAAAAGGGGGTGGGAGTGTTTACTTCTCTCGGTTTGTGGCCTTTCTTTCTCCTTTGGAAACTGTAACAGTCAAGTAAGACAGTTTTGTGCATCCTGATCAGTAAAAGTCATTGTGGTTATGACTCCATTCATAGTTTCATAAAAGCTATCAATTAAAATGATTTCTAGATCTGCGCTTGGCAATTAACTGCAGGAAAAAGAAAAAACAAAATCAGTTGTAAATTAACTGAGCATAAGTCAATTTTGTATCTATACAGTATTTTAAGCGAATTAGTTACATTTCACCCTTTGCTTATTAGAATTTGTATTTTGACAAGGAAATGATTTTAGAAAGTGTGTCTATTCTGTTTAAATTTTGATTCTGTGAAGAAAAGGTATATGTAACTTCTAGTCTTGAGTGGTTTTAAATCCCCCCCCCCTTTGAGTTCTATGAAATCAAATTAAAGATGGCCCCTCTGTTTTCTCCTAATCCAGTGGCAGCCTGTAGTTTTCTGATAAACAATTAGTGTAATGATTTATCTAGAGGGAAAGCTAAAATGTTTAGAAGGTACTTTATCTGGAAAATTATTTTAAAACTGAACAGTGAAGCAATGGACCCAGGGGACATGGTGATTCAAAACAGCACCAAGTAATAATTACAGTAATTTTTGTGAACTAAACAACCATCAATATGTACAGATTCAGACAAATGGTGATTTATCGTGCATGGTTAATTTGTGCTTTAACTGAAGCCCTGTTGCAAAGACAAAAAGGAACTGCATGTACTGTTTGTTTGAAATAGGACAAAGGAGTTCTTTATGGCTGAATAACAGAAATGTGCGGAAGAGGTGTGATAGGTTCAGTCCCGTGCTCTTCTGTTAAAAGAAAAAACCACACACTAGAAAACAAAACAAAAAAAAAAAAAAAGAAGAAAGCAAAAGCCAGCCAGTTAACCAAGAAAACAACAACGACAAAACACCAAGACCTGGGAACATCATGTAGTGAGATACTGTGGATCACTTACAAGGTGCTGATTGCTCTCAACTTTCATTTACTTAAAAGGATGTCGAAGCACCCAGCATGATGTGTGCTTGGAAACGTGGGTATTAATGGCTAGCAATGAAAATATGAGTATTTTAAATGGAAAAAATCATCATGGCTTGGTAGTATACTATTCACTTGGTATTAACATGATTACTGCAAAGGGTTAACTTCTCTCTATCCCCCCCAAGAGTACATCAATAATGCATTTAAAATTCCTTACTGGTAATTTTATCATTGGTAGCAGTTTACTATGCTTTAATGGAAGTGTTGATAAGAGTCTGTCTGGAGATGATAACAGCCTTTTTCCTTTTCTGTTCCCGTGGCCATAATCACAGATGTGTTTGTTTACTCGCATTGCTCAAGGAATCTTAGCTGAATTAGAGATGGCTGTGACGTGCTCCTGCAGCTGAGGAGCGGGTCTCAGCCGCATCCCAAACACAGCCACAGTTTAACCAACTCCCGTATTCCCTGTGTTGTGGTGACTGTAGGAAGTAAGACTCAGTTCTCAGTGTTCCAAAATCCCAGGAAATAAATGGCTTTAGAAATATCCTGTGTTAGAACAGAAATGATTAGGAGATGAATAGGGCTAAGTATTTAACTTTCAAAAAAAACTTTTCCAAGGGTGTTTTTTCTGTAGAGCAGCATAAAGCTAGTATTATGAAAGAAGCTACATTATTTTGCTATGTATTTAATTTCTTCCTAACGTTGTGATTTCCACCCTTTGTAGGAGGCTGGCTGGAGCAGATATCCTACAGTGTCACCAAAATGCCAAGTATCTTTCTGCTGTCTCTGGGCAGGAGTAATGGCGAGGGCTGCTGGAAGTGCAGGCAGCAGTGGCTCTTTGTTTCCCCGGTGCTCCCTCCATTTATTATTTCCAGAGAAAGGAATGAGCTTCCTACTTCATTTGAAGTCCACGTGGCTAAACCCTTTCTTTGACTGGTGGGATCCTTCCTTGGGAAACAAATGATCTGCTTCTGCCTTTGTTGTATTTAGTAGAAAAGGTGTTTAAGCAGGAGATGAGTTAGACACCAAGTTCTGTTTCTGTATACTGACTGGACACTCACTGCTGCTGACTGTTGCAGGAAAAAAAATTGTTCTGAATTCTTTTATTACTTTGAGTCCTTAATGCCTCAAATTTTTAAACAAGTGCTACTGGGTAGTTGACACTGTTTAACTCTGGCAAGTACTGATTTTTCCTGATCTGTCTGATACCTATGTAGTATTACTCAAGCAGAAGTTGGTAACTAGCATCAAGTAGAGTAACCTCACCCTTTCTGTGAAAGTCATCTTCACTGTTCTATGCAGGTGACCAAAGCTCAGTGAGTAGCTTTATAAAGGCAAGGATCCCTGTTCCCCCTGTGGTTTGAACGCTGATATTGCGCGTAAAGTTGCTCCTACCACATTCAGTAACAAAGTTCTTTGATTTCAGTTGTTTTAATTATAAACAGAAACACACATCCATTCTTCCGCATGTTCTATAAAGTGAGAAAACTTTAGTTTCACAACAATTCCAATACTGTTAGAAAAATAGGAAACTTAGAATCTTTATATAATTTTCAATTCTTTGCTAACTTGCATGTGAGCAATTAGTTGGTGGATTTTAATTTGAAACATTATTATAGTGGAGAATGACCAACAATAATTTGTAATTGCTTTTGGTATTTATGTGTTAGAATAATTCCAATATTTTACATTTTTAAAATATAGGTTTTTAAGATTTGGGGTTGTATTTTTCCTGTTACATGCTGTTCTGATTGTAGTGAAATTTTTGAAAGAATATGGACAAATAACCCTTTCTGATGAGTAAGTTGTAAACATAACAGACTTCTGCTTTCTCCCACAGAATGTAGACTATAATCTGCTTTTTCAAAATTACTTTTAATTCTTCATTGGAGTAGATGTATAGATAATAGAGAAATTCTGAAGGAGATAAATAATTACATTTATAGACACTGGAATATTATCATTAAATTGACAGGTAAAAGACTATTCCTAATGACTATGAATAGAGTTGCTTGCATGCAGTGCTAGGTTAAAATGAGATTGCTACATGCTTATTGCCCCCCTGCCCTTAGCTTTTCTTACAAATTGCAGCTCCTGCAAGATGATAGAGAGAAGTGGAGTAGCACTATTATTCTCTGTGCGACTTGATGATTTACAGCCTATAGTAAAATCCTGAGCTGTAAGTTGTGGTGTTGAAGAGTTTTTAAATGTCTCGTCCAGCATCCCGTTAGCGGAACTGAGTGAACAGCTGGAAGCAAGAATCACTTCAGTGCTCTCTGTTCTTTAAAGTTTTGTTTGCAGTGCCAGACTACTGACTGTTGTGTTTGGACGATAGTATGGAGGGCACTGTCTGTTTAAGGCTGTTCTCTTGCAGAAACCTGAGAACCAGCAGAACTGAGAGTAGCCCAGCTTCAACTGTACTAAGTCAGTGTTTTGAGACAGTCATCTTTTAGCTGCTTCTGTTTCGTCGGGTGACAAAGCTTGCCTTTGGCTGTTCTTAAAGGCTGGATTGTTGTTGGCTATATCAAAATATAAAGTGTGTGATGATGAAATAATTGCATAGATCTTGATTAACTACATTTAGTGTGTCTAGAGTTCTCGTGTAAGCAAATCTTTTAACATATTCTGAATCATTCCTGCCTTAAATGAGAGGAAAATTGGGACTGTTCCATAAGCAGTAGTGGAAATGAACAATTTTTTGAACATAATCCCATTGGCCCCAGCAGAAGTATTTAAAGGGTTAGTGACTTAACTGATTAAGAGCTGACTGATGTAACTGTAAGGCTACAGTCACCATAAAGCTCTGTGTTTGGTCCCAGAAAAGCTAATGGCAAGCATTGTCAGCTCTTAGAAAAGCATCTGTATTCTGTGAATCCTAACCCATTACAATGTAAACCAAGTCCCAAAATAACCTAAACTTCCAAACCTAAGATCTCTGAATTAGACACAAGGCTCACTCCAAGAAGACACATCAAATGGTTTGTAGTTCAATATAGATGAGAATATATGTGGAACACTTGCAGGCACTATCGTGAGGAATAGCAACATAAAAGAACAAGAGACAAGATCTTTCCTACTATGTCTTGAAGTGGTTTCAGCAAAATGAACCTATTACAGAATTGTCTTTAGTCTTTATTAATTGTGTGTTGTACTTCCTGTGTAAATATGGAAATGCAATATGTAGGAAAAGAAAAATCATTATATAAACTGGATGCTGTTATAAAGATCCACCTCCGACTTCCAGCTTTCCCCAGGGAATTCAGCTTTCAATAACTGATCAGTGGTCCTGGTGTGAAATTTGCTCTGCCTGAAGTTACAGTATAGTGCCAGACAGAACTCGGTCCCTGCGCCAGTGCCAGTAGGTAGTCCTGTATTGTTAACATTAGACAACTCTTTTTGATGTGGGATTGTGGAACAATTGGAAACCTGAGGAAAGAAGCTGCTGGTGATAAAACATTAACTGCATGGAGGCTTGTAAGACAGTAGGATGGATGAGATATTCTATAAAGTCCATGTAAAAATATATGTTGAAATTGAAACACAACTCTAATTCTTTTTGCTAAAATATTACTGTAAAGGAATGGTAACATTTGAAGTATTTTAAAATTATGCCTGATATTTTTAGCAATGTGTAGTGTTTCCCTTAATCTGTTCTAATAGGATTTACAATCCTTTTTTTGATCAGAAGCTTCAAGCCTTGATGAATCTTCACTAAAGCTACAGTTGTAGAAAAGCCAAAAAGGGTTGTAAGAATTTGGCTTACGGTCTCTTGGTGCAATTTATGTTGATTCCTACCAAGGGAAATATTCCAACACAATCTTTCCAGTATGAATCACACTTTTTGTGAATAAGTGGTCTTTTGTAATGGTCTATACTGAACTAATTTTCTATATATATATGTCTTATTTCATTTGAGTCTTTTGTTTAAGATAACATTTTGAGATTAGCACTATATTTATCAGGCCTGAAATGTCAAAATTGGGTCCTGTTCAGAGCGTTTTATCTTGAGTCTCACACATAATGAAGTGATGCCTCACGATAGGATATGCTGCTTTTGCCAAATATTTTCTTTCACAATTAGCTTCATTTTAATCTTCAGAATCAGGTGTGAGCATGCAGCCCCCTGTCAAGCAGGCTGACTGGACTGCAGCTAGGCTCCTCCTGCCAGTGAAATCAGGTGCTGTTGGACCAATTCACTAATAAGGCATAGATGCATCTGTTCTGATGAGCAGGTTAGATCACAGTACATAAACTTTCAATAGCAAAATAGATGTGTTAGCAAAAATATGATTGCAGTATGATGTAAAAGTACCCTAACCATCCAGTTATATAACTTGTCCTAAATGCATTCCCTTTTACAAAGTTTGCCTGGGGTAGAAAGTAGCATTTAAAATATTTTCTTCAAACAGCTATTTGAAAAATTTGACTACAATCAGATTGGAAAGCTTCCTATTACCATTATGAAGAGAAATCAGATAACTAATCTGTGGCAAGTCTAGAGGTCATAAAATTAGTATTCTGTGAAATTTCACACCTTTTGACCACATAAATTCTTTTTTATTTCAGGCAGATTTTAAAAGTTACTTTAAAACTAACAAATCACTTCTAAGTTCCTTCTATATAACAACCCTGTGGATTTCTACAAAGCATGGAAGCAATGCCAATTGATACGGAGTGCAGTGGGGCAGGTAAATAGTCTATCAAATGATCTACTTCTCTGAATAGGGAGGGGGACAAAATCCTTCTGGAATCTTGGATCAGTGCTCTGCAGGTGCTTGATGAGAAAATGAGCCTTGTATCCTTCTAAGGAACTCACAGATCCCAGTTGACATCTAAGAGTCGGGCCTGGGGTGGTGCGAATACCCTGAAGATGTCCAATTTTCAAGTCTAAATGTTTACATGCTATCAAATGGTGTTAACAATACCTCACCTGTTTCAAGTTGCTGTAGTTACACTGAGAATTGGTTCAGTTTGTAAGCCTATGCATTGTGATGGGCCTCACTGAGGTGATTTAGGCTGTGATGGTAAGGAGTAGCTGGAGGCAAGATGCTGAAGCACATGGCCTCTGGACTCCAGAGTTAAATTGTGGATGGAGAGCTTCGCTGGCTGGTGTTTTTGAGGAGAATGTTTGTGACATTGACATGTTAGAGGAGGAGAGGAGAGATGGTATGTTCTGAAAGAAAGCTTAGAAGATAGATTCTCTCTGGTGCTTGGAGAAAGTACCAAAGAGTGGTCAGCAAGGATAATGATTTCTGTTGACTCTTTCTGTGAAAGGAATTTGTATCTTCTTTGCTCACAAAGAGGACTACATTTGTGGTACCTGACTTCACCTGATTCTCCTATGCGGGGAAAAATAAGCATTCTTTTCCTGAAATGTTGAGTGGTGTCTCTGGCCCTTCATCCGTATAGGACACCCTTGGGCTAAATGGTCGGTGGTGTAGAGCTTTGCACGGGGGGGATGCTGGAGTTATGTTTAGAATCTTAAATAACGTTCTTTTTATATGCTTATTTCTCCTTATCCTCCTAAATATTTTTACTCTACTCTTATCTGGGGTAAATACAAAGTGCACCACAGCCAAGCTTTTGTTATTAGCTGATTAAAATTTTAGTTTTTTGTTATGAAGTCTGTCAAAGTTGCTCATTGATAACTTTACAACAGCAAAAGTGGAGAATTTTGTTACGACTATCTGCTTCTCTGACATGCCCTAACTAGTAGGGACGGAGGGTTTGGAACAACAGTAGTGCAAGAAAAGGGTACGGTAATAACAGTGGTGGCATTTTTTTAAAACTACTTTCTGCTATTATTGTCTGCATATCCGTGGGCCCAAAAATTGCTGAGATGGATGTCATCAAAGACAGTGTATTTGTGGCTATGCTAAGCACAATACTCTAGAAATTCTTCCTATGCATTTGGAAAAGTATTTCAACTGGTATTGGATCTATTTACAGAAAGGATGAACCAGAGGAGTAGGCAGGGAAAATACTTTGGGGACAAAAGATTGTAAACCTGAGACTAATATGTATTTTCCCAAGAGTTTGGTAATAAATGCAAGGTTATTGCAATAGTTCAGATAGAAAAGGTTTTTGTGCCTAATCTGAAATAGGGCTCTAGCCTATCCTCCTCACCTTATTTATCCTTTTTAGGGAAAATTAAATAGGTTATCATGGGGAGAAGGTTTTTGGAATCTGAAATCTGCCAAGTGGTTTCTTATATTGCGGGTCTCTGCAATAACTCAGAAATTCACTGTAGCCTCTGTCCTATTCACTAATGAGCTCTCATCCCATAAACACTGTGTATGCTAGATATTTTCATAGTTTAAGCTGTGAATTCCATGTTTGCTGGGATTCTGGTACAAATGAGTTTTATTGCATATTTAGATAATTTCAGTCACCGTATATTCTGAGAATACTTTAAAATGTCCTCTTAACTGACTATAGGAGAGACTACAAATGTGTGGCCTCATTAAGCATGCGTTAGTTGAGAATAGCCTGTGTGAGAGAAAACCCTGGCATCATATTGTCTTAATAGACTTCTGTTTTTGTAAGAGAAGGAGTTCTAGAATATCACTGTACTCAAATTTCTAATTTTTACATTTATAATAATGTATATCAGTTGCTTTTAATGTGCAATTAATCCAGTCTGTAGAGTTCTATAACCAAATTACTTAATTTACCATCCTTTTTATAAATCGTAAATTGAATAATTGCAGAATATAAACCAGTGTTGAATTGGATGAACTTGGTTTAAAAGGTCTATCTCTATTTCATACTGCCCATGATTACTGAAAAGTGTTGAAGAACATAAAAAGGTAAGTGCCGAGAAATCCCAAATTCTGAAACAATAGAATTGCAGTCAGCGAACTGCCCATCTCCGCCCCCACCCCAGAGCCAGAATAAGCCTGCATAAATGAGGCTGTATGATTCTACTGGGAAGGCAATTAATCCCGAGAGAGATATCTATTAATATGCAAATGAAGTTCACGACATGGTCAGCATATTTTAAAGGGTTGTGTGTCACGAGCAGACATTTCCATCGGAACAAAGGAATTTTCAGGATTTTGCAGGAAAATAAAGTTCTGAGAAAAGGAGTTTTGTTAAGTAGAAGATGATACTTTCAGAAGTGCCCAAAAGCTGTAGCCATGTAAGCATTAAAGCAGTCTGTCCTCCCGGCGCAAGTGCTATCAGGCTGATAGAACTTGTTTCTCTGGACGTTTGGGCATCAAGGCATTGAATCTTGAACTTTTTCTCCACGGGTTGTTTCTCTGTCCCATGCAGCCAGAGAACTGTTAAGTGAAAGGCACAGACCATGCACTTCTAAGGGCTAGTGCATTTCTAGTTACCTATGGGAAGGAGGCGTACGGATGCATCTGGGTGGAGGTGGTCAAGGTATACGAAGGCTGTGTGAGAGATGGGGCCGACAGCTGCTGAGGGTTTCGGCTGGAATTGGCACTGCCTTGTCCTTCTGCTCTCTTCTGCCCTCTCTGTGCTTTCCTCTGCCCTGGGCTTCTCTAGCTCCTTCTCCTGGATAATTCCTGCCCCAGCCACCTCTGCTTGTTACTTGCCTTTGAGGCTCTGCTCCCAGTGGCTCCTTGGCAAAGTGCCTTTCCTGCCCCTTATTTTGATCCAGTGATCTGAGGTAAACACCCCTCATTCCCTAAAGATGTGAGCCAGAACAGGAGCATCAACTGCCTCTAAAGACTCTTTGACACCTCAGCTCCCAATAACACTGACATTCCCAAGTCAGTCAGACATGCTCCAGAATCACCAAGACATTCTTAATACTTTTATATAGATTGTTATGGTGGGACTCTGACATGTATTCTGATGGTTTAATCTTCCCCTTATGAATTTCACTAAAGGATTTGTGAACTAATGAAGTGTGGTTTCCACTTAGCAGTGTCTCTGGTTAAGCTGGAGACCACCAGCTCTTTGCTGAGGGCTATCTCTTGCCTACACTCAACCACTCATTACCTCTTGAGCAGCTTGCCCCACGGCTCTCTAAAAAGGAGCAATCTCCCTTCACCTCCCCAGTCTCTCTTTCAGTTGTTAGCAGATTACACCAGACTCAATTGTTCTGTTTTGTAAATGAACATTGCCCACAGCCTGCAAGCCAGCCTACCCAAAGCAACACTGCCTGTCACAGGAATAAACGCTGGCCCTTGACGAGGAAATGATGTTGATGTGCATCACTGCGTGGAAAGGGTTGGTTCGAGAGGCTTGGAATTTAGAGGCAAACCTGGAATGTGCAAGGGGTGTGCTGAACTGCAGATCTCTTGTCCTCTGCTGACTCTTTGAGGAAGCATGGAAAATTATTTTGAAGTGTTGGATCTTGTACTACTGACCAAGAGTCAGGCCAGATTCTGACTTGCCCAGACAAATTTTCACACGTAGACTGGGGCTTCGATGGATGAGCAGGCATGGGGACTCAAAGAATGGAAGAAAATTGTCCAAGTTGTCAGCACTCATTTAAAATGTTTTGACCTACTTAAAATCTGCATGAAAGCAGACACATAGTGGGATAAATTATACTTAGTTTCCTTTGTACATTTGTTTTATATTTATGGCCCAAAAACATTTCCTGAAAGCAAGGGAAAAACTGTATACTGTTGAAGAGGTATGAAAGACCTTACTTTTGCACAGAAAATGCCAGAGCTTCCAGTAAGCATGGTAAAGTGGGGAGCAATAAAGTATGAAGGATTTTAAGAGATTAAAGAAGATAGCCATTCTGTGGTGTGATACAGAAATTGTTTTGCCCATAATGAAACATTTTTGTTTTCAGCAGCACTGGAAGAAACTCAGTACCTTTTACATTCTTCACATAAAATGTCAAGAGACTGGGAGTGAACTGCTGAGATTGTGCAAATTAGCATAGGAAAATAGTTTGTCAACCTAATTTTACGGTTACAGTTATTAGGTTAATATTTTTGTGATTGACTGCAGCCTACATTGAAGACTAAGGTCTTGAGGAAAAAGGCATCAATGCTTAAAATGTCTCTTTCATTTCCGAACAGTAGCAAAACTGATCTTTTACCATGAAAATAAGGAAGGTACTGAGTAACTGCTGGATATTCAGGAGTGCTTGGTTCAGTACTATGGTCTGTGAGTTTGCGTAAAATGTAGTGGATAGGGGGCTAATTTTTACCAGTGGTTTACAAAAAGCTGGGGTGTGACAGTACTGAATGTGCTTATTTCATCAGCAGGAGCTGAAGATTTGAAAACAAATGTTAAAGGTTGGAAAGTGTCATTGAAATGCTTTTCATAAAAATAAATTTTTGAAACAGTGCACAACTAATATAGAAGGCTTGATTTTTCTTCCCTTTAAAAGAACACCTGTCTCTTTAGTTTTTCTTTGCCTTGCTATATAAGTCATATTTTGATATGAAATTAAACTTTGTAGCATAACATAGTTCAGTAATATTCAGCCATATGTAGTTGTTGCATATTACTTATTTAATGCATTATTTGACGAACATTGACACTATTCCTATGCTTTATAAAAGGAGCAGAGGTATTTTAGTATATCAAACAATGAAAATGTAAGAAGGAAGAAAAAGTCATTTGAATTATAATGAAGTGGTATAAAATTCACAGTACATTAGTTTTCATCTGTGGGATCTTATAATGAGTATTATTCTGCCAGGCTAAAAATTAATGTTGTGAGGAACTCCCCTCAAGTGCTTTGTGATGTTTCCTATTTTTTCACTGTGTTAACCATCATAGGGTTTGACCTTAAGTTCCCAAATGTATCTCATTAACGCAGAGATTTTTGCTTTAGTTTAAATAATAAAATCCCTGTAGCTTGTTGTCAGTTTGTCAGTGGGATGGAAATCTCTATTTTTTTTTTTTACAAAAGTACCTTGAGAGCATCAATGCTTGCCAAAGTAACTTTGGTGACATTTCCTGCGGTACTGTACAAGTATAAAATTTTAAAATTGCGTTTTCTGCAGTTCTACCATTACAGAGCTATTTCACAGAGCTGAGAGACAGCATCCAGAAACTAGGTCACCATCAGTTTGCACGTTGAGCATTGGATTTGAAGAGCACAAAGCCACTTTTCGATCATCTTTATGTTCTCAGATTAGTTGTGCATGTTGTCTTTGAAATCGAAGATTTAACCCATTTACCTTCATACAGGTTGTAGAAAGTTCTTTGTGTGAAAGTCATGTTAAATTGTGGAAGATGATCTCAGAGGGTAGAATCAAAACACTAAGCGTTTCTTTTTCAAACCAAAGATGCAAAAGCAAGTCTTTTTAGGAGTGTATTTTCTTAGGAGGTTTATAGGAGTACGTAGGGTGCAGCTTTCACTTTCGTTCACAGTAATTTTCAGCTTTTGGAATTAGTGTCTGGTTTTCTGAGCTTCTGTTAATGATTCAAATGTACATCTGGAGTTATAAAATGTTGCTGCATCCATAGAAATGTTTCCTCAATGCAAACCGCTAGAACTGAATAGAAATAAAATAGCAATTAAATATAATAATTCTGCACAGAAGCATCATTACAATTGAAAAATTGCACATTTGGAACCTTAGTTTGCAAGATTGTGAGACTATCCTGTGCACTGAAGGACACTGATCTCATCAAGAAACAGTTAGACAAGCAGAGTTAAGCTTGCAGCATAAAGTGTTTGTATACGCAAGCTCAAATGCGTTTGCTTTTGCATCTGTAAATCAGGCTTTTCTTAGTTTACAAGTGCTTGAGTTTGTCAGCTAAATTGTTTTTTTAGTGTGGCTTGTTCAATTATTATTTCCTTGAGGTTTTTTGTTTGCTCATTTTTAAAGATAAAGCCTCAAACAGATTCTTGTGTTTCCAGTTGTAAACATCCGTTGTGGTGGGTGGATCTGAGTGGCTGCTTCAGCTGCATACTTAATCTTTAGGACTGATGGTAGCGGCGCTTGGCTTGAGAAGATGATTAGCCTAGAGAAACAGATGGATGGGGATGCCACCTGGGGCACTGAGCTCCTGTGGTCCTGTGCTGCTTCTCCTGGGCCACTCTAGCCTTGGGTGTCTGCCCTGCTTGCAGCTGCGCTGGTCCCTCCCAAGTGTTTCCAACAGCTTTGTGGTAGTGCTGTTGTGGTTAGTAGTGATCTTAGTGGCCGCTACCCAAGAAGTCTATAGTTTTCTTCTTCCAGTGTTAACTTTCACAAGGTGATGAACGAAAATGCTGCTGACAAATCCAAGCAAGAGAAAGAAGCTCTTCCCATATTACGAACATGTAGTATCTTAGAGAAAACTAGCACGGCACAGTAGCCTGTTTTCTCATCCTTGGAGAATAGCAACAGCTTTTGCAGCAGACAGCAGTAGTTCTAATAGGAAAGATCACAAAAGTTTTTTATTAAAGGTAGGGGTTGCCATCTTTTCCTCCTACACAGAGTTGGATTTTTCTTTCCTCTTTGTACACAGCAGATTATTAATGTGGTAGTGGGATGGTGTCCTAAAAATGCAATGCATTTAATTCTTGCATTTTCAGAATGTTTTGGATAAGTGAAAATTCAACCTTCAAACTGTCTCCAAACTGCACTTCTGTTTCAGAATTCACATCTGTATTTCCTTTTCAAAACAAAAGGACAAGAAAGTGAGAACTCATCCTGACCCAAACTGAAGTCATTTATTTAGCTGCTGAACTGAGAAGTCTATTGTTTGTGTAACTTCGGTAATATGAATAAAAATACTGGCAACAAATCTAAGATGGAATGAAAATCACAACCTTTTCATACTGTATATGTTGTATTGAATTATTTTAACATGTTTGTTTTAGAGCATCTCAGATTTTAGTTGTGTAAAATTACATACGGGCAATGAAAAAACAGTTCTAGCCATAGAAGTCTGCTGTCTAAATATAACATGAGAGAAAACAGCTGGACACTGCAGCAGCACAGGCACTATAGGAAAGAGTGAAATAATTGTGATTAGTGTAATAAGCGGTGGTCACAGCACCCCAAGCTGTCTCACCAACATGAAGCAAAGTTTAAAGTGGATTAGATATTCATGAGTTTAGCTTCTCTGGTTTACTGTCCAAAAGCTTAGAGTAGAATTTATTACTCGTCAGATGGGTAAATGAGAAATTATTAGTAGCTGAAATAACATGAGAATGTATCTTGGCAACGTGGTTGAGAAGAGTCTGAAGATAAGAGGATGACAATAAACAAAACTGTTTATGTGTCTTTAGAAGAAGCGAGATTCTTTGAACTGTGTGAGTTAATCTGCATTTATGTATGCTTCATAGTAACATACATGGTAAAAACTGGAACTGGAGAGACTGATTATAGTATATTTAGCATAATGCTCTGTGTATGAAAGAAGATAAAATAATTTGCAGAAAAAGGTTTGCTATCATGCATGGTATGCTGCAGCTCGCAGCACAATGCTTATAGGTGCCTAGGTTGGCCATGTCCTATACTACTGATGTTGGAAAAAAGGAGATTCGTCTGTGTCAGGTGAAGGATAAATTTAGTCCTGAATTAGTCTAATTCTGTCTCTCTCCTCTCTGATCTGCAAACATCCATATATAATCAGAATTAAATGCATCGTAGAGCTATGTCTTCTGTGTCACTGTGAGCAATTATTAGTTTTCTCTTCCACATAGGCAGTTTTTGTATAGAAGATGAATGTGTGCACAGAAGTATGCTTGCACGTCTAATTAAGCATTTAGATGAACAAGTCCTGTAGTTTTCTGGAAGCATGGAAACTTCCATCTCACGTGTCTGCAAACAGTATTGCATACAGTGTTACTTACAGAACTAATAATTTCTTTACTTTCGAACACTTCTGATTCAACATACACATAGCAAGAAATATTTTGTGTGGCAAGTGCGCACTAGCAAGACAAATGGAATGTTCTTCATTAATTATTTTAATTTCTTCCCCTTTACAGCAGTTTTAACGCAAGATTTGTCAGCCTCAAACTAACCCTTTGATTTCTTCAGAGAAATTATCGTGCCCTGAAAATGAGCATTGAAAATTATTTTACAAAAATAAGTAGATTATTTGTTTATTATAATGTCATATAGGGAAAAGTGGAAGATGTTAACATAAGTATTCACAATATAGGTTCTAAATTAAAATTTTTGCTTCCCTCAAACTAAAAATTATAAAGACTTCATGTGGCTGTAGGGATAAAAAGCAGAGAAGTTAAATGCTGCCAGCTATTTCTACTGAAGACTGTAATTTTACTATTGTAACTCAAAGCAGGCGGGACTGCAGATACCAGTGAAGTCTAAATTCCAGGGAATTACAGGTTCCTTATGTGTCTCTCCTTTTCCCAAAAGGAGGAAGCTGCGAACACCATGGTAAAGGACAAGGTCTTGACGGATAGAGATTTCTCATGTTGTGGCTGGCTTTGGAGAGTCATCTGTTTCGTTCTAAACAAGTCTCACAAGTTTTATAAAAAAAACATTAATGTTAATATGGAATATGAGGCTACAACTGGTTGAACAGGAATTACTGCTACCCTTAATTCTAAAATTTTTGTACCGATTGTGGTAAGAAAAGGAGTGAAGATGATGAAAGTCTTGCACTGTAAACTTTTAGGTGTTTTTAATTTTAGCTTCAGTGGGTTTGCTAGTGTGTATTTTTTAATTAATTTCAAAATGCTGAGGCATTTGAGAACAATTGGAGGAGAAAAGTGTGTTGCCCTTTAGTGCAAAACAGCCATTCTGCACTTATGCTTAGATTCACAGGTTTATATTTGCATTAAAAGAAATATTAATGCTTGTATTTAAATGCCAGTCCATTCTGAAACTGCTACTGCAGCGTAAACAGCAGTGAAAGGTTATAGAACTTGGAAGGAAAAGATGGAAATAGCTTTCAGCTTGCAGGTACGCTGAAGAGCTGAAACTTCCAAATTGAAATTGTATTGCCATTTAGAAATGGAGCAATGGGTTTACATCGAGTTGTTTGTAGATAAGCTAACTCAAAGTTATTTTTCAGAATCTTTAGGCTTAGATTGGATTTTATGTAACCTCCTTATTCATAAACAGCTGCCTTAATAACTGGAGAGTAATTAATAGAATGAGCAGATCTGCCCAAACATTATACATACTTCAGTAGTTCCAGTGAAATTGTATGATTTGAAACTGTCATCTTTACTAGACGCTTGACTGATGGGGAAAAAAGATCATCCCAGCAGGCAGTTTAAGAAAAAGAAAATTATGTGTTTTACAGTATTCCTTGAATTAAAAAAAATATAAGTAATGCTTTTCATGATTGATTCAGAAAAAGATGTTTCTCTTGTAGTTTTGTAAGCCATCCATAAAAAGGAAGAGGTTTTTCTGGTAAGGATAAAGAGAAACAGAGGAATCTAGAAGATGGTATTTAACGAATTCCAGGCCATAATGAAATACCATACAACTTGATCACTTTTCTGCATAAGAACTTTTAATAGGTTTTAGTCTTTTGTAGCTCTGAGCAATATATGACAACTGTATTTACTACACCTGCTTCTAGTTAATTTTCATACGAGGGAGGGAATAAAATCCGCATATCTCCTACATTCAGCAGGCTTGGTCAACAAGGCACTTGCTCCATGCATATGAAGCAAGAATTCTCAAATGAGAAGTATTTCTTAATAACATTGCTTGCTTTGTGCTCGTTAGTATAAATATGCTTCTTAAAAGTATATATGCGCATTTAAAAATCTATGGTAAGTCTGCCGAAAGTGTGCTAACCAGACCAGGAGGAATAGAAATTGCTACAGAACTTACTTAACGCGAGTTCCAATATTTGTCTAATTGAGTGTGCAGCCTCAGCTCTTGCAAGCAGTAAAGAGGGCTAGAACAGTAGTTTGTATTTCAAATGCCACTGTAAGTAGGTTTCTGTGTGTGTACCCACAATCTAGTATGTGTTAACACACACAGCATGCTGCTATGCCTTTGATCTCACTCCTTTTGATGGAAAGCTAGTTGCAATAATTAGTGTTTACATAAAACCACGTATCAGTTGTTTCTATACAGTATATTTTGCTGGCTTTAACAGTGACTATACTGAAAAATGCTGGTGGCTTTGCATTTTAGCATTTGGGTATGTTTGAATAATAAGATATTTTGTTAATATTCAATTTTTTCTTTCTTTCCTGGTTCTTGGAAGTGTTGGTCATCCACTCAGTCTCTCTTGCCTCTTTGTAACTGTCTGGTATACCTGGACATATGAAACAAGACCAGGGAAGATATTTTTACTCGGATGTGACAGTGCCATATTTGCTGTGCCAAGTATTTAACCTTTTATTGCAGCTTAGCTCTCATATAAGTGGTATTTTATGCCCATTTTACAGCAGATTAATATTGCTGCTGTTATTTTTAAAGAGGGCGGTCAAGTCTTGCAGTGTTTGCAGTTGTCGTGCCGGCAAGTTTCTAAGTTTTGAAGGTTGCTTACGCTGTGGCTGAGCAGAGACACGTCAGACAAGCTGTCCTGCTGTAAGAACATGATGTGTTTATTACAAGACAGAGTTTTGTTGTATGTCTGGAGCCTCAGAAAGCCAGCATTTTCTACCAACTTTTTTCATGCAGTGATGTGTATTTTCTTCTGTATGTAATAAGCTGCCGTTTAGTCAGCATTAAATCCAAATCATCAGTCAGCATAAGTGTGCATGCCTCTACTGGCACTGTGTCATTAAGCAAAGGTTAAATTAACAGAATGTTGCGGGAAGATAAAATTGTAATTATTAAACCATGTCTGTTTTGTCTGAAGCAATAGTATGAAGCTGAATCTGTAGTATGAAATCTGCACAACCAAGACAATCAATTGGATTAATAATCTGTCCAAAAATGCAAAGAATTCTTAAATGTTTCTCTGATTATTTGTCACAAATTCCGCATAGCTGTGCATAGACTGTAGGTGGGAGCTTCTCAGAGCATACGCTTTGATGTGTTACAGGAGACTTGAAGGAGCTGCGTAGCCTCTGTTGCTTTGGACTTCTCTCTGTTGGTAAAACATTGGGGTAGGAAAATGGGCATAGGTGGCTTATAGAACCTGCTTGCAAGCCTTGCTCCAAGCTGGCTCTTGTGAAATGCAGTCTAGCGGAAGGTAGTAATGTTATGAAGTTGTCTCTGAGTATTAATTAGCTGCAAAGAATTCTGGCCCTTTGAAATGAGCAGAAAGTGGAAATGCTGTGGCAGCAAGAGTTGCTTCAAATCTGTTGAAACAAACAGAATTCCTCTGCCACTTTTTAGTGAAGGTGGCTTATGATCAGAGTGAAATAATAGTTGCAAATTACTAAAAGGTATATCTCCTTGTTTAATCTGTCTTTAGCAAGAATGAATGCCACTGTCAGCACTTTTATTATGTTTGTTGATACGTAGTTTTAAGTCATGGCGATATAAACAATGCAGGGAAGTAAGTTGCACTCTTTTTTTTTTTTTTTTTTGTTTTCTCCCTACAGCATTGCAAGCAAACAAAGTCTTACTGGCATTTTAAAATTACTTTTTTTAAAGCATGATTTGTTGAAATAGAATGGACTAATTCTGTGTTAACAGTGGCACACAGACACCTCAGGCATCATTAGCTGTTTTTCTGTGTCAGCTATATTCAGAGTGCAAGGATTTTATGACTTTCGTTCTCCAGCTGTGCATAGCTTTTGCTCAAGGAAGGTTTTTAAAAAGATAATACTATGATGAATTAAAACTGTGAATTGTAAAGACATAAGGATGTATATCCTGAGTGCAGTGCCTACATTTGGTTTAGAGAAGACCTGCCTTTGCAGGAGTTTCCTTGAGGTTCTAAGTGTCCTATATTTTATAGTTATATCTCACAAACACTCTTTATTGTCATATTTTGAAAGCATACTGTCATAAAATTTTACCCGCATTTACAGAACAAAAATTTTTCTTTAGGCTGCTTTTATTCCTATGTGTGGAGTCTAGGCTTGCAAAAGCTAGTCCTGCTACACTAAGCCACACTCTGCACCCTTAGCAGAAAATAAAGGTGTGTATATGGGGAGCGCAGAAGAAAAATACCTATTCTCTAAATAAGATGTGCCATCTGTTTTGTCTGGTTTTGTGTTCAGGGTTTCTGAGGGATATTTTTTAAACTTAATTTTGTAAATTTTTGGCATTCCATTTGGCGAAGCTGTTTTCCAGCTTTTGTTTTCTGAAGGAAGCAAGATGGATGGGAACAGTACAAACTGCTGGACATTCATACTTGTGATTGTAGAGTTAAAAAATTGTATTGATGCATATTAAAAGGTCAATATGTATCAGAAGTGGTTTGGTAGTATCTGAACTGTTGTAATGCTTTCCTGATTAAACTTTACAGAACTGTGACAGAGTAGTATCTGGTGGCTCATGCACCTAGATTCCTAGGCTTGTTTAATATTGCCTTTGACAGAGTTTGCCAGCTGTCAGATGCAGGAAATGATTGAAGCATCTTGGATGAGCATAGATTAACTTTCTAATGATATTATTAGGGTGGAAATGTAGTCCCCTTGAGGAAAAAAACCAAGGCAACATTAGTAGCGTGGAATTAAGTGGAGCCCAACTTAGAAGCTATAATTAGAACAATACAGAGAAAAATGTTCACATATCTAAATACTTAAAATATTTTATGTCCTCGCTGTGTTGGTGTTTATAGAGAGTTCTGTATTATAAAACCTGATCCTGAACATGTAGGGGTAAAAATAAAATTCCTCTTGACTTCAGTGGTGTGTGAAACAGGTCCTATATAAGCTTATGGAGTTTCCTTATTACTGTCACTGACAGACTGAATGGGGGCTGTTATTTAATATAACAATTGTTCCGTGCTGTTCTTACTTTTCAAAATTTTATTTGTTTTGCCCTAAGCGTCCTTGCCTCAAAAGTTCTACGTTATTAAGTTCAGTCCTAAGACCTTCAACGATTTCCAAAAGATACTCTCAGCAATTAAAACTACATTGAAGCAATCCTAGCTCTTTTCACCCTGCAGTCAGAACTCAACCATGCTGTTAGCGTTGATGCCTTTCCACATTTCAGCTTACCTTTTCATCTATTGAGACACTCAAATATTTGTGCTAACCTTATCAGCAAAATATTTGTTAATAAAGGCTTCCGGATTGCTGTGATTTCCTATGCTGCTGCTTTACCAGTGAGGATACTGTAGTATTGAACTCAGCCTCTGTGTTTTAGCCACAGGAAAACTGGAATGCTTAAGGTTGATGACTGTATGAGGTTCTGGGAAATCTATTATCAGGCAGAACATTTCACACTTCAGTAAACTCCAAATTAATTACATTGGTGGTACATGAATACCAAAAGAAAGTGAGCATAATTAATGCTACTTCAGCAAACATCAGAGGAAATATTAGTGATTTCCAATTGATGATAATGTTAATGTGTTATATAAAAGTATTTTATTAGAAATGGTATAATGCTGTCTCTTGCAGTGCCTGTGTAATGTGCCAGTTTATTAATTTAAATATGTTTTTATTGGCAATTTAAGCTTATATCAGCATGCAAATGTATTTTAATATAGTCTTAATTATGTGCAGTTCACTTGTAGGACAGTTTAGGTCTGAGGATAGACAAATCTCAAATGAAACAGGAACATGTTTTGAAGGTATCTTCTAGGGTTTATAGTGCAGCATTAAGAGCAGATGCTGCCTCAACACCATCTGTAAGTCAGTGAGTGACACGTACATGAAAATATCCCATTAATGGTATTACGCTTTCTATTGTTTACAATCTGAGCTGTAATACATTCCAGCCTGCCTATGGTAGAGTACTGTGAGAGCAGCCACTGTAAAATGAGCTGTCGGCATCCAGAATGCAGTTTCTCACCCAGAAACAATGTAATAAGAAATATAATTAGATTCTCTGATTAACAGAACACAGTGAAACTATATGAGGTGTTTTTGAATTTTTTTGCAGATGTTAGCACTTTATAAATTTGCATTGGAATCTTATTTCGCCCACTAAGACTGACTTTCAAGCAACAGTAAGCAGGGTATAGTTAACCACTGAAGCAGAAATCTAGAGTCAATGAGTAATTATTAAGAGCTTTCCAGAATATTAGCTGTTTCAGTTGCTGCAGTGATGGAATAATCCATTAGATATTTCTGTTTCTGGCGACTCCCGAGAATTGATTTTGATACGAAACAACGAGCCATTTTGATCAATACTGTAATTACTCTTATTGATGGATTGTTTTACAGTGATAGTCATCATTGCAATATGTCTGCTCAGGAGGCATCAAGACTGTCCGCTGCATGCAGTAATGCGCCACAAATATCTGATTCAAATCAACACACTATTGGGACTGGGCTGACAAGCGTGAAATTAATTGTTCCACTCCATGTAAGACCTGCATTCTTCTTTTGAGAGAGTAATTTGCTGCTGTGTGTAGCCTGGGAGCAGTACGACCTCAGTGCCATGTTAGGTGTGGCTTTTTTGGTCTTTTTTTCCCCACAAGATGAGTTCTTTCACCCTTTTAAGCATAAGCAAAGGAATTAATGACTCAAGGGCTCTGACAAATTTCATATACTTTCAGGTTTTTGAGGAAGGAATTGCAGATCTAGGTAAGAGAAAAAATGGACTTTATGATCCAAGCTATTGAAAGGTTTTAAAATATAGGAGTAACACTGAGGCAAGAAAATCCCGGATCCTTGTATATAAAAGTATAGCAGAGTGAGATAATGTTTGGAAGCTGATTTCTTTTTTTTTTTTAATCTGTTGGGTCATTGCTAGGTTTATTTATAAATGGTTATACTGAAAATGTTATCTTCAAATTGTCTTGGTGGAAAAATAGGGACTACATTCAGTGAAAGAAAATATTTAGAAACATAAATATTGATGTACTGTGCCATACCACTAGTCTATTGATGGTTGGTTGGACAAATGGCTTATTAAGAAATGGAAGCTAAGTAATAAAGCATTTATTGTGATAATGTAGTGATGTTTGTTAGTACAGTTCACAAAATTGTATTTCCCTTTAATACTTTACATGCTTCTACTTTAAGGCTGTTATGTTTCAGCTTTAGGTTTAGTTAAAGAATATTCATGCTATTAAAGTATTTGAACTTAAAGGTTTTTAACTTTATCCTATCCTGTTTTGTCATTTTCTCCTCTTTTATATGAGCTATATATGTATACATGGAAAGGCAAAGGTGGTTTATTATGAACTAGCATGGTGTATGTAGCATGTAGCTCTTTTCAGTGGTGCCCAGTGACAGGACAAGGGGCAATGGGCACAAACTGAAGGACAGGAAGTTCCATCTGAACATGAGGAAGAACTTCTTCCCTCTGAGGGTGACGGAGCACTGGAACAGGCTGCCCAGGGAGGTTGTGGAGTCTCCTTCTCTGGAGATATTCA
>Ga0065711_1029013_pt1 | contig 38045 bp, 14 predicted proteins | sample Hoacrofraction12_FD_59098 | JGI IMG/M metagenome (GOLD analysis project Ga0065711, IMG submission 59098) | Hoatzin crop microbial communities from Cojedes, Venezuela - Epithelial fraction 12 v2 (version 2) | ecosystem: Host-associated > Birds > Digestive system > Esophagus > Crop | place...
TTTTTTTTTTTTTTTTACACAGGATTTGTAAAAGTTTATTTTGCATTTTAGCAGACTGGAGATCTTAGTTTAAACCAGTTCTTGGCTGCCTGGTTGACCACATTATGTCATGAGCCTTCAAAATCGAAAATTAGGTTTTTGTTAATCAACTAAAAAATACTACCAAAAGATCTATTTTATATCAATGTTGGCAAAGACTATAATATTTCACAAGATAAAAATCTGTGTTCACAATTTACATGTTAGCAGCACAGTCTCCTTTCTGCAGATGTGTTCCAGCCTCTGGATTCAGAAATCCCCAAACCACTAGTAAGCAGCAAGCGGAATTGAGAGGTTCTTGCAGCAAGCTAGAGACATGTGCAGATTCAAACTAGTCTCCCTCCCATTAAAAGGTGTAAGTGAAAAGCAATATCCCTAATTACTCTGATATCTTCCTTACAAGCAATACATGTGAAGGTAGAGGGATATAATCCATATTTATAAGTGATACTGGGTGTGTAAACTGCCCAGTGAAGCGAGTGATGCTCTGAGGGAATCAGTGACTTCTGAAGACAACGGCCAGAACTACACTGAACCTGCAAGGATCCACAGGATGAAGCTCACCTGTTAGTTTTCTCACTCTAGAAGATACTGCTAAGCAAAGCAAAGGGCACAAGATCTTTGGTAGACTCAGAAATCTGTGAGCTCTAGTGGCAAAATAGCCTTTCTTCTTTCATGAAGGGTAGAGGCAACAGTACCATGTGTTTCAGAAATTCCTCCAGCTTAATTCATAATCTGACTTTCCCCCTGCGCAGAAATAAAGAGTACAGGGATTATTCTGCCACAAGTAGTAGAAAATGGTCCAAAAACCTACACCACGTGTTTGTATGTAGGTGGATGCTACCTTTTTTAATGCATAGTGTTTCATTGCCAAGAGATCAGTTAGAACATATGTATCAATTCATCCCTTTCACGGAGCCAACTATGAGGAAAAAAAAAAGAAATTTTGTTCTCACTCCTTTAGGGCACACAACCAGAACAAAATAATTACAACCCTTTTCCTGTACTAAGCACCCTTCCAGACCTACTCCTTGGCCACAGCTTGGACGGTCCAGCTCAAAGGAGTGTGCCCTTAGCATAGAACTAAGAGCAACTAAGAAGTTTAGATCATTTCAAGGAGTTTTGTTGTTCTGAAAATCTCACAGCTCCATTTATGTCATACAGGAATTTCATAGCAGATTGACTGAAATCAGGATCAAAACAGAAGTCTAAGGAACTCTTGAGGAACCATGAAGTGATTGTACATCCACATTTCTCATCTATAAACTCAGTTCTGTTATTACAAAATCTTGCCTGCCTTTCTTGAAGATGGATATAACAAACGTATAATTTGCCTCAAAGGTAAAGCAGAAATTAAAAATGTATTAATTCATGCAAAGTGAGATCTGGGATGCAGCCGTTTTGTTTTGTTCTATTATTAAAAAAAGAAAGTTTAAACAAGATAAAAATTCAGTATGAAACATAATCCTGAAACTCCTAGGGTCCACTACAATGCTTGGACAAAAATCAAATACCTTTTATCCAAAGTATGGCACCAGCTTCTATCAAAAAAATTATACGTTCAGTCACAAATGGTTATTGTAAAATCTTTATTAACCTAAGTGCATATAAAAATTGTGAATTCTTAATACAAAGCAGTATTTGACTTTTAAATTTCATTTTAAGCTTGCCCTGTTCACTTGGAATGTGATTACAGAGTAAATTAAAAAGTAATCACATGTGAATTACATTTCCTCATGAATGTAATGACTTCAGGAGACTGATTAATGTTAAGCAGTGCCTGTCCTACCTCATGCATACCTTCCCAGGTGAGATGTGCGAGATAGCTGTCGTGAGTTGATTTAATTTCCTTTCTCTGGTAGTCCAGTGAGAAATGCTGAACAGAAACCAATTCAGCGCATTCATTAGATGTGTATATGTTCGCTTCTTTTGTCCATCCAAGCACCATCTGCAAAATGCTATCAGTGTCAGCTTATGATTGTGAGCAAGACCCAAGAGACTTAGCTCATCCTGTAGACTGTATTCTAGCCAGCAAAACTCTTTACATTTAGATAGAACAACTCAGCTAGTGCATAGAGCAAGAGATACATATGTGTCAGCATATTAAAGGCTGATGAAAAAGAATACCTTCTCAATAAATTAGGAAATATGCCTGTCTAGGAAATACACACACATATATGTGTATTTTACAAAGCTGTACGTAACTCAAAACATGCCTAAAACATTTATTGGAAAATCATTTTTTATTTGGACATATGTATTAGATTCAAACTCAAAATATTACAGGAATAATTTATTATCTATGAGTAAAACAGATGCCACACAATTCTGTCTCTAACAGATTAATCACACAGTGGCCCCACCCAAACCTTGTTTCCCAAGTATTATTTTTACTTTAAGTAAGAACCAGAAAGAACATCAGCCTTATCCTCAGTTTGTTCAGATCAGTTCTCCTTATATCCCCCCCCCTCTTTCCCAGGGAAAGATTCATATCCCTCTTTTATTCTTGACTTTTATAATAAATAGGAATCCACTTAGTGTCATGGCCCAAGTGAGTGACAAGAATTAAATCTGCCTTTCTGCACAGGTTTTTATGTTTCTATACACGCATTCTATTCAGATAATCATATTTCTGGACCCTTTGTAAGCACAACATTCCACAAGATACAGAGAATCAGAAGGGTGTTTAATGCTTATGAAAGTAAGAGGTAAACGCAGAATGCCCTCTGAAGACAGGAGAGCAAGATGTTTCCAAAGGAACCAACCCTACATGACCCATCACTGGTCCCAGATAGTGATATTGATGTTTTCCCGGTACTAGACATCTTGACAGGCAATAGTATGAAAGAGTTTGTGAGATGAATATACGGAAACGAGTATTTACAAAGCAAACCTCTCATTTCTTTTTTACCCAGCCAGAAAAGAAACTGAATTAAAACGTATAGACCCAGCAATGATTTCAGACCAAACTACCAGAAAGTAAAAGACTAAAGTATTAATTCTGCAGCTTAATTCAGCCTTGTAAATACTAAACACAAAAGCACGGTCTAATTGTTCCAGAGCACAGTTCATTTCTGCTGGCAAGAGGACCATTTTGAATTCTAAGTGTGCTTTTTAGTGGCAGCATGACAATAAATTCCAGCATCTTAACGAGGTTTTTTACAATTATATATACATATGTATATATATTCCTTTTCATTACCTTGTGTTGTCACACATTATTCGTGTGTCCTCAGCAGTAAGGCTTTGTTTCTTACTGATTTTCCTGCCCATCCCGAGTGCCCTCCATCTCCTCTGAGCAGTGCTCCTAAGGCTACACAGCCCAACGCTTCTCCTGCTATGGCTGTCCTGGCTTGGTCCCAGGCAGAGCAGTCCTCTCGCAGCCACATTTCTTGGCTGGCTCTGCAGCAGTACGGTCTCCTCCAGCATCTGGCTGTCTCCAAACAGGTCACTTTTTGAACTCACTAGAAGGCAACTGCCTCATTTAAAACTCTATCTCTATTTCGAAGCAGCAACAAATAAAAACTGTGCAAATTGGACTATGTCCTGATAGGAATAAGAATCCCTGTAGGTAATCAATTTATAATCTATTTTTGTATGTGAATGTTCTAAATATCTAAAACATCTGCTTAAAAAGAAAAGGTCACCTGTAAGAAGAGACAACATTATTACGTGACTATTAATACAACTATTTTCTCAAAGGGGAACCTTTACCTGTTGTGTAACATCCTGCTCATATTCCAGCCCATGAGATTATTGCTTTAAACTTTCCTCTTGACACCTGGTACTAACAGTTTCCCTTCCTGAGAAAGGCGCACAATCACAAGACACCATTTTTCAGACAGCATATGACGGTGCTCTCCTCCTATCTGCTTTTTTTTTATTTCCTTGGACATTAAGGATCTCACGAGACTATTCATACAGACAGCAAGAGATAACTACTGCCCCAACTATCATTCTGTCTCCTAAATAATATAACTGGAAATTAATTGGCATTAATTCACTTGTTCAGAGTTGTACAGGAGATGTTGTTTACAAACAGCAGCCATGGTTGACTGATTACAGATAGGTAATTAATTTAGAAAAAGGATATTCTAAAGTAAGAATCCAATATAATCTCAGCAGGTGTCACTGTAGTCAGAAGAACAGATCAGAGCAAGAATGCTGAATACTTAGACTGCACTGGCATCACCTGTCCTGCACAAAGGAAATATTTTTTTCTATTTACCTGGCCTCTTCCAATTGTAAACATATTTGTAATCACAAATATTCATTTCAGAGCTTAAGTTAGCTGTTACTGGCATAAAGATTCAGAGTGCAAGCACAGTATTTCTCTGCCCAGAATGAGAATACTACAGCACACGCTGCTTGTAATGAGTATTACCATCAAAAAACTTTTCTGCAAAACCTGTTTCCTGAATTATAAATGAAAATAAAATGAAACACCTAGCTTGGCACAGGTTACTTCAGTACGCACCTACTGCCATTTTTCAGGGCAGCATATTTTCAGAAGCGATGCACTGAAGGAGGGAGGATGTTAGTGTGGATGTCAGATGCCTGAGTCTATTTGAGCTCTGCCATTCACGTGCCATACCTCTTTCCAAATGACATCTTACCTCCGTGCCTTGTTCTCCTGCCATATTTGCTTCTTATACTTAGTTTCCAGTTTCTTCTAAATCAGTTTGTGTTTGTGCAGCATGAAAGTTAGTGGAGTTCCAGCTTTGATTTGGACCAAAGAAGGTGCAGTCACGGCTCTGACAGAGGGGGTGATGCCCACATGCTGTGCCAAATCGCACCCATGCTGGCACTGCACTTCCATGCAACATCTCGTCTTCCCCTTTGCAGCCAGTAAGATTGACACTGCCTAGTTCAGACAATACGGTTTGGTCCAAACCTATTTCTTACTAACCTATTTCTCCTTCCTCACACATTTTATGATGTTCATAAAGGTAAAAAAAAAAAGGCAAAAAAGTCCCAAACACAAACCTTGATAAGCTTAGCATTTCTCTGCTATCAGCACTTCATACACAAAATATAAAACTACTAGGAGTTTAATATTAACTGATGTGGCATAGCTGTTGGATAACATAGGGTAGCTAAAAGCAGTGCACATATGCATTTTTTCAGCCATATAATAGATTTTCTCTGTTAGAAGTTATTTACTGCAAAACTGTTAGTATAATCAGCCACCGAACTATGCCACTTAAGAAATCATAAGGCAGCCTGGGGAAAGATGTGAGAATAGAAAGCCTAAAATTTGATCAAGTGTTCTACTGACTATTTTCCATTTATTTTTGAAAGGGACCAAACAAGAGATAGGATATTAAAATACATATTTGCAGGGGACATATTTCTGGAGCCATGTCCTCTTGCATAAGGCAGTGCCAGAAAGAAAGCGGAAAAATCAAAATGGCTCACATCAGGGTGCTACCACCTCTCTGAGTTACAACATAGCATGAGCATTTCTAATGCATAACTGTCCTCCAGCTTCGTTGATATTACTGGCTTCACACTGAAGATCTGACCAGCTCTACTGCACTACCCTGTGCAGAAGGCTGCTCGTGCCCTTACAGAAACACAGTTCAGCTACAGACTGAATATGGTTCCTGATGGTCATTTTTTGCTTCCTGACAACTTCCAAAAAATCCCATCCCCAGTGCTTTTTTCCTTAACAGCTGGGAAACTCAAGCTCATGGCCAAAAGGGTAAAGAGACAGTGCTCCAGCTACTTCAGTGGATTTGCAGCTTGGCATACCAGAATAAAATTTATCTCAGAGAGACATTCTGAGGAAACTGAAGGAGCCAAAGGGAATCAGGGTCTCCTCAACAAAGCCATTGTACTATTAAGGAACTCCATAATACTGCACACATGGCTATAACAAGGCAGTGCGGCAATTACAGTCTTCTAAACAGCCTAAGTTTAGAAAAAACCTAAAGGAATGGGCAAAACCCTTCATCTAAACACATTTCACTTGAAAAAAATTATTTGACTGTTACCAAAGGACAACAAGAAACCACTACATCTTCAACTTCCTACGCTCAGCGTGTAGAAGAACAAATTTATTCAGCAGACAACATACAGAAAGGAAAAAGAAAAAAAAAAAGGAAGGGGAAAAAAAAGACCAGTATATCTTTTAAAACTAAGAACACTCATTTGGGATGCAGAAAACCCAACTTCAAATCCCTACGCTCTGTCTTTCAGTGGCTTGAATCTGGTTCATGCCAAATGAACGTCCTAAGCACTTAGTAGCTTTGAAGTGCAGCAGGTTACTTGCTCTTGTATTTTGTAAAACCTTTCAAAAGACCTCTTCATTCCAGTGAAAATGAAGCTGATTTTACCGTACCGTGTTTTTGTACACCGTGGAATTGGTGTCTTCCAGCCAGCCATGTTAACATTCTTCAAGGTTTAATTCAAAAATAAGTGAAATAACCTTCAATCTTCCCAAAAACTTTGAAAGCAATTTAGGATTAATCTTCTCCAAAGTCTTGATCTAAAATATTCAAATATGGATTGATTCATTAAGGTGTTTAGTAAATACTTATTTAACAACTAATTTTCTCTTGGCATTCTGCCTTTACCACCTATTGTAAGAAGTCGAGCTAATGCAGAAAACCAAGGATTTTCAACAAGAAAATGAAAGCCTGTTGTTATTCTGACTGGCCTTGGAGTCCTATTCTCTCGTAAAGGCAGCAGTTAAATCCCCAGTAGTTACAACTGAAGAAATAGTCTATTTAATGTGTTGATATTTTTTTCTGACCTGCAGTTAGGCCTCTTGCTACATTAATGCTTAAGGGCAGCAGTGAAAGCCACAACAGTAATTGCTACAGGTGGCACCACAACCTGTAGGCATCGTTAAGAAGTCCAGCTAGCTCTTTGAAGGTAACAGTTATACCCTTACACTATGTAATTTTAAGACAATTGGCTGAAATGCCAATTCACATCTTGTGTTCTTTGTCTTACTAATAAAATAAATAAAATATACTCCACTACTAAGAGCATTAAGAGGTACATTTTCCTTTTGACAGAGACATAAAACTGTCATTAATATGTTGTAAGAGAAGATTATAGTCCTAAATGTAGCTATCCTTTCCACTTCTGACACGTCAAATTAATCTTTGCTTACACCATTACATGAACTAGACACAGGATGAAAATTCCTGCCTCTGTAAAAAGACACTGCAAGACCTCTGCAATACTCAGTTTCCATTGTAAGTGCTGAATGAGAACATGGACCTCATTGCTTCTATGAATCTTGTGTGAAAGACTCAGATATTTCTATGACAATTGACAATATATCCTCCTAAAACTGCTAGCAAGATGGACAAAGCAGTACAAGCATTACCTGCATTGGCTGAATTTTATCTACCAAGGACAAATTACATAAATAGCATATATTATGTATATTTATGTTCAGAGTTGTTCATTCGTGATTCAGACGAAAAATCCACATGATTAACAACTGCACAGAACTTGAACTGCCTTATAAGCCACACTGCAGATTATAAACCAATTTGACTACTCATGACATAGACCTAATCTTCACTTCTCCATGAGAATTCCAATCAAAATCGGATTGCCTAATTTTAAGATTAAAAATGAAATAAAGAACAAAGATTAATAACATTTACACTGTTTAAACAAAGATTTCCAGCCAAAATTTTTTAGGGAAAAGGCCCAAATTAGTTCTGTCAGCTTCCTTTTATACAATTATGTGTAACAACAATAAGAGGAGTGACAGTCATGTTTTAAAAGTCAACTGTAGAGAGGTTCAGAGGACCCGAGCAGAACAGCATACTAGAGGCTCAAAAGGAAAACAAATACAGAGACTGCTCATCACAATTAATTCTCAGAGCTTCTAGCCATGGCCACATAACCTCAGTTCTTTTGTAAATACATTGTAAACTACAGGGATTCAGGAAGCAAGTAAGGGAAGATGAAGTAAGAATACTTTATCACCAAAAGTTTGGAACAACTGTATTGCTGCATTAGGTCTTGTTTAGCACAAGAAATTCAGACGGTTCTAACTGTGCATTGACTGGTAGGAAGAGTGAGAGAGAATGCACCCTCTCTCTATGGTAGGTGTTTTTAAGACACCAAATCTCTCCGTTTTAGGAGGAGAACAACATTATCAAACAAACAACCTGAAGTTTTAAGTTGGTGTGACTGCATTCAAAGGAGGATTGCATCTCTGATTAAAAAAAGCCCTATGATGTAGTAAGCATAAATAAAAGCATTACATCAGTGAAATCCGAGGGAGTTTTTCTAACACTGAAATTCCTGCTGCCATCACATAGTCCTCTGACAGAGTTTAACAGCATTTCCCAAAGCAGGCCTTGGACACCCAGCTCGCAGGGAGCCCCATGCAGCACCCAGCTGCATTCGGAGATGCATGGCCAGCTGAAAACCCCATAGGAGGAAAGGGGTCTGCACAACCTCCCACCTCCCAGCAAGCGAGGTACGGCATTGGCTAGACAGTTTGGCAGAAGGTCCTGAAATGAGTATCTCACAAAAGCTTTGGGCAGTCTTTTAAATTTGCTTTATTTTGTTCTGCAGTCTTGAACTTACAAAAGTAGTTGTACTGGGTCTGGCTGAGACGGAATTCATTTTCCCCATAGCAGCCCCCGCAGAGCCATGCTTTGTACTGGTAGCTAGAAAGGTGTTGATACCACACCAGTGTTTTGGGTCCTGCTGAGCAGTGCTCGCACAGCATCGCAGCTGTCTCTCCAACATTCCCACCTCACCAGCAGGCTGAGGGTGGGTAAGATCTTGGGAGGGGACATAGCCAGGACAGCTGACCCAAACTGACCAAAGGGATATTCCATACTCTATGACATCTGCTCAGCAATAAAAGCTAAGGGGGGGGTGGGGGCACATTCATTATTACAGCGTTTGTCTTCCAGAGCAACCGCTATGTGTACAGAAGCCCTGCTTCCTGGGAAGTGGCTGGACAACGACTGCTGATATGAAGTAGAGAATAAATATTTTGTTTTCCTTCACTTCCGTGCATGGCCTTTGCTTTTGCTTTATTAAACTGCCTTTATCTTGACCTGTGAGTTTTTTCCATCTTATTTTCTCTCCCTGTCTTTTCCTGCTGAGGAAAGCAGTGACAGAGCGGCTTGGTGGGCACCTGACATCCCACCAAGGTCAACCCACCTTGGGCAGTGAAATCCCTCCCTTTGACAGGAACGATGAAACCTCTGTGGCATGCAGATGTTTTAAAGAGCAACCCAAAACAGCCTGTTACCAGACAAAGTTGGAGTGTGTATCCAATGAGACATGAAATATATATACACAATCTGCCACGTGTACATCAAGATAACACGCAGAAAAGCATAGGTGTATGCGGTCTAGAAATATCTATAGGTATCTCAACACACACACACACGCACATTCTGCTGAACTACAGCTGTTAAAATTATACATTTAAAGAGTATAGATTCCATCTGATCAATCATTCAGAAAAATTTACCTTTAATCTGCATAAATGATATGATGAATAAGCCAAATATGTTACTGTGAAGATGTGCTAAGCCAAAGAAATTCAGAGTGCTTTGTGCAAAACCTCAACCTTATTCAGCATCTTAATCACATTTTTATAGGGACAGTCATATAAATTTATGTCATTGATGGAAACCCGACAAATTTTTTTGATGGCTTGCCAAGCACAGAGTGAGCCAAGGGTGGTCTGGAATCATCCAACTTTATTTGTAAACTCACTTTTTAAAGTTAGATATTAGCTTGGAGTGAAAGTCAAAATCTGAAAGGGTAGCACAGAAACCTATTAAAACCTACTAAATCTATTTAAATAAGAAGTTACCTAAAGTAGAAAAAGCACAGCAACTACTATCTCCACTTAGATAATATCTTTCAACCTGAATCACCATAGACCTTTCTCAGTTGGTCCTCTTCAGGCATTTCAAAGTGCCTTGAAAACTGAAATGGAGCCTTAAAATTCTCTAGTTTAAAAAAAGAAAAAAAGGACTTCCTTAGAAACAGCACAGCAAAGGGCAGCAATAAAACTGCCTCCTGGACACCCATCCTCCGTGTTACGTCAGAACGGGGGAAAAGCCAACGTAATAAGCAACCTGTAAAACAGCACGGGAAGCTACTACCACCTTGTTTACCTCCCCCTCCACTCCTACCCACCCAGTTCAGTTATTCTGAGTCTCTTCCATCGCGAAATTTGTAGGGTCAGGATGTTAAAAAGAAGCCAGCATGCCTTCTTTCTGCCTGGGCTGACAAAGGGGGTCTCTACGTGGAATCACACTAATTTCCATTCACAGCAATTTCTTGCAATAGGTAGGTCGGTAAGATACTGGAGGACCACAATCAGAGGTAATCAGACCATCAGAAAATCCATTTGCACCTTCCTACCTGCAAGAAGTGAGAGGTCTGGGAATGTAGAGTGAGCTAACAATAGAACGTGCGTGCATGTGCGCACGCAAATGAGCAAGAGAATGTGTCTATATACACCAAGTAATAGAAATTACTAATGTGAGTCCATGCCATGGATTATAAATACAAAAATAAGAAAGTAACAGTCCAACTGACTTTCACTCAGCAGCACGAGATTAAGACGTGGTTAAGGATCCTCTTTGCAAAGTTTTTGAGATTTTTTTTTTTTAATGGAGGCTGACATATAATTCCTGACGAGCAGAAAACCAGTTATTTAGTTTGCATGTTTCTACATGTCTAAACAAGTTCTGTTCCAACCACATGTCTCATTGAGGGTGCAAAAGAACTGCCCAAGTGCTTTTAGTTCTGCCCTTTCAAAAATATGGATTACTTTGTGTTTAATGACCTAGAAGTCAATACCTGAAAATATTAATGCAACATGTTCTATGTTACATCCCAAAAGAAAATAGACAATCCCGTGATTAAAATATTTGACAGGAAATTGGGCAATCTTACTTCAACTTCTTCCTCCGTCATAAACTTAGCTGTGTGACATTAGCAAATAACTTTTTTAACTAGTTTCTAATTAATTTTAATAACTAATTCTAGAAATAACTAATTTCTCTATGCCCTCATTAACCTTTCCTGCTGTTTGGTGCTATACAGAGCCTCAAAACCACTGTTAAATATGAATACCCATTTATTCATGAGGTTATATATATTGTCCCTGAAATCAGTGCTGGAAATCAGGAAGGATGAAAAGAAAAAAAAAAAAAAAAAAGAAAAGAAAATTAAAATTCTGAAGGTAAATAGATGCAGAATCTATGGTACAGCGGATAATGTTTTCCATATTCTAATATCACTCCCAGTTCTTCGACTAACGAGAGCAGCGTTTCTCTAGCATTTTGTAATTGTTACATGAATACTTGCCAGGTGAATACTGGCACCAACTTGTTTGTTTTGATTGAGAGGGTAGGAAAACTAGATGTAATTGTTCAATTAAAATGTGAAATTAAAGTTGGTTAATTTTACTAAAAAGTATCCCCTTTTTAAAAACCTGCCATAACTTGTTTTAAAGATGTCTCAGTCCTCATGGGATGAAGTCATCCCTGATACTTCACAACTAAACACAGCTTAGTACTATATACAAAGGCGACATGAAAATACATTAAAAACAAATGCTAAGTCTATAGCACATTAAAATAATTTGTAGAGAGTTTTCAGTAAACCTTGTGCAACATGGCAGAAAAGCAGTCTACTGATAGATGGCAATCTATCTAGGAAAAATAAAATTTCATTCACATGACTGCATAGATTACCAAAAGACCGCAGGTAATTTCATAGCATTACCTCCAAGAAAATAAGAGTAATCTTAGCATATTGTTACAGGGAGGGGTCCTGATATTAAGGGGATGATGATGACCTTGAAATATAAATGGTGAAGAAGTGATGAAAGGAAAATTATGTGTAATTTTTGTTCTCAAGCACTGGTAATTCTAAAGAATCTGTAGGTGAGCTCCATGCTTCATGATGCTAACAGAAGGAAAGCATTCTGAGCTACTTCTATATCGTACTAGTGACGGATACCTGCTTATCCCACTGCCATACCTTTTACAGGAAATTTCAACCAGTAAGTTTTTCTGTTCTCCTCACTGAAATGCAGAAAGCTTGTTAGAGCAACAGGTACATTTCAGTTGGTTCATTGAGAAACTTCTCCTTTCTATTTTCCTTGGGCAACACCAGTTACTGTTTTAAAAAAACAGCTTTTGCCAAGAGCTATCAAACACTGGGTTACAGCAATTATTTCTTCCTTGAAATAAAAGAGAATAGTTATAGTGCTGTTCATTTTTAGATAGACGCAACAGTACATTTTCTTTTTCTGTCTGCTTCAGTTCAGGTATTAAGAAGATTGACATGGAAATGCCAAATTCAAGTTTTACTTGACTAGTTGTTGAGTCCACTTTCCTTACGATATTATTATTACACAATTTACTGCCTTTTTCACTCAAAATGGTGCCACCTTCTCTAAGAAAGAGGAAAGCACAATATTAGGCGAAAGATGTGTCCTAGCGAACAGAAAACACAGCATTCCTAGCACAACAGAAAGCACATTTTATATTTCCTTTCATAGTCCTCAAGAGACTTAGTCCTTCAGAGAGCAGGGCCAAAACTAAATTTCAGGGATAATTCATTGCACACACTACCACAGCAGGAATCCAGAACTAGAGTGGATGCAGATTCTGTTCCAGGAGACAACTTTAGGAGCTAAGGTGAGGAGGTAAACAACACAGGCAATTGCTGAGTTCCTGCTACTCTCTTATTATTTGAGCTAAAATAAAGAGTTCATTAATACACAAAAGCCACACTAAAGGATGGAGAGAAACAGCTCATTGTTTCGTGTTTTAGCATAGGCTTTGACAATATGGAAGTACAGAAGGATGAGATCAATCACTTTCCTACGGAGAAGTGGTAACACATATCCTTCAGGCTGCACAGTTGCTTCAGTCTCAATTCTGAGCCAATAAAATGCTCAAGAGTAACTAAGAAACAGCAGCCGAACAGACACGCGCAGAGCAGCAGAGTCTTCCTGAAATACGCAATGAGACACAGAGGGTAGAGTGTGAGTAACATTCAGGCAATGCATACAGAGTAGGCCAGAACATACAGTGAAGCATGTTGCATCTAAATAGCCAAATTACATATACTGTATTTCAGTCAAAGTAATGACAAACTGAACTCAGAGGCACAGCATCTAAATTTGAAATGGAAATATACATCTGCCATGTTTATTTCATTATTATTTCATGAGGAGTCTATGCTTGTTTATGAATTCTTAAAGTATATTTAAGTAATCAAGCATAATAGTGGTGTAATTATCTCAAACCTATTGCAGTTCCAGGACTTTATGAGAAATCTAAGTGCATTTCATGTAGCTAGCTCCTGAGGTGTCTCACTCATGAGCTCATTCCCTGCTGTGTCTCCCTGTAAAAAAGAGGCATTGACGATCACCGGACGAAAAAAAATCCAAACACGTTACCTGAACGGGGAAGGCAACCCAGAAGTCACGTGAGGTGACACCAGACCCATAAACTGTGTCCACATCCTTCACTGCACCAGCCTAAAGCCTGTAGCAGAGATCTGACAAGACTGTACTTTTATTGGGTTCAAAGATAACTCTGTAATGCATTTCTGAACCTGGCATCTGTGCCTTGCAGCCAGCTTGCAATATAGTTGCCACCTTTAGGGGAAAGGAATACTGTTGGGGAGTTGGTACAAGATGAAAATGATTGAAAAGCGGCTTTGCACTTAATAACGCTGCTGCCATGGTGATCCTTTTTCCATTCTGCTGCTCGCTGGGTAGAAAGCACTTGCCCGCTCCCCTTCACATGTGGTATCAGCTCTCTTTTAGAGACACAGGTGGTAATGCTTGGCAGCTTGCATATCAGCAGGGCAGCATAAAGCAGAAAAACTCTGTTGGACCATAAGAGAAGGGACACAGGAAATAGCTACAGCTTGCAAATAATTTGTTTCATTTTGTTTTTACATGTGAGTGAGAAGCCCCATTTTATGGATTGTCCCCGGTGCAGAAACAAAAAGGCAACACAATGGATTGTTCAGTGTTCAACATCTGTGGAAGACATATTTCCTGTCAATATCCTCAATATGCTCCTATCGAAAGTTAAGAAGAATTTGTAGGAGGAAATACAAAGGAAAGTGACAGCAGAGGACAGGCATCATTAGAGACCAGCAAAGACCTTTCCTTTCTTTCCAGACTAAAGTGAGTATCGCAGCTCGGAAACCAGCTTGTCTGAGCTAGGCAAAATTCTTGTCCAGGCTTGCTAGTACCAGGGCACATTTCCAGAAGATGTGGGCCACTTCTCCTGTGAAATCAAATATGGAGATAGGGTTTGCAGTTTCAGAGTAGGACTCTGAAAATGTCACCTTGGATTGGACTCAGGCTCCAGCACAAATTATCTTTTGTCTTCTTAAACTCATTCAGCATGAACCCTTTCCACTCAGTAAAAGCAAAATGGGGTCATATACAGGAAAGATCATCTGCTGCACAAATTATTCTCCAGCTAAGCTTTTCACAGACACCACCTCTAATTATTAATGATTTGAAGCACGTGAAAAGTGAGCTCCAGGAAAACACATTTGTAAATCTTGCCTGAAGGTCTACCTTAAACTCAGCTCAAAGAATTGCCACTGCTCTAAATTCTGATACACATCTTCGAACTTTCAGTCTTGCTGTGGTACAATCAAGACAAATGGGAGGTGACAGCTAAGTAGCAACAGTTCTTTAGTATGAAATGAAATTCATTAGATGAACTTTTAAAGGGTCTACACAGTGTTTCACACTGAAAGAGCACCTTTTCTACAGCCTGTTTCAAGGCATCCAAGACTACCCTGTTCCAAGTCTGGCTGCAGGGGAGTTTGTTGAAAAATTCTGAACTGATACAATTACTGGGTACGCAGTCATTGACAAGGATTAGGAGATTTTTGCTTTATGGTGCTACTGTCAAAGGATTAGTTCTTTGGTTTTACAGTGTAAGTCCCTAAGGGGAGATTTTATTTCATTTTTTTAATATATGAACTACAAAAATATCACAGTATTTCTTTGAGATATGAAGTTAGTGCAATTTTTAAAACACTCTTCATCCTTACCTTTATTGCTGTATTCCAATCGACAAACAACATTTCCCATTCAATCCTTCCTTTTATCTCACCCTTTGTTTTATTAGCTCTGCCCTTCTTAGACCCAGTTCTACTTTTCAGGTGATATTTGATTAACTTGTGATCACTGCTTCTGGGCATCCCATTCTTTAAGATACACTACTGTGCAGAGGATTATACATGGGAAATAACATCCTTTGTATTTACCTTTCTTTCTTAACCTTTCTTATTGTTTAGTGCCCATTTCTCCTTTTGTGTCACAGACACCGTATCTGACTTTATGCTAGCCACCAAGTTTTGGTCTCTGGTAATTGAAAAATTCTTTAGCCAGTGCTACTGCATTTACTGAGGTCAAAACCTCTGGACATCTCACATTCTTGAAATGCCTTGAATTACATGGGCGAGTAGGTATTCAGTTGTTTAAAAGAATTATACACAACCGTTTTTTAATCAGCAAAGTCTCTTTCAAAGTAGTTCACAGCACTGTATATCAGAAACTGTTGTTTAGATGCTTATATTAAAAGCATAAAGATTATTCAACTTGCTTTAATGTAAAATAAACTCATATTACCTGATACCAAAGCAATACGTATACACATAATATAATCCATACACCAGCAGTACTTGGGCTCATTATTTCTTTTCTACTAATATTGCAGAAATAAAAACATACAACACATCCCTTTGAGACAGAAAAATCATAGAGCTACTCTTGGATCCAATACTGCTGTATGTTAAAGGACTTATTAGAATTTAAATGACTATTGTGTATTGTTTTAATATGCCTTCACAGCATGCACTGTAACAGTTCCTTTGCAGCTATTATACCGCACATTGGTTACATCAATTAACAGAAATACACATTATATGTTATGAACCTATATAATACCTAATACATTTTTCCACAGTCTATTTACTCTTCCTAATGTGCATTCAGAAAACATACTCTGAGATTTCCTAAGAAAGGCATGTATCTGAGCACTTATTCCAAGAAAAGTGAGCATATATACATATATCTGAATCTAGTGGCTCCATTTGAAACTGTTTTCTTCCCTTTTGCAAATGGAGTCAGATTCCCACTGTGTTTCTTTTAAAAAATACGTTTTTAAAACTATGGCATTAAATTGATGCTTTGTCCCTAACGCCAAATGAGGGGCAAACTCTCATTACCTGCCACCAAGCAGCACAGAGAAAAAACTCGTGCATTAAAAACATGAAAAATGTTAATCTAAGTCAACAAGATCAGATGATTACGTTTGATATGTAATATCACACAATAAACAGACTGCAAAATATCTAAATGCAACTCATTAAATTAAGACAAGATGTTGAAATCAGCTTTTTTACCAATCACTGTTTCTAGAATCAATATTTAAAAATTAAATGTGGTCTTTGTGACTCTGCCTCAGAAGAAAATAAAATCTTTAAAGCAGTGCCGAGAATTTAAATATTTAACTTTAACAATCTGAAAAAAATATTCAAGCATTTCTAAGAATTTCAAATATGTAAATAAGAAGACAGTTTATACATAATAGACAAAGCAAACTTGCTCTGGTGGCCTGTCAGTATTGTATTGCTAAGCGAAAGTCACTGTTAAGTTGATCGCATAATGACTTACAATCACATAATGACTTAATGGTAAAAAGCTATATATATATACACATATATATACATATGTGTATAATGCCACTGAATGCAAAATCCTTTACTTATTTCCAGGTTTAAAATGAATCATACGTATGCAAACAAAAATAAAAAAAGGGGATTAAAAAATGCTTTTTTAACCTTTTTGCAGAAGGCTAAGCAGGTCTGGCTGTTCACAATAAAATAAAATACTTCCTATTTCAAGACTTCTGATTTAAATTCGGTCTGTGTGTGAAATGACCAAAGGCTGCTTAAATGTGACATGGTCTGTGTAGAAAAAATTGGTGGCTTTGCAGTAGTGGATACAGACTCCCACCCTGGCAAATTTCCTCTCCCGGGGAGAGGCCCAGCTCCCGTCTCCAGGCTGTAACACACCCTTGGCACAGGCTGGGGGGCTTGACACGAACATTTCAGCGAACAGTTGTTTCAGTGAAATGCTTGGGCTCCAAACCCACAGCTCATGGATGCTCTAAACTCTTAACAGCAGCTCATAAACCCTCCATGTGAGGGTGAAAGACCATTCAAAGGTTCAGTAAGAAGGCAAATTTTTCAGAGGTCTCCATTAGTGATTTCAGTGCAGATGAGCTACACAAAATCCTCTTTTGCCCTGTCCAGAGGACATCCTAGTGGCCTGGTATATGGATTTAACGTGGATTGAAGAGAGCACAAAGGAAAAAGGAGTGGGTTCATAACGCTTTCACAAATCCTTGTTTTTTTCCTGTCTTATTCCCCTCCTTTAATCTCCCTTTCATGTTTCTCTTCTTTTCTTTTCTTCTTTCTCTCTTTGTGTCCGAGCACTGGTGCTGAATGCTAACGAGGCCTCACCCAGTCAGTTAGTCACTTTCGATAATTTCTTAGGGTATGAGCCACATGATTCATCCTTTGTCTACTCCACCTAGATACCACGAGGTTAGACTCTTCATTGAAAGTAATGCTTCTGGTATCCAGTTTTCAAAACCTGCCTACCTGATATCAATCTCCTGAGTCCATGTCTCTTGTAGCTTTGGTTCTCTTTTGCAGAGCCTTTTTCATTTTCTCTTCATGAAACTGCTTCAATCTATCTTACATTTTAATTGAATCAAATTTAATTTAAACCAAATCAAAGGTCCTTTCAATACATCTACATAAGAAAGCACTTAATCTGAATAAACTACCATTTAAGATGGAGAAGGAATCTACAGTAGCAGTGAAATATATAGCAAATCAAAATTCTCTCTGTTCATATAAAGGAATGAAGCCAAAATAAGCTCACTCTACTGTTTAAACTGTTCTGCATGTAATGTGTGAGGAAGAGAAATGTGCTGCTAAAGTAATGCACTGTGACTGTGAACTATACGCTGAAATCTGAAAAGAATCCCATTTCCCAAAGCAGCTTAGAAAATGACATTTGCTGGGACCCTGTATTAATGAGATGAAGATCCTTACCCCCTTCAGGTTTTATTACATTTCAGAAGACATTTCAAAAAGTCAAATAATTTACTTTGCTTAGGTGAGGAGGAGTTAACCCACTGGGATTCTCTGTCTCTTCAGCTCTACAGTTGTCTTGCATATGAATTTTACTACAGCTGTAACTTTTATTTCCTGCAATGCATGGGTATGAAATACTAACTGCTCCTCCCACCTCCTTGATGCCTTTGCATTGGGAAGTGTGTACAATTCTTCATAATCAAACACTGTATAGTTCTACATTAGCTGGCCTATACATTCATATATTATTCACTACAATTTACATAAGAACTAGCTCATACCGAATAAAGATTTGTGATCTTTCAACAGGGGCGAATAAGAGACTTTCATTTATGGTAGACAACTCAATCATCTTTCAAAGTCCTGCAATAAGATCGTTAGATTTCTCCTTTACAAAAGCATTTCTACAGATGCTTAGTGAAGAAGAAAGCAGCGTTAGGTATAACTCCTTAAGTCAATGCATTTTCAAAACCTTAAACTACAGCATTTGTTCTGGCAAAACCTGTTTAAGCTTGTGGATTCCAGGGAGGCACCCCAGTTGGTTTTTGTAGCAAGGAGCAGAAAGAAAGTAGGCTCTTAGACAGCTTCTGCACTGGATTCAGGGTCACTTTGTGATAATACCACACAGCTAAAAAGACATCACATATGCGCTGGGTGAAAACCTTGGGCACAGCAGTAACAGCATTTTTACTATCAGTGGTAAAAACACGAGACTGAGAAACCATTAAAAAGTCTAGATAGGTAAAAGCATAAATGCAACATCTGCACCAACAGCCTCTCTTACTCTGCGCTTGTAAACGCTTCTGCTTCCATGCTTACAGGGAAATAGGTAGTAAGAAATGCTGGGATTCTCAGGCACAGGTAAGAAAACAGTGCAACTCAGAGTGATACAAGTAAGAGTTTCCTCCACCCTTCACTTGCGGGGCACTGTTGTTAGCACAGAACGTGGCAAGAAAGAGCACCGAGGGTTAGTCTGTTCTTGCCTAGAAAACTGTCAGGGTGCCAACAATATTTGATTTGGTCAGTAACACCTGGAAGATGAAGGTATTTCTCTTTGCAGGCGTAAAGGCCAAGAAATGCCAGCTAATCAAGAAAGAGCAAGATGACACCTCAGAGGCAGAGAAATTAAAAATAAAATAATATGGGCACTTTTATTTTAAAGTTACGTGTTAACATGGTGCTTCCTTTCTGGCAGCCCTGAAACCCAAAGTGACTAAACTGGGAAAAACTGAAGGGAACAAAGAGCCCAAAAATACCTGCAAAGCATGTATTGGTTACCCTTCCCAAATTCCTCTGCCACATGCTCTCCATCCGCTGTGCCTGAAGGCAATGTATGCAGCCCTTGTACGCTTCTACAAAGAAGTGGTAACCTCTGCTGGTTCTAAAATAGTTTTAGTCTCTGCAAAAGTTGCTAAAATTTTAAGAATATTACACCTTCACTTCTTTTCAAAAATCCATCTGGCTGACTGGATATTTTCCAAATGGTTTCATTCCAAGTACCTAAGTACACTAGATTGCACTATACTTATATGGTTGGAGGCAAGTGACTGTGCTCAATAAAATTAGATAACTAAATATCTCAAACAAATCTGAAGAGTAAATACTCATCCTACACATGTATTATTAAATGAGTGCCTGCATACCACACCAGTGTGATACATTTTGGTAGCATCAGGTCAACCTCTTCAAGAAAATACCTTGGAAACAGCCCATTGTTTACTGTTGAGACTCTTGCCAACACTTTTTGATGCATAGGAGGCATCAAGTTGGCTGAATGAAGGGGACAAAAATACATACCTCAGAAATCTCTCATTAATGAAGAGGATGAGAAGGTAGAAAATACGGTGATATGCTGAACCGTGCAGGACAACTGGCAACAGATCGCACCAGAGAGAAAGGAAAGCAGACTGTCAGGGGAACGAAGAGAATCACAGATGAGCACTGGAGTTTTCAGTCTGTTAATGGAAGGTGGAAGTTGTTACCCACTCTTGAACTTCCCCCATGTTAAACACATGTTCAAACCACTATCATACCTCAAAAGAAATAGAACTATACTCCAAGCACCAGCAACGTCTTATGGAGAAGTTGCTCACACCACTTAAATTTCTGAAAGCATAGATATGTGCCCAGGGTCTTCTGTGGATGCAAGTTCAGCCTGGCACAGAGTTACCCTGACATCATGCCGTACTCAACCTGACTTTTTCCTCTTGTTCTTTTCATTATCACTCAGTCTGAAACAGACATGTTTATAGCCACTTCATTGGGCATTTCCATTCCTCTTATGATTCAAAGTGCCTAATATCACAACAACAGGCTACTGGCAGTGCTCGACTCAAATGAGTCCTAGTAAGTCCTCTGTGTCAACTAAACAAACATATTTGTATATGTGCAGAGTTATGAAGACCATGATACTTTAAAAATATAAGAAAAACTAAAATTTAAATTCCTGCCCTGATTTCGGCTGGGATACAGTTAATTCTCCTCCCAGTAGCTGTTATGTTTCAGATTTAGTATGAGAATAATGTTGATAATACATTGATGTTTTTAGTTGTTCCTAAGAAATCAAGGACTTTTTTTCAGTTTCCCATGTTTGGCTAATGAGCAGGTGTACAGGAGCTGGGAGGGAGCACAGCCAGGCAGCCAGCCCAAGCCGGCCAGCGGAAATATTCCATACCAGAAACATCATACTCAGTTTATAAATGAAGGTTGGCCGGGGAGCAGGAACTCTTTTTTTTCCTCTGAATTCAAACTTTTTCTGTGAGTTTGGTGAAATCTGCAAGCTCTGTGATCCCTGCTCAAGGACTGGCTGCACAGTCAGTCATCAGGTGGTGAAAAAAAATTGTATTGTGTATTGCTTGTTTTGCATATTTTAATATAATTTTAGTAGTAGAATTTCCTTTGCTGTCTTATTAAACCATTTTTATTTCAGTTCATGAGTTTTACTTTTTCCCATTCTTCTCCCCATCCCACTGTGACGGTAAGGAAGAGTGAGCAAGCAAGCAGCTGCATGGCCCTAGCGGCCAGCTGCCAGGTGAAACCATGGCAGTTCCTAAATACAGACTCAGGTACCTGCCCAGTTTTCAGAAGCACCAAGCAATCAGTAGCATATGCTGAGATCCAAGTAGGATTTTGGGTCCTCTTCCTGAAAATCTTGGCTTGGGCATATATGCCTTTTGTGATCTAACTGGTTTTAAAATCCAGCGTGTAGAATATATTGCACATTACTTAAAGATCAACCATTCTTTCTCTCTTCCTTGCCCTTTTTATCGTTGTCTTAAGGATTAGTCTTTTTCTGGGAAGCTAACACTATATTTGTTGAAGATGTTTTTATGTGGCAGCTAGAGATGAATTATTGTCTGGCATGATCAGATAGAGTAACACAGGTGAAAATAAAAGCATAACTTTTCCCCCTTTGCTACATGTGCTAATGGACCAGTGTTTTATTTCTCTTTCTTTTAATTCTTTCCATATCTCATTTGTTTGAGGACTTGTATGGTACAAGGAACATCAAAGACTGAATCAATCATTTTAATATTAACTGTTTCCTGACATACATGGTGTTTCTGAGGTTATGAATTTTCTGGCAACCTCCATTGCTCCCACGCTTTTGACCCCATCAGACATAGTCTTTAATGCATTGGCAGGTAAAAAATGGACTTTCCTCATTCCCCCATAGCTATCATTCACTTGAAGCATGTTTTAGCTGAAGAGAGAAGGAAAGCACGCATCAGTAGGGTCTCTATTGTTTCTAAACTTTCCATTCCTAAAGGTGCTGCTGACACTGCATTTCATTAACCACTCAACAGCTTTGGCGCTTGGGCAAACAAACAGTAACACATTCTCCCAGGGGCAAACTCCTCATTTCTGCACAGCTCAGACACCAAGCTAGCATGTTTAGCAAAAAAGAAGCTTCCTACCTAGACATATCTCTTCCTCAACACATATACTGGAAGGATGCAATGCCCATGGCACAACATCAGCTCCTGTTTCTCCAGGGACTTGTCTCCCCCATCACCAGGCAGGAGACTCAACACAGCTTCACAGCTCTGCCACTGGCGTCACGAACCTGTACGGTCTCTGCCGCCCCACTGTGAAAAGCCAGGCTACGCTTCCAGCAGGCATATTCGAAAAGGTAATTTAATCACAGTCAGAGAGGGTGTGGACTAGCAGTATGGCTAACAGGAATAGCCAATATAGTTAATGGTAACAAAAAAATACAGAATCATTTAAATTCTCCTGGATTGTGAAGGGAGCCAACCTGGAATTACATCAAGACAACTGCTTACTGCACCATTCTCTAAAACAACTGGGGGGGCCCAGAAGCAGATGTAAAATACTGTATTGACTGGACCTGAAGTTATCTATTCTGGTAGTTCTGGAAAAAAGGAGGGGATTACCTAAAATGTTGAGATAGTTGGCTCAAATAAAACAAGGCGGAGCAAGTTCTGACAAATAAGATGGAAAATCATGAGGACAATGTCTCATTCTATCTGTTCCTCTTTGCATTTCCAGCTGGAATTCAGGTATAAGGTAACTCATAAATCTGTCATTTTTTTTTAAGTGTTTACATTTGGGGCGAAACCACAGATTTTATATGAGCTTCTACTGCCCTAGGATAAGCACATGAACTAATTCAATGCAGACAAAGTAAAATATTGTTTATGCTTAACACTTTTTTAATGACTGGCCCTCGTCTACCTAAAAATTATCTATATTCAAGCAGTTTGAATTGATGAACTGAGACTCAAAAATGCCTAGAGATGCTAAGAGAAAGACGATTCTTCCTTTCAGTGGTTCTTTACAGTCTATGTTCAAGTTTCTTGCTATACCTGTATTTGTTATTGTGCTGTTAACTACCTACATTATTCACAAGAACAAAAGTTCCAGTATCTCCCTGAAAGATAATAATTTTTATGTTCCTTTTGTGACTTCTGATCAAAGTATAACATCTACGACAAAATACTTCATTATATGGCAGATTCAAATAAGGAGAAATCCCTTAGAGATAAATAACCTCCTATAAACTAGGTCAGTTCTTCCTCTTTAAGCTGAAAGGTTCCCCAGTACCTGTGAGCTATCACAGGAAAAAAAATTTAAAAAATAAAGAAATATCCTTATTCTGCCTGACCAAGATATGGATAAAGATTAAAAGAAGCCAGAGAAGATTTGAGCCAGAGAAAGAGCAGGTATATTTAAAAGCATTCATTTGCAGACAGTTATAATGACTATGTCTGGTTTCACTCTAATCAGAAAGATGAAGAAGAATTCATAGGCTCCCTTCAGCAGTACTGAGGACATTATGTGGCAGCTGTTTGTTCATACGGTAAATGTATAACATCATGTCTTGATTATTAAATATGTATTTGCAGGTTTACAGGAATATTCCTCTGTCAGACTTCAGCATACTTTATATTCAGGTGCAACAGCCTTATCTAGTGTTAAGCAACCTCAGCATATTAAGTACACTTTGATTTTCTTTCAGTTGTTCCATGATGCTCAGAAAATTGATTTTTAAGACTTTTATCAAGGACCTTTAAGGTTCTTTTGGGGATGATTCTCTGCTACCATGAGGATTCACGATGGACTTACACGCCTCATTGTTGTTGACCACTCCTTTGCAGTGCTCACTTCTTATATACAATATCTTGTGACAAATACTTAATTTTTTGTGCTAGATTAGTTGCAGGTACTTTTAAGCTCTCTTTGAGTTTGCTCTTTCTGTGCAACTTCCTGAACTGTGATTTCTCCTTCTTAGATGTTAAAACTAATGACCAGGAGCTTGCAGTACCTGATTACACTGCATGATAATGAATTTCCTGCTTTAATGTAATTTTATGTTACTGTTGCAATTACATGGGTATAGTGTATAGATTTCTACTTGCATGCATAATTTCTTTCACAAAAGTTCAAATATAAATTGCCCAAAGTCTTCTTTAAAGACATGCTTTGTACCATCCTCCAGCCTAGAAAAACTCAGATCAAGCGATTTCTGTTTGAAGGGGCTGCCAGTGGTAATGCATTTATCCATCCACTCCCTGTGTTACACAAAAGAGCAGACCACCTTATCTTACAGGTCCTATCTAGTCTGAAAACCTAAGAATCAACTGTGATCTTAGAATAGCTGCCTACTCTTACCACTATAAAAGGATGCTCAGCTCAGAGCCAACAGTTCAGAGGTTCTTGCCGTAGCAGGTCAAAAACATTCCAGCAAATTATCCTGATTCATGGATTCAACAGAAGACTCACTGGAGTAGAATCATTTTCACAGTCCTACGTATACTCTGAGAAAAGAAAGACTATTAACTCTCCTTTTCCTTACAGCTAACATATATCCATTTCTCTAAATATTAGATGTGAATGTATACAAATTAAATATGTAAGGGAAACTAGAATCTACCTTTCCCACATGATAACCCCAAGTGTAATACCATTCTCAGTCTATTTGTCATCTCAGCCACAAGCGAACTGAATCTGGCATCCGAATTCCTTTTCCAGTCAAGCAAACACCTATACAGGTCAAAGGAAAATTGCTTTTGTAAAGACTGTGAAAATTGAGCAAGGAACACAGGACCTAGTATACAAGTACCAGGATGCAGTATGCTACAGGCAGATTACACAGTTTAGCTATCGTTCTCCACGGTGCTTGGATTTCTTCTAGCAGAAGACACTGCAGCAGAAGCATAAAATACAGACTACACACATTGTACATTTGAAATATAGGAGAAAGTGTCAAAAGCAACTAAGTGAAAACAGTGTGCAATATGGAGACAAGTGGAAACATCATGTCTCCCATTAAGACAACAGAGTTAAAGTACAATCAGTGACTTTGGTTAGGCATCTCCTACCGCAAACACATATATGTACTTTTCCCTTTTTTTCCACCAGTATGGTGTATGGCCCTCATTGCTCTCTGCTTCAACAACATAAATAACTCAGCTACTATACTAAAGAACATCCCCCCTGGAAGCTGGGAAGTATTGTGGGGAAACTTGACTATTTAGTTGCCCTGTTCGGCCGTCCCCTTTCAGGAACAAGGCCAGATGGATCTGTGACTGCTGTTCTAGGTCATTTATGCTCCTTTAGGCAGAAGAGAGCCCAAAATGAGCTTCTCTGGGTCCTGCTGCCAAAATAAGGGAGTCCGACCCAAACTTAATAATATGATATTACCTTTGAAATGTCTGTACAGCTTGTACTTTATACAATTTCTAAAAAAATTGATTAAATATATTTACAGAGCATTATGATACCTTGAAAGTAATTGTAATAGGGCTTTCACTTCTAACATCTGCTAATAAAAGAAGGAGGAAAAAACACAAAGAGCTTTTTAGATTTACTTTTCCCAGACATTAAAACACCAAATGGGAAACATTTCAGAATGACTCATTTGTAACCTCACAATTGAAAAAATTATTTAGAAATCCCCCAAACTTGACAGCCTACAATCAAATGCATCAACCAGGAACAGAACCCAGCCAGAAGCTCCTGCCACATATTGACGTCTGGAAAATGTGACTCTGGGAAGCCATCATTCTCCAACTACAATGGCCTGAAATTATTTGGTAAACAACATCACTGCAATGTAAAGGTACAATAAACAGAGCAATATTAAAAATTCAAGAATGACTCCAGGGAGTGAGGAAATTATTACTCTATGTTTTTTTTGTTTTATTTGAGTGCCAACAATATTTAGTCATCTTTCTTTCTTTCTTGTTTTTCTTTCTTGCATTCCCTTCAAAACACACGTGTGGTAATGCACTAAGTTAACCCTAACGGCACTGCTGAACAGGTAGCATGAGCATCAGCCACTGCAGTCTTTACAGTGCTGAAAAAAGCCTTAGAACTTCCTATTTTAAAGAAAAATACACAAATATTAAAAAAAAATTCATACATACCTTGCAGAAACTTGAGAATTTGACTGAAATCTTTCTTTTCGAGACAAAACTTAATAAGCAGTATTCCAGCCTGACACTTTTTTTAAAACAAACTATTGTCTTGTTTTTTACAAGATGGCAACATTTCAGAAAAATCAAGCCAGTAAGAAAACAGAAGGAGTTTTAGCAGTTATTGTGAGCTCTTCTGAGAGATTTATGTATTAAAAATAAACTTGTAAGAATGTAGTTCATAATACCAATCATGTCTGCTTCGTTGGTTTCTTTTTAATGGTAGAGAAAAAAAATTAAAGCTGTCTACCAGGTTGGTGAAACAATTTTTAAAAATTGTAAATTAAATTATATTAAAGCAATAATGGCAAACATTCCAGTAATTACTTCGTATCTTACTAGAACATAAATGCGTCTGCATTAACTAGGTAATCAGAACAAGTAAAAGGGCAAAAGCTGCTCATTAAACAATAAAAAGTATATTAAAAATATAATGGAGGCAAATGTTGGCTATTTTCATTGTCTTTGACACAAAAATCTGTTTCAGCAACAATAACTGATATAGGCTCTGCTTGCTCAAGCTGTAGACCTTGGATAAATATTTGCCCATCCACTGACATTAATAAGGCTTTCGGTTACCATAGGGACTTGCCCATGGCCATTCAAAGTGAGATCAGACTACCAACACAAAGGTCAGGGACTATTCTTGTTATGCACAGTTCTTCCCCTTCTCTCTCAAACGTACCCAACAGGTTCTGATGAGAATCCACTTTGTCTTTGAACAAGCTCCTAGACAACCACCTGTAGCTTGCTCCTGCTTATCTGTTAGTCTGTCTTTATTTCCAAGACACCTTTCAGTGGAATATCTCTGGGCACTTCTGATTAAAATCTCAGCACTGAGTGTTCAGATTTTTCCTCTAACTCATGCATGCAGGTCTCCTCCAACCTAAATGATTCTATGGTTCTATGATTTCCCCTATGTCCACCTCTGATAGTTCTCTCTATCCACATTCAGTCCAGCATTGTTAACTTCCCATCCTAAAAATCAGAAGTCCATCTTACAACTCCTCTTATTAGATACAGCAAATACAAGGTTCTCTTAGATTTCTCGTTTTCAGTCTTTACAGATCACACGTTTTTCAGGTTTACTGTAAGACTTAAGAATTCAGTGCTTTGTGTAATCTTCCAAATTCCAATACATACAATATTTACAGCCCTTCACCTGTTTTGTTGTTGGGTTTTTTTTCAATGGAATTCAGGTATCAGCCATTAAGAAAAGCTTTCACTGTTACAGTCATTCTTCATTTTAAGATGACTAAACAGCTATCTCATTCCTATCTGCTTTGTAAAAAGAACTGTCTTGTGACTTTTTCATATTTATCCTAACAATCTTTCTCCTATTCCTTTTCTCATTATTCCTGTTCCCACCCAAATTGACTGATCCTGGCCCTTGCTTTAAGTATAATACTTAGTACATATTGAGGATTTCTTCCTTGAGTGCAGGTTACATTCTCTTAAACTTCAGTGACTGCAGTCTCATTGTTGAATTCTATTCATGCCTTGCAGAAATGAGGCACCAGCAACACAGAATACCGAAGTTCAACTATTCTTATCCCTGGTGACAACAAAAGCATTCTTACAAGCTCACTGAGGTTAATAACATGTGCCATAGTTTATAAATTCCTTTATGGGCTCTTCCATTCAGTCTTGATTGATGAACACACCACAAATGTTGATGGTAACGTATAATGAAGGCATGTTCCACTTGGCTTTAATGGTGTTCATCACATTTTGTCAATAGTATTTTCATATGGTTCACTATATTTTCCTCACATTGATTAAAGACATTTATTTATGCTCTTGGTATCACTACTACCTAGAAGTTAGACATTTTTGCCTTTAGTGAAGAAGTCTTCCTAGACATCTACAACTAACCTTCTATCAGCATGCATCCCCTTCTGGTCATTGTGCTGGTCACCGTTTGTGAGGATCACAAATATGAAATGCAAATATATGTGCACAAACACAGGAATTTCTACACCAAACTTTTAACTGGTGAATTACTGTTCATACCATATATTTTTAGCCCAAGAAATTCAGCCATGGACCTCTCTTACATCAATTAATCTCTTAAAAAATTAAGACAGATGTACAATCTGTAGCATAAGCTTATACAACGGAATGCAAAATAAGCGAGTTTTTCCATCATTGTTTTCAGAATTTTTTATACATTTAGTGTTCATGTATACTCTGAGTTATTTAGCCACTCTTATTCCAAGAAAGGAAGAAGTAACCAGGGGTTTAGATATAAACCTCAACCATGTGTAAGGAATTATCTCAGTTGTACAAATTAATTTTTGTTGATAACAGATAATTCACTGATTGATTTGCTTTAATTATATCATAAAGAAATATTCTGCGCATTCACTGCAGTTATTGATACAAAGCAAAATTCCTAAATGTATACTCATTTTGACACTTAAATTCCCAGTATCATGGTGTTTTGATCTGAGCATGATGCTCATTAATCTAGCACAATTACCACCTTTTAAACATTACTGCAGTGTTTACACTTGGATATAATGAGACAGAAATTGTAAATTGGACAACACACTAGGGCAATAAAATACTTTTAAAACCATCAAAACCACCTCAAACATTTTGTCAAAAGCCACAAAGCAAATTTAGGTGATGCAGACATTTTCTTACATAGCCCTATTTTTTTAATTTACTTTAAATATTTTCATGCTTTGGGAAAACACTTTAGCCATCTAGAAAGGATGTGTTATTAGTGGCTGTCGATTGATCTGACTAAAGCCTTCATCATAAAAAATGTATAGCTTCATATAATTAAAAAATCCAAGCACTGTGAGTTGCCTAAAATACTGTGGACTCTTAAATAATTCAAATTTGTGTTTAGTTACAGCAGCTGTTTAATTAAAAGGTAGAAACTGCAACTAATCCACTATGGTTGAATGAAATATAATCTATAAAAGAGCTTAATCCCCCTAAGAGAGAGAACAGTGATATGGATTCTAGGAGTCAGGGGCTCCATTTAATGAATCTCACAAAAGGAATCATAATACATCTGAGCCAGTGCATCTTTGTTTCTCTGATTATCCAAATAATGAATCATTTCCCAGCTTGATGCTGAAATTATAATTTTGTATTTTAATATTAAAAAGAAAGGTCTTTCACATGCATTATGTAAACTATTCTGCTGGAATTTGTACTCAAAGCTTCACTAGAGTGAGAAATTACATGCAAAAGAATAGAAGAAATGCATTTTTTGACTCTTAGCTAACTACTTAATTGTTCATAATTAAAACATATTGTAACAAAATTCTTACACAAATGGCCTGGAAGTACATTTTGCAACCTAAAAGTCAGCTAAGGAAACTGCTGCTGCACACAGGAGTTCTACAGTTGCTTGCTTTAGCTCAGCTGCAGCGATTCAGGCATGATTTCAACTTTATATCAATTCCCAGAAGTATACTTCAAGGCAGGAGCAGAACAAAACATTTTTTATTCAGTTCTAGATTTTTAATTACAAAACAGAATGAACAAAGCTAAAAATCACCACGTTTGCCTTCTCAGATCCAGAAAGCACTCATTAGTTTCAGATGTTTGTAATCATACTGAGTTTTGTTTATACCAAGGCAGAGGGGCTATCAAAGCAGAAAATGGTAGTCCTTAATTAGAGAGGCCAGGTGGCACCACAGAGTCACAGCACAAGTGCCTCTCCACGTCCACGCCAATGATTGAAGACTTGACCTCAGCAACCGTTCTTCAGGGGTGAAAAATAATACAGTCACCAGGTGGCCATCTCTTCAACACAGACAGCCATCTGCACCAAAATGCGCCAAATTATGTTTAGTTCTTTTTAATGTGAACCATTATCCATTAGAGTCACAGTGGGAAACCATGAGGTCCTGTTAATTGAAACTTCAACTGTGACTTAAACCTCTGTCCCAGACAGGAGACAGACTCTTTACCTGCTGGGTCCTTCAGTCCAACGCAGTTAACATTCTTTCCTGTGTCTGATCAGATGTAGAACAGTAAATGCCTGATCTGCAAAACAGTCGAGATGCTGTGGAAGGAGTCATTCTGTGGAAGAGATTTCACAGGTTTCTCGGTGCTGTATGTCAGCCCCCAAATCCTGTGACTTGTTAACAAACAGCTATTAACCACTTCTGAGGAATGCCCTCAGAAGATGCAATGCAACGCAAGCTGCTTGCTAGTGCTGAGACACATACAGAAAGAGAGCTCTACATCTGTCAAGAGAACCCAAAGCTTCTGTCCTAGTCTGTCACCTCTCCCAGTAAATGGAAGCATGTCACACAGTTTGCTCACTCATCCATTCCACAGGTACAGGGAGACTGAAAATGTACACCAAAGAGAGGGTGAACATATTGGAAAAAAGCAGAGAGAGGAAAAAGAGGAGAGAAGGTTGCACCCATCATAAAGATGCTCCCTCTCAATGCTCAAATTTCCCTAAGCACCTTGACTGCAGCAACCGTGAGAAGCTAAAAGGGAACCTCTCTCTTCATCAAGACCAGTGCCCTCTACGGACATGCCCTGACACTCAGCAATATCTCCCCTTTGTTATTTCAGCTGCGCATGCAGGAGATCCAGCACTGAACAGGAACTGCTGTGGGGAACAACCACCTGAGAAAGACCACTTCAATGACCCTGACCACAGGTGCACCAGCAAGGCAAGGAAACATCTGCTGCAGCTGGAAACTTCAAAGACATTGTCTCACTGCATTCTGCATCTGGAGGAGTGGGGACTGTGTGAAATGAAAGACACCTGTCACTCCTGAAAAGACTCAATTAAAAGTTCATGGCTGCCTCTTTGGTTTGTAAAGTACCAGTGGCATCAAGTCATCTGTGGTTTGTGCATTAGGAGCACCGTGCTAAGAGTTAACTTTCTGCACTGCCATCTACACCTCCGAGCACCCAGGCGATCCTTGTAACATGGGCAGGCAGAGAGGGTCAGAGGTAATCATGGAACTTCACTCAAAGATGTTCCTATTCAAACGAATAAAATAGTAAAGACACAGAATGTTACAGCTCCAAGTTCACACATTAACAGAATCATGGTTCATCAATTTTTAAATCCACTTTTTAGCTTCCTCGTAAAAGCCAAAAACTATCTACAATAGATAGTCTTCCAAAACACAGCATCTGTTCTCTTTCATTCCATGGTTATAGATAACCTTCATAAGCTGATTTGCTCATGACAATAAATTTATTTTCAGAAATTATACTCCTGATCTAATATGAAATAATAAATAATTCAGAAGTTTCACATTATTACAGGGAATTATATTTAGGAGATCAACTAGGGATCTCTGTAATGAGAAACATTCACCTTGCTAGAGGAATGCTACTCTGCATTTAATCTTATAATATTCCCTTCAGGGTGTACAAGACAGCTTGCTGGAAAATATAATGACTCCTTGACTGTTTTTTGAAGAAAAAAAAGCATAAAGAAAACAGTGATATGGAAATGAGATCTACATTTCATTTGAAATTCCATATGCACTATTTTAAAGCCACCTTGTTTCAATATGGAGAAAATCAAAAGATTTTGATGGGCCTGATGATGTTATTCAGAAAAAGAGAGATTAAAATCACAAAGAAACAAAAAGATGTGGCACATGTGGTCATATTAATAGAAAGTCACTTATATTTCACAAACAGAAGATGATCTACTTCAGCTGTTTTTATGTTATTATTTGTTACTGGAAAGAGAAAAGCTGGTTCATAAAGTTCCCATTGACCAAACCAGAAAAGCATCTGTTGGTCACGAGTGACGTGCTAACCGCGTGCAGCAGCAATGACGCTCACAGCAGCACAGCCCCGCTGTCACCAATAGGCCTTTAGGCAATCAGCACCAGTTCCAGCTGAGAACTGTGGGAGCAGAGGAATACGTTTCAGAGTACTGCCATTTTTGGCACTCATCTCAAAGTAAATACACTGTAACCTGCTAATATTCTCTCTTGGCCGCCCTTTCCAACCATCATAATTTACATTGGACAAAAGAAGGAAACTATATACTTTTTGCAACCAAGGCTAACGTTGGGTGTCTGCTGCATGCAGGGTAATGAATATTGATGTATGCAGCCATCTTCCAAATGAGGCAGCTAAACAATACACATATAGTTTCCACCAGTCTGGAGTCTCCACGAAAAATCATTAAATTGTCAGTAAGTATGATCAACTCTGAAAGAAAAATAAATATTATTGATGATGACAGCATGCTATTGTAACTCTGCATCATTATGCCAGAGGTGTACATTTTCAAAGCGTCCCATGAGAAGGAGGCAGACAACAACATTAATTGCCTGTGGGATTTAGGCGTGCCATTTAGATGCAACGGCCCGAAAAAACATGTCTAAATCTACCAAATGTTTTATTGGTTTTTTTTAAGCATGGTACATTCTTCCTCAGAGTATTCAAATTACATTCTTCAGTGTAATTAAAAACCTACTCACAATTAACTTTGTGGCAAAAAATAAAATCTATCTTAACAACTAAAAATAGACAATGCAAAAGATCAACTTTGATACTTTAGAATGTACAGTGTTACATACTCTACAATGCAAAAGCGTTCCAGGAAGAGGGATCTCAAAAATTTCCATTCTAGTTTCCAATCATGTTATTATTACACATCAAACGTCCACAGACAACTGCCATCACAAAAATGATTAGGCGAAAAAGTGCTACCGAGGCACTCATTTCAGGGTTTCACTCTGAAATAAAGAATCGGACATAAATAAAGTCTTACTGTGATTTTTTTCTCTAATAAGTCTCACAACCCAATGGTCTATGTTCTATTTACATGATAACCTGTAGTGAGTTGACTATCTTTCGCACAAGGTTCCGGTCCCTGTATCATAAGGTGCCACAACAGCAGTGCAGAGACATTGACCCCTGCCAACTATCTTTATCTACATTTCTCTTCAGTTTTGACACTTGTCCTCCAGAACTGACTTTATCAAATATATTAAAAAATTATTATCATGCTGGTTTCTTTCTAGTTAATTGGAAAGTAGGTTTACTACACAAAAATACTATATTGTAGTGTTGCCTAGCGAGATATATTGTGCTATCCATGTAAAGAGAGACACTTCTGTGATTACGTAGTATCCAGCTGTAACTCCATCCACAGGTAGTCCCTAGAATCAAACCCACTTTCATTGCAAATCCTGAGCCAAATAAGAAAGTGTTCTTTACCACTATCAACACAACCTCATTTCCATTACCCCGGGAAATGCGGCTAAACTATTTGTTGCAGGTATTGGTTAATAGCATTCACTATGGATATGTTAAAAGGCATATATTTCAATTAATTAGATTTCCAGAGGAGTAATGTGGTATTTGGACTTTGACACTAAATCAATTCAAGCTTTACAGATATTCTTGACAATGCCACCCATAAAATCAATAGTAAAACCTTATATGCTTTGGAAAGGACAATGACATCTGTGTGAAAAAAGGAATTTAAATAAAATTTGAATTGTCTGTAGCAGGTAGCTTTGGGATTATTCCAGCACTTGTACAGTATTTAAGATGACTTCTGAGTTATTCTTAATCTTATACTCCCAATCATAATACAGAGGTTCTTTAAAGATGTAATTGACTATTGTGAATATCTTCTGTATGATAGGTAGATGGCACTTTTTTTCTATTATCAAAGGAAAGTTGAACAGTTTTGGGATTAGTTTAAGGTAAAACATGTATCTTCTGTTAGCGCTTACTCTACCAAAGTAGGTTCACAAATTGCATACTGATGGCAAGGTTCTAAACTATCCTTATGATAGGGAGCAGCAGTGAAAATCACTATGGGAACATTGGACGGAGGAGGTAATATCCTTTGCACAGAACTAAACTTTTAATTTTTGTTCTACATAATAGAAATTATTACTTTTTAAGATGCCTTTTGTTGTTGTCACTGCTCATCTTCCAGTTTCTCATTATGTTAAACAGCAATATCAAAGAAAAAGTGATTTTTTTCCAGAAAGATACCATAAACATCAGTCTAGTAACCAAGACCTGACAGTGACAGAAGAAACTGGTGAGATACACTTTTCCAATCACTGCAAATATTAAGGCTTGAAATGGGAAAAAAATGAAAGTCTTGAAGGATGCAGCTACCACAAAACAATACTGAATCTCCTAGAGAAGAGTGGAAGAATATAAATATTCATTGCGTTCAACACAGAATAGCAGATTGCATGCTCACTGCAAAATAGAGACACTTCAGTATATGTTGAGGCCTCGTAACAATGGGATTTGCCAATTAAATCTGAGGGTTGTGATCATTTCTGTTGTGATATGGTGAATAACATGCTGAGAGACACTCAGATGAAAGGGTTTTGAATCACTGCAATATTCTGTTTCAGGCTTCTTTTTTTTTTCATCCTCTGTAAATATGAGAATGAAATGTGGTAGACAAGCCTGGGGAAACTTAGAGGAAGGTTATTTTGAGGTTGTTTTTCTTTACTTAAGATAGATAAATGCTAAACTAACACCAGCTATATTTACTTTTCTTTTAAAGCCTGTAAATTGCACCTAATTAATAGACCCTGATGCAGTAAGATACCTGCATTCCCTCAGATTTAGATCTAATGGAATTTTTCTGTTACATCTTACGATTAAATCTTGCAACTGTGCTGTGCATATCTAAGAAAACAAATTCCCTTGGTTTCTTCCATCAGTTAAGTGCGAAGGACACAGGATGGCCACCCTGCCACTAATGTAGTTTCTAATCCTTTCACTGCAAGGAGCAGAAAAACCCTCTCTGTGACTCTCTGAGGCTGAGGGGTGAAAGGGATGTCCTAATGCAACCTGACAGCATCCGCAGAGGGCAGCACTGAAGAGCTCACCACATTCCTGCAGGATTCCCTGCTAATAATCCTCACAAGGAGGTTAGCGGGCTCCCTATCCCATCCCTTCCAAAGGCTGAGTTAGGTGAGGCACTGAAGAGACAGACCCAAGATTCTCATCACCATCATCATTTACAATAACATAGCACCCGGGAGCCAAGTCACGGACCGCAACCCCGAGACTAACTGCAGTTCAGGCAGAATATAAAGCCATCCTGCTTGAAAATCTTCCAATCCAGCAGAAGACAAGGAACCCTAATAGATGGAAACACAGAATAAAAACCACCTCTTCAGCATCTCTGTAGTAGTCTCTAGTTATTAACAACCTTTCTCAATAACCTGACACTGTTAAATTTCTGGTGTATATATCATGGAAAATGAGATATTTAAGGAGAGTTTTGAAGGAGAACCAACATCACTTTATGGGAGTATTTGGGAGCTCTTCTGCCTAAGGGCACAGAGCGAGGTCCTGGAAGCACTGCTGACAGTGTGGTCCACTGCACTCTGCATGCACTGCTTTTCTGAACTGATGCGAGGGTCTTACGTTTCCAGGATGGTCATTATTACCTTTCAACGGGCAGGTACAGATACTTAAAGGAAACTAAAGAGGAAACTCTTTCATGTATATCTATATTAAAATAATGTTTCAGACACCTTCTATAACCCCATCCCTACTAGCAACTACCAGAGTACTTCAAGCCTCAGCAGATTCTGTAAGACATTGTCTGTTATTTTGACACGCTTATTTATTTAGAAAATGAAGCCACCAAAACCTAAAACACTACCAAAAGGCTACCAAAAGGTATCAATGATAATAGGTGACTCTGTCTGGAGGATCATTTAGGAGAACTGAACCAAGTATGCCCAGATAATATATTTAATTAACAACTCATTGTCTGTTAACATAGTCTCTTATATTAAGTGACAACTAGCAAAGAGTTTTCACTGAGCATGAAATATCTTATTTCAGGTCATATTCTACAGCACATATTTCGATTGCCAGTCACCATTATGTCTATATGGTAGATATCATATCATCTTCATGCAGCAACACAAATTAGATCTATGTTCATTTTTCTTGGTAATCTCATTTACCCTCTTCCAGTTGCCATCAGCTTCCAGTGTATATACAGCTATATGCTAAACCCCATTTTTGTCTCTAAAAATTATTGTCACAATTTGCTTCGACTTCAGCAAGACTTGGATTTGGCCTAGGGAATTTAACCCATTTATTTGCAAAGCTTTTGCTAAGTTTGTAAATCCCTGGAGTAATGTTCATATTGCAGGAAGAGAAATTTCTTAAATGTGACAGAGTTAATAAATTTCTCAGGCACAGTAAAGTTTGGAGGATAGTATTGCTACAGTCTGAGCAGCCACCTGGCACACTGGGTGATAGCAAACTGGTAAATCCAAAGGGCTTCACAAGAATTTTTTAAAACATTTTCTCCTCCATGTTTTTGAATGGCCACACAACTACCGTCAGATTCTGTATTAATATGCAATATAGGGACAAAGATGTGAATAAGTTAAAGAGTAGTCTCCTTCCAGGTACTTACTGCTGATCCATAAGCCTTATGATGTGTAGTATCATCATTTTGGAGGTCACACACTCAAGAAATTTAATTTTGCTTAGTTATCATAAGAACTTCATTGATGCAAAATTCTGAATCAGCTAGAAAAGTAAGCTCACCAATCGGTTAAGACTTAGCTCTGGACTCTGCTTGTCAAGAGTAACCCAGAAAGAAGCAGAAGAATAAAAACAAGTAAAGGGTAATGACAATTTTCATAAGCAAACTAGGAACAGCTGCTCCAAGGTCAGTAACTGGAAAAATTATGTTAATGATTCTGCATTAGCTGGGTAAAGTGTCACTGCTAAAACAAATCAGTCCAGATTTGAACCATTGTGTGGCTCTACATCAGCACCAATTAAGGTGGCAGATGATGTATAAAAATCCTGGACAAAGGATATTATTATGTTACGAGCTGTACCGATTTTTACAAGGCTTGTTTGATTGACTGACTGATACTATCAAGTAATTAGCTTTAATCTTGGGTTACAATGACCAGAAGAAATCCTGAATCAGGTTATATTTGATCTTTGATAGTACTTTACTGATAAGAAAGTGCTTAAACAAGGCAGAACCCTAGTTTCCTTTGCAAAGCCAGTGTTGCATGAATCGTCCGTGCAGAAGTCGGCACACCCAGGAGGTGCCCGGGCTGCATACAAATTCTGGTCACGTAGACAGCAGTCAGTAAAGAACAATCTGATAAGGGGTTCCAGCACAGGAGCTCTTCATAATTGGTTTAACGCTTTGGCATATCTGATTTTAAAAAGCATATACATAAAATAGTATGCAAATCCAGAGTTTTGGTGGGTTTTTTTTCCGTAAATACACACATTCCCTTTTCCTAAAAGACAGCCACAGGGGATAACGACGGGGAAGATGCCCAGCACACTTGTCCACTGTGGCCACTTCTTCCACCAACAAAACCAGGGCATTTACAAGGGCATTTACAATCTGCAAGCTCACTACCCATAAAAAAATCCGACTAACATGGTATCAGGAACCTGACCTCACAAGTGAGCCCCTCCAGCACATTTCTGATCCTGAATTCCAAGCTGACAGTTTGCTACCTGAAAGGAAATTCCATGGGGGCAGAAGGCCAGGTTACAGACATTTGCAATACCTCTCCTAGGACAACTAACAGCAAGATGTCTCGGGTTTGTCTTTATCGGCCTCAGCACTTCTATTGCCATTTCAAATACATGCCTAATTTTAGACCAAGTCTGTAAGAACCACTCCATGTTTTGATCTTTGAGCTCCCCAATACACCTGTTGATTTCCATGTACATACTTGTCTTCCCCCAACTTGCATTTGCGTACTTGCATCTGCTCAGTGTGCTGGGCCACTGTGGTTCCTCGAGTATTGCCTCCCTCCCTCCACACATTTCGTCTCACAGCCCTGTTCTCCTGACCCCATATAACTCGGCTCCATACTGATGAAGGTCTCTACTTCCACCCACTCACGCCTTTTTTTTTTTTTTTTTTTT